>Ga0209700_101239_pt1 | contig 52325 bp, 16 predicted proteins | sample SiratroredBW_FD_187528 | JGI IMG/M metagenome (GOLD analysis project Ga0209700, IMG submission 187528) | Root nodule microbial communities of legume samples collected from California, USA - Siratro red BW (SPAdes) (version 2) | ecosystem: Host-associated > Plants > Roots > Nodule | place: USA...
AAGAGCATAAGTAGTTTTAAAAAAGAAAAAAATATAAATAAGTTTTAGAATTTTTATAAAAGAAAAAAAAGAGTCCAAGTAAGTATTTTTAAGAAAGAAAAAAATGTAAATAAATTTAAAAAACTAATCAATTTAAATTTTCTCTATATATAAACCATTCAAATTAAAACGGGTAACTTTTCTTCATATTCTTCCATTCAAATTAGTTTCATATTTATTTTAATTACTTAAATGACAATTAATTAATTTCAATGACTATATTTTCATTTTCATCAATATGCATTAATTATAATTTAATTTTATATGCACAACCCAATACAACAAAGAAAAATAGGAGAGGAAAGGTGGAAAATTTAATTAGCCTAAACTCTTCAGTAGCCTAACTATTTCAATTAATCAATTAATTACTTAATTAAAATCGTACCTTTATTTCACAATTCATTCCTTTAACTAAATTGTGTTATCTTCTCACGATTTTATATATCTTAAATTAAATCGTGCAAGAATAGAACGATTTATTCACAATGATATCGTGCAATCTCTGCACAATTTACCCATATTAGGAAATAAAATAAAAAATAACCATTTTAGGAATTTAAAAAAAAAATTACACTAGTTTGAGAAATTTGCCCATTAGTTTTTAAGTAGTAAATTAATTTACAAGAGTTCACTTTATGTCCATAACTTTTGAAGTTTATTAGGTAATATATTAATATTTATTTAGTTTTAAGAATTCAATTAAATTGAATTATTCATATAATTAAAATAATTGAAACTAGTTTTGCCAGAGATTTTGCATTTACTAGTAATATATCCCTAAATTAAAGAATATCATTAAAGAATAAAATTTTCAATTTAAAAGTAAATTTTATATAATTAGGTTATGTTTTAAGCTCATATTTTAAAATGATATGAAAGTTTATTTGATGTTTTTTAGTTCAACCATATTCAACCACCCACAATTTGCAAAATCTTTATGCTTCAAATGTTCAATTATAAACATGAAAGTATCAGAGATTCTAAAGATATCATCTAGCTATGAGTAATAGTTGTAAGTTGATTAACATGGGTTTGAGTATATTCAAATTCAAATTTTAAGGTGATATCAATATCTATTCTAATTATTATCATTGGGTTTATAAAATCACTTGCTATTTATTAAATCCTAAATTACTCATTATAGTGATGATTTCTTTTTTTGGAATTAATGTTCAAACTAAAATATGAAAATTGCGTTAAAGTTTCTTCAAAGATATTGTTTTGGAAATTGCATTAAAATTTATTTAAAGATATTGTTTTCAGGGATGATAACTTGGTAGGGTGCCAGTCTCACTCTATCCGTTTCCATTTTCATATCGAGTATGAAATTTGTGTTTTGTTTTCATTGAGTATATTTGCATGTGTTTGTATCTCTAATTACTATTTCAAATACTACTTAAATATATATATTTTTTAAAAAAGTAAAATTTATATCAAAACAAACATAATATTATTTAATATTAAAAAGATACACATCTTTCTTTTTTTATTATTAAATATAAAAAAGAAATTATAATAATATAAATATCAAATCAAACTATCGAATAATAATTAGATAAAGATTAAAATAATAATAATAAAATAGTAAATATAATTTAATTCAATAAAATTGAGATTAAATTGGAGAAATGCAATACATTATTATTAATTTTTTTATCTAACTTGACTCTGTGTTAAGTCTAGGAGCTAATATGCTATTTGACCAAATTGAAACTTAAAAATAGATTATAATTTGTCCATTAAAAAAATTATGATATATCATTGCCTCTAATATAAAATTTAATATTGAAAAGTAAGATGCATTGTACAACCATATGATGCATTTTGGTTTAAGTATTACTTAAAACAATTTTATTAATGTCTATCACATCCATAACATATGTGATTAACACAAATAAAAGTAAACAATTCATAGCACTATGAAATTGAATTAGATTTTTTTCTTATATGAAATATAAGAATTTTGAACAAAACAAAATTTCACATAAAGAATAAATGGATCAATCCATTGACTTGTGAGTATGTCCATTAGTGTATAGGTCAACTCGACCTCGATCCATATATGCATCAAGTCGAACTAGTCAATCTAAAAAAACCTATTTTTATTTAGACCATTATTTTTGAAATTTGGTCTAACTTGAATCATAGACAATGTAAATTGAACCTATTTTGACAATCATACTTTATTTTTTTGACAATAAAAAAATTTAATAAAAGGAATACTTAGAGTATTCCAATCCTTATACAATTTTGGTTAAACACACATATGTACATACAATCTCTAATACAACTGCTATGACTATAACTATGTCTAAAATCTTCTTATGACTTTTTACAAGGACTACAACTTATATTTGTCATTCATCCACACTTGAAACATCAACATCCGATCAAAACATTTCCAATTAGAGAGATGTATTGTAATGTTAAACACTAAAATGTTTTTGTTTATCCATTTTCAATAAGTTTCAACAGTATGTTAAATGAAAGACGATAAAGAGATGATTCTTTGCTTACCCTATATAGAATTCCATGTTTTTTTTTGTTTTGTATCATCTTACAATTCATCCAGACTTTCATTATGGTTGTTTTGAAGCCTCATTCTATATTTGTGATAAAAATTCAACCTTGGACCTGTCAAAGCATTGAATAATATGTCTTGTGATAAAAATATATAAAAAATATTTCCATGCAAAATAATATGCCAAAGCATTACAAGCATCAAGATTAACTCCTACCTTATGGATTGCAGACATTCTTGTGGATAAAGAACTCAATCAGAGTATGAAATTTTTTCTAAAGAATTTTATTCGTGATCCATGTCCAGAACTTGAGCTAAATAAAAGACCTTATAATCATCAGTCACATAGTTTTTGAACACATAGTTTTTTAACACAATATTATTCCTATGTAGCCAAATGGACCAAACTATGACAACCCTAATATACTTCCAGATTCTATTTGCTTGACTACTTAAGCTTGCTAAAGTAATTGGCAAAAATGCTTTCTAGCATTGTTATGTCACATAGTGGCAATGCATTATCGCATATCACCCAAATTTTTTGGCAAAACCACATTAAAGAAATAGGTGATGTACAAATTCAGTCTCTACCCACACAAAGCACAATTCTGACTCAAAACATGCACTCTTTTCCTAATTAAGTTATCATTCTTCAGTACCATATTTAACAATACTCTCCATGCGTGTAAAGACGAAGATACAAGCTTTAATATTTCACAGTTGACAGTACAAGTTTGTGTCTACACTAGCTCTTGAACCCAAAATTTTATTGTATATACTTGAATATCCTTATCCTTCCATACCCATTTGTCTTCCTTCCCTACTACAACTAAACACTCTCCTATATTTTCAAGAATCTCCTTCACAAGGGACTTCTCTCATTCAAACCACTCTCTTTGTTCGGCTAGATTCCACTTTCATTTTCCTTCATTTCAAATAGTTATAACTTCTAGTTTTGCTTCCTTAACAAGAGAATTTATGTACATTCTAGGGAATTTTTCCAGTAGTGGAATCTCCTCCAACCAATAGTCATCTAAAACAATATGTTACTATCTTTTCCTCTAATCCAAGCTATATATACTATTAAATGAGTTTGTACACTTTAATTTGTAGTTCTCAACTCTCTTAGATACTTTTCTTGTGTTTTAATAAGTTTTGATATCTAAATAATTCTCCTATGTTTTTTCTTTTGTAAATTTGAAGAGTTTGATTATTATCTAGAACAATATATTACTATCTTTTCCTCTAATCCAAACTATATTACTATTAAATGAGTTTGTACATTTTAATTTGTAGTTCTCCACTCTCTTAGAACTTTTCTTGTGTTTTAAGTTTTGATATCTAAATAATTCTCCGTTTGATTATTGTTAACATTCTTGCATATATAGATATCAAGTTATTTGACGTACTTTTTCCTCTAATGTAAATTTAAAAAAGTTTATATATACAAATAAAATTTCTAAAAAATATAACATTTTTTATCATATAAAATCTTAATCAGTGTAGAATGTCACTTTCTACACTAATTTTAAATTGACATGGAATGTTTCTTTTTATATAAATTTGAGTAAGTACTAAACAAAAAGTAACACAATTTATATAGATTATATAGATAATGTTATACAACAAATGTTAAAACTTCCGTAATTTCTACGGTGATAACATCTATCTATTCAACTCATGTAAAATTTTCAAAATAACAAATATAAAAGAGATGATACTTCCTTGTTAAAAAATTTTCATTCTCTTCTTATATTGCATTTCTTCTACCTTTAGTCTTTTTATTTATTTATTTTCAGTATTTGTTTAAGTAAAAATATTCATTTTTTTAAATACACAATGTTAGAAATTAATTATAATAAATTAATAATAATTATAATGATATATTAATAATTATAATAATAAAATTAATATTATAATACTTATAATAAAAATTATTATTGATAATATTATTATTTTTTATAATAATTGTAATTATAAATAATAATATTATAATAAAATTGAAATTATATAAAGAAATACAACTCCAATAACATTATAATTGATTTATTAAGTAATATGTTATAAAGTTATTGATGTTGTAATTAATTTTATGTATTTCAATTTTATTATAGTAATATTATTATAATATCAATAATTGTTATTATTGTTGTTGTAAAATAATAATAATAATAATAATAATAATAATAATAATAATAATACATATGACTATTATTATTTTCATAATTATTAGAATAATAATATTTTTAATATTAAATTTTTTGTTATAATTGATATATTATGGCAAAAAATGTTTATTAGCTATAATTAATATTGTAAAAAATATTATACAAATTAATTCAATTAAATGTTAGCCATAATTATTATAATAAGAAAAATAGTATCAAACAATATTATTACACTTAGTTTTAATTATTATAATGAGTTTTAATTATTAATAGTAATATATTATTATAAAATACATTTTCTATAATAATATTTTTTTTTCTAAAATCATGTTAGGTATCATAATGAAAATTTAACATTCCAACTAAGTTAACAATTTAAAACTCTATTAATCACATATTATCACATGAAAATTCTATAAGAGAAAAAAATAAAAAGATACAAAAAGCATGAAATAATCAAATAAAAAATCATAAAAAAAAACCCTCAAAATTACTAGCACAACTTAAAGTCAAGAGACCTGTGACTTCTGAAGAAATCAAATCTAGTATTGGGTAAAAAAATTATACCATAAAACCTTAATTATATTAATAATATCAATATTAGCAAAGATAGAAGCATATCTATTTCTTTCCGTAAAAATATGGAAACGTTAAAAAAATCCATAATCTTATAGTTAATGTAGTTTATAAGAGTTTTGGAGTCTTCTCCCATTTAAGTTTTCAACTTCCAAACATAACACTAGAGTTTTGGAAAATGTAAAAGACAAGAGTAGCGTTCAAGTTAGACGAATGTATAATTTTTCTCTTTAGTCTCTGACTAACAATCATGTATCATCAACTCAGCATAAACATTATATTATTATAATGATTTATAATTAGTCTTAAATACTATTATTATTTATTATAAAAATAAAACATATTATTACTAATAATTTTACTATTCTATAGTTAATAATATATTTAATATTGATATTTTATAGTTAATATATAATTAATTTTTTAAAAGATATTTTTGAAATTTTTAATATTTTAATTTATAAATAATGCTAAGAAATAAATAAAATAACAGAGAGTAGAAGAGATAAGGGAGAAGAAAAAAAGTTCAACAAATACGATAATAATTCCTTATATCAAAATTAGTATATTAATAATTTCAGTTCAACATACATAAGAATATATTATTTCAAAGCCTACAATATGAGTGCATATTAGCAGAACCAAACTTGATTTAGAGGCATTGATTCAAATTTTGTTGTTTAATGTTATTTGGGTATAAATTAATCATTAAACATTTTCTTTGTCTAAGTATTTTTCTTCTTCTTAAATGAGGTTCACTGTAATTTAAGCTAGTAGTGGGCGAAATTATATTTGTAGAGTGCCAAGGGAAAAAAGAGGGGATGAAGATAGACTATATCTAAAATTACAAAATTATTTATTTGAAAAAAGATATTATTTTTTTTATAGTTTTATGAAAAAAGATATTACAAAATCACTCTCTATCTAAAAAATTTTTTTTTTCAAATTAATTAAGAGAGTATTTTAAAATAATCAGATAAAACTATTTACTTTTTGAAAATAATGGATAGATTAAATGCCCAAACAAAAAAATAGACGTGTGATTTTTTTAAATAGATCATCGCCGGATTAACTTTTTTTTTTAATAAATCATAAATAAAATAATAAAAATATATTTTTTAATTTATTCACTATTATTTGAAAAAAAATATATATCCACTTCATTAGCTCAATATTTTTTTTTCTTACTATCCCTTTAAATATACAATTTTTTATTCTATCCCTCTTATACTTTATTTTATTTTAGTATTTTCCTTTATCACTCTTCTTCCAAATCTACTTTTGGTGGTCTCCCTCTTCATCTTGCCCCTCCCCTTTCTCTTTTCCTTCATATTCCACTTCTCACATAACAGGTAGTTGACATCTCTCAACTGCTACGTAATCCTTTATCTCAACATCACCTAGCCAGGCAGAAGGTGCAAAACAGCCTGAAAAACCTTATTAAGAATTAATTGATAGTAGTTTACAAGATTCTAAAGGTTATTTGGTATAGAATTTGGTATATTAAGCATCTCAAATAGAAGTAATATTAGGTTGTGTCATATAATTTGTTCATGAAATTGAAGGTTTATGTAATACATGGTTTCAAGGTTTCATCAATCTTGTTATATAAAAAGACTTAGATTTGTGTGCTTTCAAACTAACATATGTTTTCTTTTAGATTACAGAGATTAAGAAATATGAAGTGGATGATCCTAAGGAGAGAAAATTAATAATTAGGGCAAGCCAGCAACATCAACAAGGGAGGGTGTGGATGCCTATCTGGACACTATAAAAGACTTGGATCTTTTCCAACTATTATTCCAAGAACATTAATTGAACGACATTTTCACCTGTAAAGTGTATCCATCTTCTTCCTTTCCAGTATATGCTAACAGAAATAAACGCAAACAGAATCGAGCTTTACTCATGTGCTCAAAATTATGCAGTTTTCCGTACCCTGTGTTTATTTATTTTTTATGGAAGGGAAGAGGGGAACATGCACTGCACTTTGTCCAAGTTTAGCATCCAAAGAAAAACATGGTGGTGGTGGGACACCATGTATCAACTAAAAAACATACCAATACGTGTGGCATCATGTTATATCTTCGTAAACCAAACAATAACCTAATTATTAATGTTTTTTTCTTTTGAATTTTCTTTTGTCAAAGAGTACCGACAAATTTCGTACAGGGAGAAGTAGATGATTGGATTCTGAAACCTGCTCGCCATTTTATATATTGCATTTGCATGTTAAGATGTTTCTTTGACAATTATTTTTTGTTCAACCAATATAAAGCAATTATTAATTGTTGTTTAAAAAAAAAATTCATTCTCCTCTTCCTTTTCTCTTTCTCCTTTCTGGGTGTTTCCCATTACTATAATGAACTATAATAGATTAAACCTAGTTACATGAACTACAATATTAATGCTCTGGAATCAATGTTCATGTCAATGAATTTAATTTGTTAATGATTCACTTCATTCAGGGTCATGTGATGAAGAAATAGAAATTTTTAAAATAAAAATGAACTAAAAAGTAGAGTATATTGAATCAATCATTTTGAATTCACGTGTGCCCTTAGATTAGGAATACCTGATCGTTGGCTAGTAGGATAGCAGTTGCACCAGAATTTTGTGGGCACTGAAAACAAATTTCAACAATCGAAAGGATAATAATTTGTTAATTAATGGTTCTTGTTCACACAGATAAGGATACGTATTTAGATAAGTATTTTTATTATCCAACTGACATTGTATTTATATTTAATTAATGTATCAGTTACAGAAATAAAAAGAATAATATTGCATACATTTTTATAACTTTATAATCACAACTTGTACATCTTAAATTGATAGTTTGTTCTAATTGTTAATTGAAATTTAAAAACAGAGTTTTTAATTCTCCTCATGTAACATGCTTATTTTGCCGATAAAAAAAATGCTTGTTTATTGAGTTATACTCGTTACAAATTAGGCTAATTCATACATTCAATAAAATATAAGATTTGAATTTTAAACTTTAAGTCTGAATGAAACACGGATAATTTTTATTTAGTCTGATTATGGTTCGATACAAATTTAATCAGTGTCCAAAGCCATGTTAAAAGTCCTAAAAATCGACGTTTTACTAAATTTGTATTCCATTCAATTTCGAGATTCGACTTAATTTATTTTTTTTTCCGACGGCAATAGATGTAACTTGCATTTGACTAAGTAGTATAGTTTGTTACCTCTAATTGTAAAATGATTTTAAAGCACGTTTAAAAATAAAGATATCAAATAGTTTCAATTTTATATAATTAAGATTACAATTTTATTTGCGGATAAAAAAAACAATTTTATTTAATAAAAACAAGGTAAATGAGCTTGGACATTTTGGTATTTACCAAGAGAATGTACTCTGTAAGTTACTATATATTCACCCCAATATAAATTCAAAAATAAATATTTTTGTGAAACAAAGATATAGATACGAGTTTTGTTTACTTGATGTATAATTCATATATAACATTGTACACACACGTATATATATAAAGTTAAATCTTGATTTTTCCTAACTTTAAAAAATCAATGAATAATTAGTAATGAATTTTTGTGACAGACAGTAAATTATTATTTTTTCACTCACCGCGTCGCATAAGTGAAACCATGTTTAGATTTTATATAAATTATTTTGTCAGTGTTTTTAATTTTGTAGAAGTATAATGACAGCAGTCGATATCATAAATTACCATTTGTCGGCAACTTAATCATTATTAAATCTTATGTAAATATTAAATTTATTTTAATAATTTATTTATTTTAATTTTGAAATTAATATTAACTAATAAATATAATTTAATTATCACAAACTATTTAAATTACTTAAAATCAAATTAACGGAAGTATATATTTGTCCAAACACAAATAAAAATATCACTAACATAAAAAAAAAAAAACATCAACAAAATATAAGCGCAACATAAACATGAGAAACTATTATTTGGATGGTTTAATGGATATACTTTTTTTTTAACAAAAAGAAATTAACATACATAGTTAATTAATAGATAAAATTGTGACTTAAATCTTAATATTTTTTTGTTTGTTTTAGATAATGTCTCCTCTTATTAGTAGTTAAATCACCATCAGTTGACCCACAATTTTAACATAAAGAGACATTGTTTTTTTCTAACGTAAGCATGCCTTTTCATAACCGGTTAATAAATGAAAGAGAAGCAAATTAAAGTTAATCACCAAAATTTTATACGTATAAAAAAGAGTTAAATCCACTTTGGTCTTATATTTCAATTTTATTGCTATAAAAATTTAATTATAGATTTAATTCTTGAATTTTTTAAATTAAATAATTTTTTATCCAATATTACTATAGCATCTAATTTCTTAAAAAGTTATACATGTAATTGATAATAATGTCAATTATTCATTTATGTGAAATATTAATGATATGTTTGATCATTAACTTTAATACATATTATATTATGATAATTGTATAAATAGTTTTTGATATATTAATATTGAATAAAAAATTTAGTTTGGAAAAATTAAAGAACTAAATTCGTAATTAAAATTTAGAGCCAAAATTTTAATTAAAAAAATATAAAAAATAAAAATGGACTTAAGTCTAAATAAAATGAAGATATGTTATGAACCCTTCAATGAGAGGAAGAGACTCTTATTTTAAAATCGTAGTGGACAGGTTTAGAAAATTATGGCCTTCAAATTTGGAAAACACTCATGCCATTTTCATAGAACAGAAATGTGTCCTTTATTTTTTCTTGCAAATAAAAATTCCCTATCTGTTGGTTGCATTCTCAACTTGAACAAAGACATAAGATTAGGACCGTTTAATTTGTCCATCTCCCACTCCCTCATACCCCAAAAAAGCAAATTTTTTTGGAAATTTTTATTTTTATTTGGTGGTTTTTTATTGGGGTGTTATAATTAGCTAGGGTTGAGTGTGGGGCCTCAAATTTTCATTTGGCATTTGAGTGAGGTCTACATGTTGGTCCCTATACTAGACAGAAGAAAGTGATTGAAAGTTATGAATATTTGTTAAACGACAACCATACGTTATTGCTAGACAAACCGTGACCTCTATGCTTAAACAATTCCAAGTAAAGAAAAAAATCTTCTCTCTTTTAATTAGCCTCATTTGTGCTCTAAACTTGTGTCACTATCTTTTGTTTCACTCATTGTTGGAATCTTCTTCTCTTTTCTGTCTTTTTTAAGTTGCTTTTGTGCTTAGATTACCTGTACAAGAGGATAATTATTATTCTAGTAACAAGAAGAATCCACCAGCAAATATGGATCACTTCATACTTTGTTTCTTTCAAGTGTTTAATCAATATATACACCAATCTCATTACAATTGACAACATTACCAAGAAGGGCTTATTGGAAGACACCAATCCCCACTGGTTTTGTAAGAGATGCCCTCAAAAGAGGCAAATTGTCCTGGTGGCAGGATAATTATTGGTTTAAACTAGTACCATTGAACTGAAAAATATGTACCATTAATTAACTCATATGTACTCTAATTAATGCAATCAAACTATAGTACTACCATGCATGGTAACTTGTGCCACCTTGCTAAACGCGCCTTTCAATATTTTTTTTTTCTCGTAAATGGTCCAATCAGTAGAGCTAATAATACCCAATTGAGTCATATACAATACAATAATTTGTAACTAATGAATTCTATAAACTAAAAGGAGTTTATTAGAAAGATGTAGTCTTTGCTGTAATCGAAACAATTATCCATAAACCCCTGTCTCCTTGGAAAGAAACTTATAACACTTGGGGTTTGAAGATCGAATCATAAGTGGAACAGTAGGCACTGAAAGTTTGCTACGGATGTCTCAAATCAGTAGTGTAGAGTACATGATGCAAGTATAAATAATGGAAGGAAACATTGGAGATGCACTGGTATATTAAGGAGTTATTAATAAAATAATTTAGTTTTCTGAATTTAAATAAGGAGTTCAAATTATAATTGAGTGAAAAACTACTTATTTATTGATTATACTGTGAGATGATTGGAACATCTTAAAATGTTCCCATTTATTATGTTTTTTTATTGTTGATATTAAATTCTATAGTTATGATATTTTGTTTAATTTTTAAAGAGTTTATATATCTTTCAACTATATGCCATTGGAATGAAGGAACCTTGTTTTACATGTATGTTTGTATAATTGTATGAGGTATTTTTAGCTTTTTTGTGTCATGAAAATTGTTGCAAAACCTTCCCTAATAGTTCGTACTTAATTTATTACAATAATCATAATAATAAAGGGAGAAAATGCAGTTAAGTTGTTTAAAAAGGGAGTTTTGCAAGTATCTTTTGTCGAGAGTTGTTTAACTAAATATTTATTTATAATAAACTTAGATGGTAAGTCTCGTAAGAGTGAGATGTTTTATCATTAAGATGAGAGAAAAATTAAATTCTACTAGATAATTATAGAAATGCTGATTTTGACTAGAGAAATAAAAAAAATGTGTATTATTAATCCTTTTGTCTTATATATATAATCTTGTAAACATATTTTTTTTTTTTTTCAGAAAGTTAAACTATTGTTCTAGATGGGTATCACGGTACTTTTTTTTTTTTAAAAAAAAAGCAAAATGTATTGACAATGAGTACAAGGTACCCCGTCCAGTTGCAAGAAGATCATAGAAGAAGATCCTGTCAAATTCTATATTGGTGAGAGTACTTACTATAATCTGTTTTTCTCTCTGTTGTTAAAGGAATCATTCAAGTTTTTAAACTAAAAAATAGATGATTAAGTATTCAAAAGTATATACTAAAGGCATGTTTCGAAACATGGGAAGGGGGTAAAATGTGGTAAGAGTTTTCGGCCTACCTAAGAATAATTAAGTCTGTGATCGTATAACAGTAGATAAGCCCAAAATGCCTTCCAAACTTCAATCAAAAGTTTTGGAGAAATCAGAAACTGCATCAATTAATAATTGCAAATTACGTAAGGTAAAGCTGTAACACGTTTTAATTAATAGTAAACAACTATATACCGGGTTCCAATTCTATATTCTGATATATTCCTGGGTCAAAAATAACACTACATAAGAAGTTCAATAAATATGCACTTGCGGCTATCACTTAATTTATAAGGCAAAAGTGCTTATTATTATTGAGAAAGAGGACAAGAGAAGATAGATCCAATCATGAATTAAACAAAATGGGTTTGGTTTTGGTTAACGCTAGCTCGTTTGTCGTATAAGGATGCTGAATGGAATCTCATTTTCGGGCTAAAAATAAAAATTTAGAATAGGGGATTGCAGCGTTTTGTACAGGAAAAAATAATGAACAGTGTAGGCCATTAAGGGAACACAACGTTATTATTTAATTCTTAATCTAATATATCCTTTCCTCTTCCTCCGGTGTATATAAAGATGGTTATAAATGATCATGTTCATCAGCACAAGCTTAAGAGATAATAGAGCCAGAAATAATTCCAAAGTACAATTCTCAAACTCCAATTAAAAAGTCCAAGATGACTGGTTCAGGATCTCCTTGTGGAGCCTGCAAATTCTTGAGAAGAAAATGCGTGAGAGGCTGTGTTTTTGCACCTTATTTTTGCCATGAGCAAGGTGCTACTCATTTTGCAGCCATTCATAAGGTCTTTGGTGCAAGCAATGTCTCAAAGCTCCTTGCTCACCTCCCTGTCAGTGACCGTTGTGAAGCTGCAGTCACAATCTCTTATGAAGCTCAAGCTAGACTTCAGGATCCAATTTATGGCTGTGTGTCCCATATTTTTTCACTCCAACAACAGGTTCATTTCCCTATATATATCTCACAATTTGCATATAATTGAAAGCCCTAACCAGCTAATATATGTGCTTAATTTGTACTATAAATTAATCAATACACAGCTGCATGTGCACTTTTTCTTAATTATTGATATTTTCTGTGTATATATAGGTGGTTAACTTACAAGCACAGCTGGCTTATCTCAAGGAACAAGCTGCCCAGAGTTGTCTCAATGCCTCTGTCAATGAAAACCCTAGTGAAAAATTATTTGAAAAATCTTCAGCTGCTTTACCCCAAGATCTTCAAAGTTGGTTTCAGGTGGAAAATTCCAATCTGGGCCCAGAGTTTCTTCCTGACATGTGTACTAATTTATCAACCCAAAAACATCATGGGAACAATGCTCTCATTCAAGATCTAAACCCTACCTGGATTAATTATGAAAATTCAGGTGCCATGGATGAAAACAGCTCCTTTTCTAGCTTTGACGAGAGTTCTAATAGCTACTCCATGTCCTATGACATGCACGCAAACAGAAGGACGTGGGGTTTTCATGAAGTGGAGGACCTACGTTCAGTTGCTTTTGGGTACAGTACTCCATCACATTCATGAAAGAACTGGTGAAGACAAGTTTATCAATTTTGAATTGCTGCTGCTGCATATTGTGAAGCAAGCACTATATATACTCTGTTGCCGTAAATAAGCTAGGAAAGCATAGAAATGTTGATATTATATAATTGGAATCGAAGTCCACTCTCTTATTGTCTTTAATCTATTTTAATCATGTTTAGTAGAATCATGGTGTCAGAAAACTCTCGGGTTTTGTATGAGACTATGAGAGTTATATAAATTGGTTTGTTCCTAGCACGTATCCTAAATTTTGATTTAATAAATACTGTCCCTAGATACCTTAATGATAGTTTTAGCTCCTTTTTCTTAAATACAACATGTTTGGTGTGGAATACATGGAACATTACTAGGGTATGCTTGCATTTTCCCCCCATACATATTCTTCAGAATTTATCCTAAATATTAAATGTGAATATCTTTTTCTAGAAATTTAAATTTTGATCTACTATTGACTAATCCCTTCTTTCACACTGAAGGTATGTTCACATGAAAACCCTAGTCTGTTCGTATTCTCGTTCATCCATGTTGAATGAATCTAAGCGAGAGAAGGATTCATTCTCAATTAGTCTCAGAAAGTTCAATATTAAGCTAAACAAATGATTCTTAAGTCAATGGGAAACCAAAGTAACTGATTTTACTTCAACTATTCCAAAATAACAGATTAATTAAGTTCAGAAACCATGTAGGGATAACTCTCATATATTTCTCTGAAGTAAATCCTTCAGAGGGACAAAGGCTCATACAGAGGATAGGTGGTTCAGACTAATTGGCGAAACTAAGTATATATATATTCCCTGAATGAGTTTTCTGGGCAAGCTACCAGTTGCTCAATGGTAACATACGTCGCACTTTCTTATTTCCACACTCCACCTTTTATTGATGATTTTATGGCCTATAACGGGATCTATTGTTCTTTGGAGTCTGAGCTATTTTGGCAATTGAACAAGCTAACAGGTTGAATAAATTTATGGTTAGAATATGATTCTAATGTTGTTAGATGCTTTTACTAAGATTGTTTTTGTCTCTTTGAAGATTAGAGGATGGTGACTTGCTTATTAAAATTTGTTCTACTACGCATTTTAAGGTTGTACTTATTTACAAAGAAGGTAATAAATGTATGATAACTTCGTTAATCTGGGTTTGATTGGTAAACATTTTTTTTCAATTTGATGTTATACCTCCCTGTATGACTTACTTAAACATATTAACACGAATTTTGTTTTAATTTTCTCATGATTTGTATGTTTTCTTTCATATCCTTTCTTTAACATGATGCATTTCTGTTCACTTAAGTTCCCATGTATGTTTGTGTCTATCTATATATACTATATATAGAGAGAGATACTTCTTCCTCAGATATTTGGTAAGTGGAAAAACCAATTTGGTCTTTTTCTACACTCTGCAGATTCATTTCCATTGTCTCTAGCTTATGAATGTGTTAACGTGTGTGTTCGCATACTCTAAATGAAAACAATTTGAAGCTTATATAACTAGCTATATATATAGCAGTTAGTTTCTATCCAGATTCCAAATTTAGAGGCTTGGTGGATCTTAGCATATGTATTGTAACATTAAAAAGAACAGCCTTAGGGCTACTTTGGACTCTAAAACACATCACTAACGTTTAAGGTATAGAGTTGGGGTAGGGCTACTTTAAATGAACTATTCTTTAAAGTGAGTAAAACAATAATATATTTATTACTCTTTGATTTAAATCATTTCATGATTTTAATCCCTTAAAGTTCAATGACAGTTATAGCATTATATATTAATCTTAAAGTGTTTTTTTTTTTTTTTCAAACAACAATGGCAATGCAAGGAGCTCCTTCAATCAGTGCAAGCCATAACTTGTGGTTCTTCGTTGACACTATTTCTTCATGTTGCAGTATGTTCCAGGATTCTAGAAACTTCAAGCTAAGAAAGTATTTATATCAAAAGTTGGATTTGATAAAAACACAAGTGAACTGTGTTTATTTCATTTTTGTTAAGCAGTACAACAGACTTAAACTGATGTATTCAGGAGCATCCTTAGAAATAGATAAGTAAAAATGAGTTTGGGTTACTTTTTATATTCCTATTACTAAATTCTGTAAGATCTAGAAAGAGAAGTGAGAAGTATAGTTGACAAATACATTGTGTTTAACTTTGTATAATAACTGTTAATTCATCCTTTGTTCTGTTCCAGCTATATAAATTTTAGCAAAATTCAACTATTAATATAAAGATATTATATAATGACAATAATATGATCCATTTATGACATATTAATTTCATATATTCACATAAGTTTCTATTTTTATATAACAACATTTTTTTGCATAAACACATAATGTACACGAGTGTATTTGTATGTGAATACTTCAACACGCTGAATAATTAATGGAATGAATTACGACTATTTTAGAAGTCTTTTGAAACTTTTTTATGAAAACCAGAGATACAACGCAAGAAATTAACGTGTTTGGCCAAAAGAAATAAAAAATGGCTTATACATATATCATAGAATTTAATTAATTCTCTTGCTTATATGGCTTACTCCAGTTTATAGTAAAATCTCTGGATGCAGCAATTTCATATCGCTTGCATCGGTTTTATTTTCTTCTGTGCTAGTGAATTAGTGTATGTTTGAGGAATATACATATATTTTTCTTTTCTTCATCATCAATTGAGTCTGTCTCTATGCATGATTATCAAATATATTGAGATTCTCTTTTCATTGGCTTCCCTGCTGCTCAATGGTGGTTCTTATTCTTTAATTAGTTGTTTTTCTTTTATATTTTAAAGGTTGTTGTCCTCTCCGACGACCAATTGAAATGATTTTCAGTGTTGCTAGCTCACAAGGAGAAAGTTTATATATATATCTCATGTAGAGTTAATGGTACAACAAAAAAAGTAGAATAAATAAAATACTAGTAAGATGTGAATGGATCGACATATAGCCTGATAGTAAGCAAATGTTGTCAAATAATATGGGTGTGAGATCATTGTCCATTAATCTGAAGTTCTAAAAGCGTGGATCGGGAACCAAATCATTTAGGATGTTGGGTGTCTAGATTTTGGACATAGGGTTCAATGAGACATTGTAACAATTATAATGATAAGGGAATGGAATATGTCTTATAAAAGAGAAATGAAATGTTTAAAACTATATACAAAAGAATAAAATAAGAAGTTTTTAGAGATTTTAATTTCAAAAAGAACGTAATCATTTAAATATTAACGAGTTAGATAAATTTGATCAAGATGATAGACTAAGATGAGATTTATTTATTGAGGTAAAGAAGTTTTAGAGAAGAGTTGTTCAAGAAACAAAAGTCACAATGGATTAAATCGAGAGACTCAAATACTTTCACTTTATGATCAATTGGAAAGGAAAAAAAAAAAAAAAAAAAAAAAACAACATAAAAGGTTGATTATGGTGCGAGCAGCCTGTAAAAATAAAAGAAGAAGGTATTATTTTTGGAAGAAGTTTGAAGTGAAAATTGAAAGTTATATTAATCGTTTTATCATAACGAGGGATAATTTTTTCAAGAAATATATATTGTTGACTTTTCTTATTTAAAGTGTTTTTTATAACATCGCGCATAATTGGAAAGAGACTTCTCATATTTAGGTTATTTGATAATTCCTCTTATCAATTGTTTGAGTGAAGGTTAAGACCGATGGTGTTGACAGAGATAGAGAGTGTCCGGGTATTTGGAATGTGCAGGTAGATTTTAAATAGTATGATGATTTACTTTCTCTCATTAAATTAGTTTGATTGGAAAGTTTTTGTCATTTTTTCTTACTATGGATTTGATTTAGTTCTCCCATAGTTTTATATCCTTTTTTTTAATAATATGATTCATGTTGTGACATATGATTGTTGATCTTTATAGTATGAATTTATCCAAAATGTCAAAGTTCATTGTCTAACATAAATTTATAAGGAAAAAAATTGAAAGGTATATCGTTTTTATTATTGTAATAAGGAGAAAATATCATGTTGTTAAAAATGTTTACAGGCAATGTGAGACTGCAAAAGTAGCAAAAATCCGAACCTTGACAGATTTAATTTTAGGTTTTATAAAGAATTGTTGGGAAAATCTTCAAATTCCTATATCTATGGTTGGGGATGTCTTGATAAGATTGAATTTAAAAGTATTATAAAAAAAATTGAAGAAAACCATGTCTATAATTATACACACATCACACTTGACCTTCGTAAGGAGGATGATACTTCGATAATTTACTAACTGGGAATGAAATTGTGAAAGACGTAATAAAAATAAAAAATCTTTTATTACACTAAAAAGAATAATATTGTAATAATTTTTGTCATAAAACACTTCAAAATAGTAAAAAAATTTGTCATAAATTTTGTAACGAAGTATGTTGTTTTCACATAAAACAGGTTATCATTGAAACATGCATCACAAATTTTTTGTAACAGAACATATGACTCTGTCACAGTTTGTGTTGTCATATATATGTCATCACAAAATATTATTTTTTTTTTCGTCAAAAAAGCCTTATTAATGAAGTAACATTTTATTGTCACTAATTGTGATTGAAAGATTCATCATAGAGATTAATTAAGCAATTTAGAAATTACTTAAAGTGATCCTGTGTAAAATAAAAACACATAACTTGAAATGATAACAAATTCGTAAGTTTGCAATCCAGTGTCTTATTAATAATATATAATATATCTGATGATATATGATAAATGTTTTTCAATACTAAGAGGAAACGTTAAAATATAAATCATTTTTTTTAAAGTACCACAAACTACGTTAATTATGTCCATAATCAATATAAAAATGTTATTCTATATTTCTTGTTGTATCGAATCGATACGAAGGAAAAATTTCTACAGTTACACCCCTTAAATAACGTACAAGAACACTTGATTATTAATTGATGATAAAGCATTCAGTCTCACTTTCATTTTTATCGATTTGTCAATCTCTGTAGAAAGTTCACTATTACCTATGTAAAATATTTCTATTTATAGTTGTCTGTGGAAGGAATTAATTATATGAAAGAGGGGTTTGGTTGGAGCATTTTAATATACTAAATGGTGATGAATTTAATCATGGATTTTTTTAGACCAACTTTCTATAAACATTTTTAGCACACACTATATTGATCCAATGTAGTATCTATATACTCTATACTATATTCATTCCAGTAATAATTGATACAATACCTCATATACTATGTAGTATGCGTTCACTTATTTGTAATAATGTTATCATGTTATTTATAATAACAGTTCTGCTACATCAAAGTAATATGCACAGTATTATTTTACATTTCTAACCTAGTGTTTCGTATCTTTTCTGTTTTAGAAATATTTATGGAAATTTTTTTAAGAAAACATAATATAAAAAAAATATATGAAATAAAGGGAGGAATACATGTGGAGAGCAAAACTTTATCTAGTTTATTATTTGGATCTCTGAATGTTGGGCAAGTGTTTGGCGACCCATTCTTGCAGCACCTCCATATTTTCTTTCTGGATCTCAAATTGACCATTATACTCTTAATAGAAAAGAAAATAAATAAATTCTACAATTGTTAAATTTTTTATTTTAAATTATATAATTTAAAATAAAATATATATTTTAAATTATACAATCTGAAATAATAAAATATATTTTAAATTATACTATTAAAAATATAAAATATATTTATATAATATTTAAATTGTAATTTCAAAATGTAAAAGAAATATATTTATATTTAAGGTTAAAAATATATTTTCGATATTTTGATAAAATATGAGAGTGCATGACGAAGCTACGGAGGTGCAGGAAGAACGCTTCTTAGGCAAGGTTTAAGCCCAATTACTTTTTACTGCCTTCTTGGCCCACTCTAAGAACCAAACTCTTACCACTTTTCTCACCTTATTCATTGTTACACTGCTTAAGTTTGGAGCCATGCGTGCACTCTTTCTTTTCTCACCCCAAAACAAAGTTTTTATTATTATTATTTAAAAAAAAATGACTGTTAGAAACTCTCACCTTGTTTAAGAGCTTTTCAAAATGAAATAATATCGTCGAAAATTAAAAGGGTAATATCTAAATATGTCCTTTTTAAAGAAGATTTTAGAATAATAATAATAATACAATGTTTACATTGAAGAGAAATGAGCTGACAATCATATGTTATTGATATCATTCAATCAATTGAATTTGATTCTTGATAAAATTAATCTTTTATCATACTTAGTCTTCTGGACAATTCTAAATCAGATATAAAAACCTACATGAGAACATTAAATAATCAGTATTTTCACTCTGGAAATCAGTACTTTTATGTTTTATTTTTAATTTGATAGGACCAATTTGAACGTCCTTTCCTCTATTAGTATTCTACTTTTTTTTTTTTTTTTTTTTTTTTATCTACTCCTAATAATATGATCATGAATGAAAGTTGGAGTTTCTGATGGTATAAAATTAGATAAGTTAAAAAAATATATAAGATAAGAGAGCTACAACTTTTGTCTTCAAATATCTTTAAATAAAGAATTTTATATTAACTTTAAATTATTTTATTTTCTAATACTTTATTTAGATAAGATAATTTATTTTTATTATTTAGATGAAATATTTCAATGACTAAAAACATATTATTTAAATATTAATCAATATTTAGTAATTCAAGTATACGAACCAGTCTCTATTCTCCTTAACATTATCTTTCTTACCGATCTCATTAATAATTTAATAAATTTTTATTTGATGTTTAATAAAAATAAATAAAGAAAATCTTATGTCGGAGACAACTAAGAAAAGAGTTAGCGCTTCTTGCAAAATAATAAAATAAAATAAAAATTGTTCAGTATATGATTTCTTTGACCATTATTGTTGGTAGGTGTTTTTTTATCTTTATTTTTTATGTTTATATAAATTGAGGTAACTTTTTTTTTCCTATTTATAAAATTATTTATTATTGATAAAAAAAATTAAAACAACTCAAACGATGTCAATAAAAGCAAATGTGTTTAATATCAATTCAAAAGTATTATTGATCTTATTAATAATAATAATAATAATAATAATAATTATTATTATTATTGATCTTATTTGATGTGTGGCAACATTGATTCAAAGAAGTGGTTAGGAAAACATAGGATACTTCCACCTCACGTGGTATGAGTTTGGAAGGCATTAAGAACAAGTTAAAACGGTTGAAAACAAAGATCAAAAGTTGAAATAAGAAAGTCGTCAATAACACAAATAGGAAGAAAAAAATCTTTGGTTGCTTAGATAGAGGGATTAGATAAGTGTGATGACGATGACACCCTTTTAGAATATGAGAGTTAATCGGATGGATTTGTTAGGCCAACTGAGAAGTATGGAGGAAAGAGAAGTAGTTATGCTCAAGCAGAAATCAAGAATTGAGTGACTGAAGAGTGGGGATACTAATTCCAGATTTTGTCCCCTCTAGATTGAGGTGGAGAAGAGCGAGGAACGATGTTGTGGGACTCCGAATTAATGGCGTCTGGTGTGAAGATGTGATGAGTGTCAAAGATCATGTGAAACAATATTTTAAGAGTAGATTTGATGTAAGACCGGGGATCAAGTTAAACTTGGATGGTGTGTGCTTTAAGATCATCTCAGATGTTGATAATGATTTTTTGTGCAGTATTATATCTGAGACGGAAGTTTTACAAGCTATAAGCCAATGCGGGAGCTCGAAGTGCCCTGGTCCAAACAATTTTAATTTCTCTTTTGTGAAAAGTAATTGGGAGATTATCGGAAGGGATATTGTTATAGCTATAGTTAGCTTTCAAAGTACGGGCTTTGTACCGAGAGGTTGTAATGCCTCGTTTATAACTTCGGTACCTAAAAAGGACAACCTGTCAAATATAAATGAGTTTAGGCCAATTTCACTTGTGGGTTGCGTGTACAAAATTCTTTTTAAGATCTTGGCGAATAGGCTTAAGAAAGTGTTACCTAATGTTATTGATGTGAATCAATTTGTGTTCCTGAGTGGGAGGGGTATGCTAGATAGTATTTTGGTAGCAAATGAGACTGTGGACTTTCTCAAGAAGGAAAAGAAGAGTGGAATGCTTGTGAAAGTAGACTTTGAAAAAACATATGATTCGGTGGATTGGAAGTTCCTATATTATATGATGGGGAGGTTAAGGTTTAACCGTAGGTGGGTAAAATGGATCAGAGCGTGTATGGAGTCAGCCACAATATTGGTACTGGTGAATGGTAGCCCTACGAAGGAATTTAAACCGAAAAGAGCGCTTAGGCAAGGAGACTCGTTGGTGCCATTCCTTTTCCTTATAGTAGCAGAGGGTCTAATAGGGATGGTGAGGGAGGCCAAAAGAGCTAGAATGTTTAATGGGTTTGAGGTGGGATTACCGAGAGTGCAAGTAGATGTACTACAATTTGCAGATGATACAATCGTCTTTTGTACACCCTCATATAACAATGTCTTGACTATCAAAGCAATTTTGAGATCATTTGAGATGGTGTCAAGGCTTAGGATCAATTTTCATAAGAGTGTGGGTTTGTGGGAATTTCACAATTACATAAATTAGTGTACTATAGATGTCTTAACTGCAGGCGGATGGAATTACCATTTAAATACCTTGGGATGACTATCGGAGGTAATCTTATGAGAGCTGAGTTTTGGAACCCTGTTGTCTCCAAAATTAGGTATAGGCTCTCTAGATGGAAGGATAGATTGCTATCGGTGGCAGGTAGGATATGTCTTATTAAGTCAGTCATCACTTCTCTTCCACTGTTCTACCTCTCCTTCTTTAGAGCACTTGTGGTTGTGCCCAATCAGATTAGGAAAATCCAAGCAAAGTTTCTTTCGGGTTGGGGTTATGAAAGTAGAAAGATTGCTTGGATGAAATGGCAAAAGATATGCAGTCCCATAGCAGTTGGTGGCTTGAGTATTAAGGAAATTGGGTATTTTAATGAAGCACTTATAACTAAGTGGAAATGGAGGTTGGTAATGTCAGAGGAGGGACTTTGGAGAAATATTTTGGAAGCAAGGTATGAAACCTGGAGAAGTTTGGATGTTACTCTAGTCTATAGGAAACAATCCCAATGGTGGAAGGGTTTGTGCTGGATTAGTAATAAGGGATTGTAAGGGGATTGGTTTGAATATAAACTACACTGGTCTTTAGGTGACGGGAGGCATGTTAAGTTTTGGAAAGATAGGTGGGTAGATGACTAAATACTGAAAGACAAATTTTCAAGGTTGTATGCTATCTCTCAGGATAAAGAAAACATGGTGAAGGACCTTGCGGATAGGGGGAAATCAGGAGTAGAGGATGTCATGCCTGAAATTTTCGTCAGTGTAGGGAGACGATTGAATGGGAGAAGCCCATAGAAGAACAAATGTTGGTAATGATTTCAAAAATTCATTGGAATGTGGAAGATTAGGATAGGTTGATGTGGGTAGGTGATGATCAACTCGAGTATACGATTAAGTCTGGATATAGTGTTTTGAATAAGGAGGATTAAATGCATACTTCGGAGGTATTTCAGCTTTTATGGAATCTAAAAATTGCACCATCAATAATAGTGCGTGCTTGGAGGTTGTTATTGGATAGGTTACCAACCAGGCCTAACTTAGTCAGACGGGGAATGTAAGGAGTGAATATGCAGTGTCCTTTGTGTCTAGAAGAAGTGGAAACCTCCCAACACCTTTTCATTACCTGTAAGGTGGCACAAAAAGTCTAGGATCTCTGTGAGAAGTGGGTAGGGATTGTGTCAGTCGGGCCCGACAACATCATTCTCCATTTTATGTGTTTCTACTTACCGAGTCTAATGCTGAGTGATAATAAGGTGTGAAACATAGCTATAATTTCGGAGATATGGGACCAAAGAAATAAGGTGGTGTTTAAATGTGGGGTTGTGGATGCTGAAGAAATATTTACTTTAGCATAGTTGAAGGGTTGGCTATGGCTGAAGCATAAGAAGTCGAGAACTTCATTCTCTTATTCGGATTGACATTTTTCTCTAGTGAAGTGTCTTCAATCATTTGTTTTGTTTTAATTGACTGGTGTAAGTCTTTTACAGGGATCTTTGGTGTTAGTGGGTTGTCTTAATTGATTGGTGAAAGTCTTTTATAGGGATGTTTAGTGTTAATGGGTGTAGCATTCATCTAACTAATAAACGGGGAAGAACATAAATTGTTTGTTTTGCAGGCACAAGTAGTTGGGGACGGAGAACTAAATCCGGTCCTGTGAGCAGCAAAGGATTATATGAGCGTGCAGGAGCCTTGTATGGGATTACTCTACATCACCAGTACAGTGCTTGCTTATTCTACTGTCTTTGTAATTGGGTGGGCATTGAACACACATTGTATTGTATTATTTGATGGTGCCAATATATGCTTCCCATGTAGAGTTCAATTAATTAGATATTATGTATACCTAGAAAAGGTATATAAGATGAATGTAGCTTAACTCCACAGTCTAGATTATATAAGGGTTAGAACACTTTTAAAGTGTTCCCTTTAATTTTATTTATGTTTGGCTGTGAAAATAATAATAATAACATATTAATGAAAAGAATGACTCATGCAATTTCTATTAAAAATAACCATGATCTATTTAAACTTGAAAAAAATACTCATTAACACTAATTTAAAAAAAAAAAAATTAGTGAAACCGTGACCTATTAAACCGATCTAAAACATCGTCCCTCAAATGAGTATGAATCCAAATGAATCAATGACCTTTTGATTGAGGCCGAGCCAGTAAGACAACTCAATCAACACTAAAAGGATAATACTCTCTATTTGAAACTAATTAATCATTATCTTAACACATATAATAGATTACCTCTTTACCAAGATTGAATTGAAAACATCTTGACTATGAGCTAAAGATAACAATACCTTCACCAATATTAAATACTTGAACTCAAGAGCAAGAATTAAGGAAAAGGAAAAAAGAATTTTAAATTTAAAACTTTAAGGTAAAATCGAAATATTTATATTTTAAACAATCAAAATTATTTCTTACATTTCTAAAATTTCAATTTCTTTTAAATTTGTTTATCTAAATGACTTATTTTATCATAAACTATTTTAAATTCTTTATAAAAATAAATTATCTTTTAAAACTTTTCTCCTTAACATTTAATTTTATTAAGTTGTTCACTCGAGACACATTAACAACCTCTTTCTTACAAGTAACAATTGTGATCTTCAATTTTCTTTTCAACCATTCAAAATTTCAACTCTTTTCCTTCTTTCTTGAACCACTTGTGCATCAATTGCTTTGTGGTCTTCCACATTATCTTTTCCTCTCCTTGCACAACCTTGCCCAATATTTTACCTCTCATTTTAACAATATCAAAGAAAGTTCTCCATCGTTGGTCCATCGTTGGACTATGCATAATGTAGTCAGCCCAGGTTCATCCAAACTGATTACGGCCCAACCCACTATTGGTTACCCTTGTAATGCTTCGTTTTTAGTTAAATTGAGTATGATGGTGATTCGTAATATTTGAATGATATATCCTAATAAATATCACCTTAGTAGACAGAGAGTGTTACCTATCTCATTACATTTTTACTTATATATTTTAAACACGTTTTATTATATTTTTACTAACTTGAGCGTAGAAGAATCTTTTATAAAAATATACCATTGACGATATCTTGTAACGACGACTCTGACTTGGGGCGGTAATACCATCTAATTATCCAAAAATAATCCATGGCCCACTTCATAGATCCAAATCTTGCACAGTGCTAATAATCACTGCCTCCATATACTTATTGCACTCTTCTCTAGTAGAACTATCTCCTTCAAGAAACTGTTAAAGTTTGTGGATCCAGACCAACCCTCCATCTCCATAAGGGAATCCACATAGGACTTGAAGGGACACTTTCTTCGATTTTCTTGATAAATTTTCCCCTTCTGCAAGGCCTCGTCCACTGTCTTTCTGTCATCTCTTGCTTTAATATTTTTTTGGGTGGTCCTATACACTAGATCCTCCTCCTCCTTAGAACTTTTCTCTAAAACTCTAGAAGATCTCTCACCAGATTCACCCTTTTTAACCCTTTTTCTTGTTTCCCGTTTGATTTTCTCGTATTATTTCCCGAAAATTAATCGTCATCCATAATTCTACTGTATTATTCTTCCACGAGTTATGAGAAAGAAGCAGTGTCAATAGTTGAATTTTTTTCATGTGGTATTCACTTCCATATTGAGGAAGAAGAAGAAATTGAGTTAACATCAATCATTTATTGTAGCTGCGTAAAAGATGTTAAATTTAGCTGTAATTTTTGTATATAAGTGTCCTTGATTCCATGAGTGGGGCGAAACAAATTTGGGATGTAGACTATACATTGAATTCAGGACGCATTCTGTCTACTCATTTGTGTACAAAATCATGAGTGTTTAGGTACTATTAGAAAAGCACGCTCAATGTTAGGTAAACCTATTTATGAAAATTTCCAAAAACGAGTTAATTTCAACCCTTTTACAAAAATATTTATCTAAGAATAAACCTAATTCTTGATAAAACATTCCAAACAAAAAATACACTAATCTGGTAACCAGCTAGTGCACACTTAACAGAGTGGGATTCAATAACTGAGCTGTTATTCTTGGGTTCTTGTTAGAACAACGATAAATTTCTACCATAAAGTGAATGCATGGCAACATACGAAAAAGTAGAAATAAGCATTTGATAGATTATTTTTTGAGATAAAATTTCGATTATTAGAAAATACACTTATGATTCTTTGGACACATTTAAATAGTTTTTAAATAAAATAAAACGAATAAACGAATTTTAACCAGCTTATATGTTAGAAATTAAAAGTTTTAAAAATTTACATAAAAACTTTAGCACATTAACTTATACATAAACTAATTTTAATATTTAAAGAAATTCATTTCACTTATTAAATATTTCTCTCCTAAAAGTACTTGTGAAAAAAAATTGTTTATATGTTGTTAAAAGAGTTTCATCTTATACATAAATATTTGATGAGATATTTTATTATGTGAATTATTAAGATGAAATTCTAACTTTAATTGAAAAATAATATTTATTGTTATATTTAAGCTTTCTTCATAAGTAACGTGGTTAGAAAGGATAAGAGAAATAAAAAACGCTGAAAAAGGACATATACATTCGTTCTTTTTCCAAAGCAAAATGTTAAAAGGAAGTCTCATCAATACACCCAAGGAAACATTGTATTTGGATCGAAACATAGCACTTTGATAACTTTTGACTTAAGTCACTGATCATTTCCAACTTTTGCCAACATAAACATGTAGAGAAGTTTTACAGACAAACGGACTTGAATGTAATGATTAAGCCTCGTGCATGATCCCTTTTGGACCCCTTAGCTACTTTTTCGTTTCTTTGTGAAAAAAAAAAGTAGTTCCCAAAATTGTTATTCTTATGTACTTTTTTTTCCAACTACCAATTTTTGCGAATATGACTGCATAAACTAACGTGGAATATAAGGACAGACAAGGCAGGTCTATTTGTGTTTATCCATCAAGAGAAACAGATTGAAATACAACTATACGTAATGGGATTCCCTCAAGAAATTTTGAAAGAAAAAACTTTCATCTAGCTAGTATATATACTTTCAAAATTTGTAGTACTAATTAAGACATTAAGATAGTGACAAGTTTGAATGTGTTGGCTTTCTATGGACAGCATGTGGATACATGTCAAGACACTTTGATGTTGAACTATAGTATATATTTTAACCTCTACCATATAATGTGGAATAAAATGTCTTAATTATTATGGTAAAATAAGATTACTTAATATTTTAATGTGTAGTAAGAGAGAAATAAGAAATTTTATGTCTTATTTAATCCTTTAGCTTCTCGTGAATTTTATATAAATTTATTTGAGTGGCTAAAATTTTTTTATAATAGTTGTGAGTATCAAGAGTGCTTAGTTAGACTTCTGCACAGCAAGGACAGTGGTGGAGAAGAAAGGACCATAGTTCAAAGGTAAGCATCATTCATGAACTTCAAAGGAAAACCAATGAATAATATTATTTTGTAGGCTTTCTGTTTTGTAGTTCAAGGGTGTGTCTTTATTATTGTGCACATTTCAAATTAAAGTACATTAAACACTGGAAGCTAATTACTATACTAATTTGAGAAAATATAATGCAATATAGCAAGTCAGAGAGAAAGAGAAAGAGAAAGAGAAAGAAAGACTTTGCAGTATTCAAAAATTTGATTTCTTCTGCATTGAATCCACAAGTAGAAAAGCCTGTAATGCTAGCTGGTTCAGGCTTATCATATATGACAACACGTTTAATCTCGTCAGTATATACAACACTAGGCAAAAATCTATCACCCCTCAACATCAAAGGAATGTCCCTTTATAGTAAACAAAGGCAAACAATTAAGGATTATCTTTATAGCTAGCCTAATCACACTTCCTCATCATCCTGAGTGCCAATTCTTGCAGCTCACCCAAGTCATTGTTATATGATCTTTTCCAAGAACAAGCTTGGAATGAGAAATCCTCTCCACTTTGTACATCTTGCAAGCTCATTCCATTATTCATACTGCTACTGTAGTCAACTGAATCAAGTGAGCTCTGAGGAGAAATAGGGTTGTTCATGGAATTGGGACAAAATGGATTCAATGGTTGTCCAACATTCTCGGACCAATGATTCTCCAAGTTCCTGTACACCATCTGGTTCTGATCCAGCTGTGCCTTCATTTGCACTAGCTGTGCCTGCAAGCTTGCTACCTACACATAAACCAAGACAAAAACTAATTGTGTGAATTCAACCAAAAAAAATCATATTTTTGGACTTGCTGTTGAATATTCCTAGAGGACAAACCAAATTACAACCAGTTTTTTTTTTAAGTGTCTCATCAATTATGGAAAAAAAAATACTACCAAAATATATCACTTTTCCTTCTAATTTTCACCGTCTTTTTGCTTCAATACTGAAAACATTTTTGAGTTCCCTCAAAAAAGATTTTATTATCATCAACATCCCCATTTGCGTATTTTACTTTTCTCTAGAAGGCTAGGGTCTCGTACATTTTCAATAATGCTGAAAACAAAAATCATGTAATATTTCTAGAACATGAAAATGTAGAGAGAAACATTGTAATTTGTAATCTATTAGTGTACCTGTTGTTGCAAGGCGAATATATGGGAGACACAACCGTAAACAGGGTCTCTGATGCGAGCTTGGGCTTCGTAAGCGATGGTGACCATTGCCTCAAAGCGATCGTTATCTGGTATACGCAAGAGCAGCTTGGAAACGTTGCTAGCCCCGAAAACCTTATGAATGGCTGCGAATCTAGCAGCTCCTTGTTCGGAGCAAAAGTAGGGTGCAAAGATGCAGTCTGCGGCACATTTTCTTCGCAGGAACTTGCATGCCCCGCAGGGAGATCCAAAGGAAGAAGCAGAAGCAGCGTCATTTGCAGTTGTTGCAGAAGCCATAGCGCACGTGCGGGTGCGTGTGCTTGCTTTAGAATAATGGAAGTGTAATAATATTGTTATTATTGTCTGTAGTGTGTGCGTGTGAGGTGAAAGCAGTGAATGAAATTTTTGAGGCGCACACACGGGTAGACTAGGAAATGGTGCAGAAATGCGGGGATTTATTTATGGTGAAGGAGATGGAAATGGTTGTGGTGGTGGGACATGAGTGGGAATAAGAGACAGAAAGGGAGGGAAGTGTCTCGTAACAAATGTAAATGGTCGACATAGGAGGCACATGTGCAGGGTTCCAAGGGGACATGCATCAATCATACACCCAACACGGGACTGGTTTTTCAAATCATCCAACGTTTCCTTTAGCTGAGTTATCTTGACTCTTAATTACCCTAATCTTCTTACTCAGCGTCAAGGATATCTATTTAGGTCAAATCAAATATATGGTATACCTTCAACTTCATTTTTTTAATATTATAGTATTAAATTTGATTCCCTAAACAAGCTAAAACATACCTCTGAACAAATATGACATCCAAATGATTAATTGAATTTTAATTTTATTGAAATTGATTTTTTTTTTTTTGTTTTAGTAACTGATTAACAACTGTTGAAATTATAATAAGGGTGGACATTTGTTATCTCACCTTAGGATTGTTATGGTGATAACAAAGAAAGAAAATTAGGAATGGTAAGAGAGAATCTCCCTTCTAGTTCTCTCCTTGATGTTCAAGTTTCCTTTAGAAACCTAAGCGTCATAAATGTTATCAAAACATAACTTTTAATTGTCTCGAAGTCATTTTATTTATAAAATTGTTGGGCTCTACATGGATAGGCTTGGATCAATACAAATATTATAATTAACATTATATTAGTTTTAACACTATAGTCAATTTATAAAAATTAATTTAGAATTAGCGTTATTGTTAATTATGTTGTCTCATCAGTTTTTTAAGATATCTTCAATATTGATTCCGAGACTATCATGATCAATTCTATTACAATTAGTTAGACATATCAAGGTGACCTCAATTATTTAACTTTTGACCATATATGATCTTGAATATATATGGTACATTAGACCCTTAAGCTCGAAAACATTATTCAAGAGTTTTATTTGCAAGAAATTTTTTTTATTTTTGTTGGTAGTTTTGTCATTTGGCAGAGATATACTCAACTATCTACTCACTAGCCACCCAAACTCGAATGACATGTCCTGAAGAGTTTAGAAGAATCTTGGTATGAATCGGGATCTGAAGCATCATCACTGTGATTCATTTTTGAAATCATTACAACCGTTGGATGTGAAAAGATCTAATGGTTTGGGAGAGAAGTGTGGTTTGAGTTGTTTGCCTCTCGAATTCTATAAATAGTGTCAGGTTCTTTTGTGAAGATCACCAACTTCTTATAATCAACATGAGTAGTGACTATGTGCTGAGAGTTTGTTTCCAAGTTAGTCATGTCATTCTCCTCAAGCATGTTAAAGAGGGTACCTATTAGAAATGAGTCTTCCGTTGCCATCTTAGTTTAGCCTCTAAGATAGGGGTATGTCAAATCGATGCTCTAGGCCAAGCTCAAGACCTTGCCGTAGAGCAGGCTGAAAGTGCATTTCCACTTCGTCGGGCTACAATAGGGTGAATACCTAAGTGACCAAATACTTTTCTAAATATTGTTGGTCATCTATGATAGAGTCTTTTTGGGCGAATTTACCAATGCTAAATAAAGATGCCAAAATAGGTATAGTTTCCATGGAGCGTTACTACGTCATTGATAATGTGTGTCATGGTCGAGAAGATGCTCCATACAAATTTCTCTATAGGTACGTTTGTATGTTCATAAATGCATATGTGCATTTCTTGTTTAACAAGTTCACGATGGGTGTTCTTCGAGTCCTAAATGTTGCCTTTTGCTTGATATGTGAGATGTTTAACTTGAAATCCTCCCTTTAACTCTTCCTTTATTACTTGATCGACCGATGCGGTCAGTTGGCTATCTCTGGTCGGTCAACCAGGGACATATCTTCTTGCATCTTACACCTCATCTTATAAAATTTTCAAGGGTGTTATTTTAAGATTATAGTAGAGCCTTTAGGTTGTTGATTTTTTTATTATGGGACAAATCAAAATTTCCTTTTTATTGGACCTCAAGCCCTATTCAGTACCATAATTGGTCGAGGTCAATAATGACCTCTGAGGATACAAAATGTCTTGTTAAAATCTTCTCAGCTAAAACCTTATTTAAGGAAAAAAGGTCGAGCTAAGAAGGAGTGCACATTTATGTAAGTTTGTACAACATCAACTAAAATAAAATTTTAAATGTGTTTACCTGAGAGGTGCTCAAGTTGATATATTTTATTCTTTACTTCACTATGCATCCGCAATGTCCTTTCTCAGTTTGTCAAGAATTTGTCGTCATTATTTATAGCTTCACTTCTCATCCGTCACACAAGATCTCCTCGGTAGAAGCTTCTTGGTTTAACTTTTGAGTTATATCTCCTTGTTGCTCTGATTTTACATGTCTCTTCCCTGATTCAAGCTCGATGTCACAACTCACTAAGCAAGTCTAGGTTGGTGGCGAGGTTCTTATTGTTGATGTTAATGTCAAATAGGAGTCTTCTCACCAAGGTACCTCCACCAGGATCATGATCATGATGTCAGTTTCATATGTTAGACTAGAGTGTGCGTCTGTATGCCAATAAGAGTTTTAGAAGCTCCTCTATTTATCTTCCTTTGGCGACCCCAAATGTTTCTTTAATTCATTCAAGATAACCTCGTTAGCTGCCTCGACTTGGCCGTTAATTTAAGGGTGTTCAACCAAACTTGTGATGTGTTTTATGTCAAGACCAACATAAAAGTTGATGAGTCCATGATCCATAAATTGTTGTCTGTTATTGGTTATAATGGTGTGAGGAATGTCAAACCAACATACGATGTTCCTTCATACAAAGTGTTGTACATTTTTTGTTGAGATAGTGGTTAAATGTTTTTGCTTTGATCTACTTGGTGAAGTAGTTGACGACTACTGAGAGGAATTTTCATTGACCTTTTTTTCAGGTGGAAATGGTTTTATGATGTCCATTCCCCAAACGACAAAAGACTAAGGAGAGCTAATGTGGTGTAGGTTCTCAGGTTTAAAGTGTAGTATGTTTCCAAACTCCTGACATTGTGATCATTTTTTTACGTAATCAATATAATCACTAAACATGGTTGGCCACTAATATCTAGTCCAAATGACTCATGTTGTCATGGTTCAACCTCCTGTGAATAAACCACATATCTCCGGGTGCAGCTCGTCCATGACATATGCAATCCGTTCTATAGAAGTGCATCTCAATAGGGGTCGAGCGTAGAACATCTCTTTGCCAATGATAACAAAACAAGAGCATTTCTTCTTCATTGTCTTCTCATTCTACTATTTTAAAGCACTAATCTCTTATGCATTATTTTACTTCAACTTTGCCATTTTCTTTTGGAGAGCCAAGAGTAATGTCATGTGCCTTGTAAGGTATTCGGTTGATCAAGTGTCTACTAATTTCTCACAATTTGTTGGTCATATTCCTCATCAATACCATTTTTTTTTTTAGTGTTCTTCTCAATCTCACGTTAGGCGCCAATTGTTCTTGTATGGCCAGAGAGTTTCGTGATGATCTCGTCACTCTACTTAAAATTGCCTACTTGGATCCAAGATAAAGAAATCGTACCTAAAAAAAATTCTTCCCTCAAATTTGCTTTAATAGTTGAGAATAATAAATATTATTAAAGCATAATTCTCAAGCCATCATATTTATAGATTTAGGATAGATCTATAATTGAATATGAAGCAATATATATTATAATTAATCTTATATTAATTTTGAGAATATAGTTGGTTCAATAACTTAATTTAAAATTAATGTTATCATTAATTATTTTGTCTGGTTAATTTTTTAAAATATCTTTGAATTGATTTTGAGACTATCTTAATAAATTTAATTGTTATTGACTATATATATCAAAATAACCTTAATTATATGCTATTATTCATGTAGATTTCGGCAATATATGATCATATATGGTGCAAAAACTTAAGAAATATTATTTATTTTTAATTTAAATAATTTTTTTAGTCACAATAAAAGTTTTGATTGTAGTCTTAATAAAAAAATCTCTTTATACAATTTAAAATCAATTGTTTTTAAACTTAAAACGTGTGAAATTTTAGTTTTAACTCTTCCACAGTATTTTTCTTTAATTATCATTCCTCTAAATTTCAAATTCTTATTTTTACTCTTTAATATTTATTTTATATAAATAAATAAGATTTATTTATCAATTTTAAGAATGTTTTAAACGATTCACATGCTAGTCATTTGATATTTCATTCAACTTTAATAAAATAATATAATATAGTATTAAGAGAAGAAGTAATTAGAAAAAAAAACATTTTTTACAGATATAAAATAAAAAACTCACTTAATTTTAAAAAAATATATATTTACGTGTTTTTATTTATTTAATTAGGTATAGTTCTTCAGCTTATTTATAAAAGTGGTGCAGATTTATCTGCAAATTACATGGACAAATTTTAAAAGAATTACACAATTGGATAAGTTGTGCTTGGAGGCACGTTTTAGAATGAAGAAGTCGTGTTTGGTAGCACGACTTCAGTATGCAGAATTTTTTTTGTCTTATACAAAGTCATGTGTGCAAAAACGACTTTTTAGAGTTTTTTTTGGACAATCAAAAGTTGTGCTAGGAAGCACGACTTCCACATTAATTTTAAAAAAAGAAAAAACCTCACAGTTATACTTCATTATGATTTATAGATTTTTTCTCGTTTCATGCAATACTATTTTATATTGCTTTGCCAGCCTAGTATGAAACATACAACCTTCAAAAATTACATTGCATGCAGCAAAATGACGTCATGGAACAGTACCTTACAATTGTCCAATACAATAGGATTGAGTACACTAAAAAATAGAAAAAGAAAGTATAATTTAAACAATAATTAAACACCCATAAAATATTTTTGAACATGAACTGGCAGACCCCTTCACATATTTTTTCTAGGATCTAAGCAGAGGAAGTCACGATTTGGACAAAGCACTTCAAAAATATAATAGAATAAGAGGAAATTTTTTATATATTTTATGGGTGTTTAATTATTGTTAAGAATATACTTTTTTTTTCTATTTTTAGTGTGTTCAATTCTATTGTATTGGACAATTGTAAGGTAATGTTCCCTTCATGTATGACGTCATTTTGCTGCATGCAATGTAATTTTTGAAGGTTGTCTGTTCCCGTACTAGACTGGCAAAATAATATAAAATAATATTGTATGAACATTTCGTACAACGAAAAAATTCATAAATCATAATGACGTATAACTATGAGTTTTTTTTTTAAAAAATTAATGTGGAAGTCGTGCTTCCTAGCACGACTTTTGGCAAAAAGTCGTTTTCACACATACGACTTTGTATAAGACAAAAAAAAAGTTGCTGCATACTGATATCGTGCTACTAAACACGACTTCTTCATCCTAAAATATATCTCCAAAGTACGACTTACCTAATTATGTAATTTTTTTAAAATTTGTCCATATTTATAATTTCCAGATAAATTTGTAAATAAACCTAGTTCTTCAGATCTGATGTTATTTGTTGATACATGCGTGATTATGTTGAATTTCATGATTAACTACGCGGTTAGTTGAATTTCAGAATTGGTAAAGCCTTGTGATTTCTTTTGTTTATTTTTCCGCCGAACGCCGCACCTGATGCTGGCAGCTGCCGGTAAAGTCAACCGACAACTTTCTGCTCATTCCGTCATTCAATGTTTTTTATGTTTTTGTCGGCACAAGATAACATATTTAAATGAAAATGAAAACAAAAATTACCTAACTTTTACAAATTTATTTTATTTAAGAATGTGAAAAAGCTAAGAAAAGAAGCAGAAAGAAATTGGAAAGTTAAGTTATTTACGTTGAAGAAAAAGAGTGAAAAGTGAAAAAAAAAAGTTTATTATAGATTTGATTTATGTAAAAAAATAAATTTAGTTATATTAATATATTTAAATAATAATTTAAAAATATAATTTTAAATAATTTATTGTAAAATAAATTTGAAAATTTAAATTAAAGTTAAATAAATTATAAACTAAAACAAAAAATTATTATTAAATCTTAATAAATAAAAAATAATATTTCAGAATAAAATTATATTAAAATAAATCACCAAAATTTAAATTAATTAATTTTATTTCATTTATTATTTTAATATTTTATTTTATTTTATGAATTTATTTAACATAAAACACATATTAACAAAATATTAAATTTATGTTATTTCATTAATTATTTTAATATTTTTTATTTATTATAAATTTAATTATTACATATAATTAAATTATTTATTATTTTAGCATAAAATAATAAAATTTTATTTTATTTTATTTAACTGTATATCGAATAATTTTTTTTATTTAATCGATTATAGGTTTAAAAAAGGATTTCTTCGGACTTAAAAATGGGAAGTCCGATAGAGAATTTGTATTTATTTTTCATAATTTAACTTCTTGTGTTTTAGATTTTATTAGCCTTTTTCGCTGGATAGGTTTCCATTGGTGGAAACAAACGCAGGGTTAGACTAAATAATATCCTGTAAAATCAACAAAATTGTCGATTCCAATAAAGTATGCACAAATAACAGGAGCTGCTTTTAAGCTAACACACCAAGTTCTTTCTTTAATTACGTTTTTTATTGAGTATTTTCATGATTATAACTCGACTTTATTAAGTTTAATTTCGTTTCTGCTAGTTTAAGTACTGAACTTTGTTTACAAATGGGATAATTTAATTAATTAATTAATTAACTGGAACTCTTATGACTTTCTGTCTGGAAAACTGGATTCTTTGAAAAACATGACTAACTAAAATCAAGAACCAGTCATGTTTAACTGTGTCACAGTTGGAATTATATATATATATATATATATATATATATATATATATATATATATATATATATATATATAATTAGAGTTGTAATGCTTGTATTTCTATGGAGTAAATATGTTTTTATATGCAATTATTTTGTTATAGAAATGAAAATGATTTTATTATAGTCTTAACAAATAATATTTACTTAATTTTATTTTAAAGATAATAATTATATTTGAAAAGCAATAAATTTTTTTATAGTTTAAAGTAAAATAAAATTTAAATTTTAAAATAATAATATATTCATAATAACAATACAATTTAGTTTAAATTATAAATAATATTAATGATGTAGTTTAAAATAATAAAATTATCCAAACTAATAATAATTATTTTAATTTAGAAATATAAAAATCTAAAAAATGGATCACTTTGTTATAAGGAAAAAAAAGAAAGAAACATAAAAAGTCGGTTAACTAAAACAAAATAGAAAAAAATAGAGATCCTACTTTTCAAAAGTGAGTATCCAAAATTTATAATATATGGATAAATTTAAATTAAAGTATGATTAAATAATTTTTTTCTTAAAAGTTACTATAAAATTAAAACTTAAAATAATATATTGTTGAGAATACCTCCAATAACTCATCTTTACATGAACATAAATGGTCGTTGGACTTTGTATTTATTGTCCTTAATTAATCCAAATCAAGTAACTCAATGATGATTACCAAAAGTGATTACCAACCCTAAGAGATATCAAGTTGTACATGCACTAATTGTTTGAGGCATGTGAACAACATAAACGGAAACGTTGTGTGTTAGAATTTTTGGCTTAACCTTTCATTTCCTTTGACATTTGAGGCACCTCAATGGCTACACAAATAAAATTATATGTTTCTCTCTTCACTGAGATAAGACAAGGCAGAGGAATGTAGTTTGAATTTTGAAAAGTAAAAGCTAGCCATCACATATCACTTTAGATTAAAAATAACACTTCCACTTATCCCACTAATCAAAAGTTGAGGTTTTAATGATTTTGCCTTCCTTTGAAACAAGTCAAAAGACTTTTCATTCTTTCGCAACCTCCTTTCTTTTTTCTTTCTCAAAACAAGGTATTAATTCTACTATGAGAAGTTATGAATTGTTTTACTTAAAAAAAAGTATCATAGTTTACTTAAAAGTAAAATTTAAAAGCAAAACTAATTATGACTTCTTTTTATTTACACTACTAATTTCTTGATTTTCAATTTAAATGAATGAAAATGTAATATTAACCAAATAATCTTATGTAAAATAATAAAACTCACTTTTGATAATAATTTCAAAAGATAAAAATTTTCAGATTATTTATAAATACATATAGTTTTTTAAAATTAAACATATTTATTTTTTCATTCAACCCCACATGTTGATTCCGACCAGTGCTTTGTGAATGGAAAAAGTTCCCCAATCCAACAAACCACACGACCAACTTCAAAATTAAACATATGAAAATAAAATGTCTACGTTTTACGTTTTTTATATTTTAATTTTTATTTAAAATATTGATTGTATAAATTGGACGATAAATAAATCCTTAACAAAATGAAGTAATTGTTTAAAAGGGTAAAGTTCAATTTTTCGAAAAGAAAGTGTATATATATATATATATATTAAAATTGCAATTTAAATTCTTAAAATTGGAAGTGAAAGTAACAACGTAAAGACAGAAAATATGAAGAATCAAGATAAGGATATATATAAAATTGTAGCATTGAAAAAGAAGAGTGGGTAAGTAAACTAAACAATAGAAAGAAATGTTAATGAATCAGAGTAAAACTTGTCAGTACATAATCCTTTAATATTGACCAGAAACATTATTTAAAAATATCGAAATAAAATGTACTAATATACTTTGTAATCCCATTCATTACTTTACTCATTCATTACTCAATTATATAATATTATCTAACTTAACTATTTTCTTTTAATGGAGAATCGTGTCTTCTTATTCTGATAAATCGATCTAGTCATTAATAAACTTTTAGATCAAATTTTAACTTAAATAAATTGAAATACCTCAATTCACATTCATCTTTCTCAATTTTTACTTTCATCCACAACGTAAACTAATATTTGTAAAAAATATAAAAAAACAATTATTTCTTTCAACAAAATTAGTAGAATCAATTGTCCTTTTCATTATTGAGACTAGAGAATTTGAAACATCCCCAGATGCAGTACTCTTGTTCCAATTATTTCCTTCAGCAACTAGAATCAATTTTTTAAAACTATAATATAGCTGGTGCACGTAATAACAAAACTATGGTCATTTGACTTTTGTCGATATTGATTATAAAATAATTCTCAAAACAGTTTTTTAAACAAATTATAGAGAGATGGAGTGAAGAACATGTCCCCTGCATCCTCATCCCTCAACATGCATCTACGGATCCTACTAAACCTAAAATTTTTGTTGCTCGATGAGTTTATGATCTGTTACTAATTCAAGTGGCACCATCATTCCCACGTGCAAAGAGCCAGCTATATTGTTAAAGGAAAATTATTAGGTTTGTTAAAAGATTTGCATTAGCATTTTAAAACTTTTTGTTGAGAATGGACACAGTAGTCTTATCGATAACGTGTTTCAATACTTTCAAATTTAATATACATACTATAAAATTTATTAAACCTTTTATTCGTTGAGTTAACTGTAAAATATTGTCATTATTATGTTATTTTTCAAAATTCAAGTTAAGGACTCAACAACATAAAAGAAAACACACATAAAGTTAAAGCTCCCATTAACCTAAAATTTCAAAAGAATTCACAATGTTCTGATGTAAAACATATGAAGTACAAATGTAGATTGTGACACGCGTGAAGTACAAATGGATACATCAATATATATATATATATATATATTCATACAGAAATTTCTACCATGAAAAGTTTAAAGAGCAAGTAAATTGGACAGAAAGAAGAAGAATAATGTCTAAAGGGGAAAAATGGATATATAAAATATATAAGAAGAAAAGAAAAACAACATGATTAAGCCAAAATGCATAGAAACCAATTGGAAAATATATTAAGTGTTTGTTACTTATTTAATTTATAGTAAATTTAAATATTTTAGTGTAAAAAATGGAAAATGGCTCAAACTATATTGTCACCATGTCTCTTATTTATAATTAAACTGTATTTTTATCATATGTTTTTTTTTTAAATAAGTATATATTTGAAACAATTACATATTTCTAATAGTATTGATGATAACATTAGCGATTATTTTAAAATAAATTATACTATAATATAATAGAAAAATATAATTATAATATTTTGATACTTAATAAATTTTTAAATCCACTTCATAGTTTTATCATTTTTTTTCATAAATACAAAAAAATATTTTTTTAAAGATTAAATTATTTGTAAAAATAGATTGTGAAGTATAGTTATAGGAGTGTATAAACATTATTTTTCAGGAGAAATATATAGCATTTATACTCGGAACCTCTGATTAACGAGGTAAAGAAATACGAGGAAGCATCAAGGTGACAAAACGTGTCATCTATGTCAAACAAAGAATCTGAAAGCTAGAAAGCATGGAACCTCCACCTTTTCCAACTGATATGTACACGTTGCAGCCAAATTACGAAATTCTGTTTTCATCCTCCCTGTTCCTTATCAATTTTTGTTGAACGAGGACTCAGAGAAGAAATGGGAGCAAACAAAAGTGTTCATGTTGGAAGATGTTCGATTTTCTTCAAACTTCCTCTTTTCTTATTTGTCCTTTTCTTTAACATTGCATACCATTAAATATTCATTTACCAAGTCTTCATCATGCATTTTGTGCATTGCAGCAAAGCTAGACGTTGGAGTTGATTTCACTAGAAGACTATATACTTCTCACATGCACAGGTTTTTGTCGACTCTATAACTAAACTAAGAATGTTTTGGCTGCGTTATTCTCTGATGGTGTTTTTCATGAACTCCGACAGGCTTTCTAGAGATCTGGTTTCTATGGCTACTGGCAGGTATACACAGTTTGGTTTGGTTTATAAATTTTGTACTCGCAGTGACATCAAATTGGGTATATATAAAACCAAGAATTTCAATTTCTTTGTTTGCAGCCTTCGCTTGAAGCACCCTGGCCTAATTTATTACAGTGATTTGCTAGATATGTCGTGGCACAAGGGGCTGCATGATTCAGACCTATTGGTCACTTATAGGTACCATAGACCTCGTGATATGGGTCCCCCCTCCCTCACCATTAAGGTTTGTACTTGTTGATTTTTCCTTTTCATAATTAAATAATATTTTCTATAAACACATGTACAAGATAAAAAGTACCTGCAAACAATTTATTTTCACCCTATAACACAATGACATTGAAGTTTATCCTTCGTAGCATTCAGTTTCACCCGAGGTTGGAATCCATGGAATTCCCATGAATGATTTTTGCCACTCCCAAAGTCAAGGTATAAGATTGTCCAAGTTGTGGATTGGGTTTGATTATGTTGAGCCTTCTGAAGCTGATTCGAGCAAAGGCAACGCAACAAGTGTATACTTTAAGGTTGGAGGGTTAGTTAATATTGGTTTTCATTAATTCATTCCTATTTTTACCTAGCAATGCATGCGTTTCTCTAACGTAGAGAATATTCTTGGTCATCTTTGTTGGGTTTGAACAATGAATATACGATCAATTGTGCAGCGTTTTCACTTTTCCCACGATGGAGGCCGCCCTATAAGCACAGATCGAGATGGTTTTCAACTCACTCGCAGGTTGATGAAAGAAAGTTGTTTCAGTCCTCAGAAAATTTACCCGTTTGAATAATTTTAACTTACCACGTCTTCTTGAATTCCACGTAGTGGAGGTCCATCTGATAACGTCATAGTGGTCAGACAAGAATCTCGATTTGAAGACGAAAATGATAACGGTTTTACTAATGTAAGTAATTACGTTCTTTGGTTATCCAAGACTGAGAAATTAGATCTTCCTGTCTGGTTCAAACTTTAACCATTATTAGTTTATGAACTGCTTGTTTGTATTCAGTTTAATGTCCAGATGGAACTAGGAACTGCAATTCCACTAAACTTGTTGACCTACTATCGGTTTGAAGTTTCTGCTGCAAGAGGAATCAAGCTTGGACCAGCATTGTTCTTCTCACGGTGAGAAGTTTGTACTTGCAGTTCCAATTTCATTATGTTCTTAAATATACAATACAGCTGCATGAATTTTGGAATATATTCTGACAGGATGAGTGGTGGAACAGTTATGGGATCCTTTGCTCCATATCAAGCATTTGCAATCGGTGGTCCCAGTAGTGTGCGAGGCTATGGCAAAGGTGCAATTGGCGTTGGACAATCGTGTCTGGTATCCACAACTGAATTGTTAATCCCATTGGTAAATATTCATTACTCGGCTTCTGTCACGAATAATATTATCCCATTTATAAGCATTTCTAGCAATTATTGTTTTGCTGATCACCTTTTTTACTCTATTTGCAGAGCAAGAAACTAAGAGGTGTTATCTTCGTGGACTGTGGGTCTGACCTATGGAGTAGTGATAAAGTTCCGAGTGAGTTTTCTTTAATCATTCACAAATCCAATCCCCACGTTTATCTCTGCAAAAATTTGGCCACACTAAGTAGCCTTTTGTTCTGTTTTGACCATTAATCCTTTTCATACTAACAAAAAGTTTATCTCCGAAACAACACAAGATTATCTTCCTAGCTTTATTGTTACGTTTAACATTTTTATGGAATGATATTAATTGCAGATAATCCAGGAGAGAGACAAGGTAAGCCAGGAATTGGGGTTGGGATTGGGGGTGGCATTCGATTCAAAACCCCCTTGGCTCAGATACAACTTGATTATGCCATTAATGCCTTTCGAAAAGGAACTGCATATTTCAGAATTAGCGATCTGGTTCTGTGAAAGCTAACGAAAGCTAACACGGCTAAATGTGGCCAAATTTTTCCAGGCTTTTGCTTCCTTTAATTTGAACGTAAAAGGTGAATCATACAGAAAGATTTTAAACCATGTCTCCAGTATCAATAATAAAGAGTAATTATAAAAAAATGGGGAATAGGCCGAAAAAATATTGATGTATTTTTTTATAGTACAAAAATTATAATTATTTTAGTTTTGCTTAAATTTTCTTTTAATGGTTGAGATAATGCAACACCACATGTTAGTCTTAAATAATTGTTATTGTATTTATTAAAAAATTAAAATTAATATGTAATTAATCTTGTCTTAACATGCAGTTAAAACTAGGTGATATAAAATACATGTATACAGAGTGAAGATAATTGTAAGGATTAATTATAAGTTTGACAATTATTAAAGATAAACACATACTCAGTTCCTTAACTAAAATATAATTCATACAAAATTAACAAAATTAAAACTTTTGTCCTAAGACTTTTTTATTATACTAAAAACAAAATATATCAATACTTATTGAATTGATTATTTATATTAAAAAATACAATTTTGAAATAAATTTGTTGTTATTAACTAAATTAATCACTTTTCAAAATCTTAATAAGTTAAAGTCTTATTCATAAAACATATTCTTCGGTCTTCAGTTTGATTAATTATTAAACAACTAACACCATAAATTTTAATAATTTTATAGTGGTTCAACATTTTTATAAGGCTTAATTCGTTAATTCTTCAACATTAACAAAATGATTAATTAAATTAATAATAATATTGTATATATATATAATTAATTAATTAAGCTACTCTTAACTCTAAACCACTTAAAATTACCAACTAGTTGCCGAGTTAAGAAAATGTCTTAAATTAATTATAAGATAAATTAAGTAATACAAGAAACAATTTTAATTTATCATTGTAGTAAAAAAATTCAAACCCACTTCTAATTACATCTTAAATAGAATTGAAGAGACTAATTTATTATATAAATACTTTTTACTTTAATACTAAGTGGATTTCCAAATTATTTCAAAAATTTTGAATAGGTTCATAAACTAAAATCATAATAAAATCAAATTTTCTTAATTGGATCTTTGCAGTTAATAAACTCTCACAAATTATTTCGTTTTCAACAAGTTTTGTGCCGTTCAAATAGAACTACTAAGTTACAGTGTTTCTAATAGTGTCTATGGAAAATACGAGTTGTACATTGCCACCTCAATGGTCTTACTAACAGAAACGTAAATAATTACATCATACTGTTACAGTCACCCTCTTACTCGTAAACCTCGCATCGTATATAAACCTCTCATTCACTCTCTTTCTCTGCTTTACACGAAGTTTCTGTTTGAAAATACTGAGGTTCGCCTACCTTCTTGAACCTTCTTCTTCCTCTTCCCTTCATTTTCAGATCTGAATTTTCTTTATGTATTTTCTTATCGTTTTCATTTAACTAATTGTGGTTTTTATTTCTTATACTTTTTTCGCTAGGAAACGGGTTGGGAGAGCTTGCGAAACGGTTTTAGGAAATTGTGATCTGGTGAGCCATGAATGCTAGAAGGTTAGTGTGGACTAAATTCATGTTCTCTCTCGTTAATATGCCCTGGAAAAAAGTGTCGGTCGTTACTCGATTCGGTGACGCGGGGAAAATGTTGTTAGATCCGTGGATACGGCGTCGTAGGAGGCTTTGGATTTTCTATCTCGTGCTGGTTTGAATCGATTGCTAAGTGTGATTTATTGGTGAATTGCTGTTTCGTGGCTTTGGTTTTTGTTACATTTTGGAATTATTTTTCTTTTTGTGAATTGGTGTCGCGTGGGAGGAGGATAGTGGACTGGTGAATTGTGGATGAGTTTTAGTATGGGTTCTTACATTGATTTCAAAATTGCTTTGATCCTGGGATCAGCGATGACTGAAATATCATTGGCATGTAGATTCCTGCAACAAATATGAAGGGAGATGTTTTATAACTTGGCTTGGTTGCATTGTTTTCATTAAATGATTAAACAATGATTTCCTAGTTTCGCATATATTTCTTCGAACGAGTTACCAATAATGCTATTCAGTATTTTTTCGTTTTAGACGAGCCCCTTTTTGTTTTTATGGTCTATCTAAGTCGTTATATGTATTGGAGCCTTTGAGTGGACATTTTTGTTTGAGTCGAATTGAACGTGAGAGAAAAGTTAGATTGGGTAACATATCTGTTACCATGGATACGGAAAATGACGATGTGGTAGATGCTCACAGGGAAACGAGTTTTATGCATTTTTTTTATCAACAAACGACTTTTATGCATGTTTTCATGTGTATTCAAAAGGCTATGATGAAGTTGTGGTGGAATAATGGATGAGAGTGTAACATAATAGAGAATGCCATTCTGCTGTTATATTTGTTTAGTAAATATCGAGTGACCTTTTACTTCCGAGGATAAGGTGAGGTGATAAAAGATTTTCTTCCTCATTATTTGTAGAAAATTACTTCTGCTGCACTAGTTCTATCTTTTATTTGATCAGTTGTTAGGTTATTTGGTCTCTGTTTATAATCTTATTTTTTAGAAATGCTTAAATGTATGATATGTCTTTGCCCCTGATAATGCGAAGGCTGTCTTTCTTTCAAATTTCCTTATGATTTAATTCAATTTATATATCTAGAATCCTTGATAGTTTAATCGCTTATGGAAACATAAAATAATTGAAAATTATCTTTCTTGTGTATTATCTGACCATCTGGCTCATATCACCGTATTGTATATTATTTTTTTTTTTTTTCAGTTTTAGAGATGGCCGTAACAACAGAGTTGCACTTTTTGATGGGATTGAGGAGGGTGGCATCAGAGCGTCGTCTCTTTACTCAACTTCCCATGAAATTGATGAACATGATAATGAACAAGCATTGGATGGATTGCAAGATAGAGTCAATCTGCTAAAAAGAGTAAGCTTACTTTTACTTGCAACATGCCCTAGATTCCTAGTCATCTCCTGTATATTCTTTGTTTGTTCAACTATTGGTAAACATCTCAATGTTTATAATCTAATTTTTCTCTATTGTCATTTCGGAAGTGAAAGGTAAATTATATTGCACTAATTATACTCTTGAGAACCACGGGGTGGCCATTTGACTATGACTTGGTTGTTGCCAAACATGTCCTTTTCTTTTTTGTTATGAATCAAAGCAATAAGGACTAAATCTTTATTATCTCTTGTTTTGTGTTTTCCAATGTCTAGTATGAAGGCTTTTAAAGAGGAACTTGATTATTTGAAAACAATGGTTGAATCAATGACTAAGTCTTTTAGATAGTATATACTACTCATGAAAGGCAAGTCCTACTCATGAAAGGTAAGAAAGATAAGAGCACAATCAATACTATTAGCCTTTTGTCTCAAGGTGTTTGGATTCTTGATTCAGGAGCAACTAATAACATGACTCCTTTTCCAGTGCTGTTCAATTCGTATGTCAAAATGATCAAAGAACAACTCATTATGGTTGCAAATGGTGATAGTGTACTTATATGCGGATCTGAGAATAGAACTTTAGAATAATCTATTGTATTAAAACAATAGATTGTTATCATCTTGAGATTCGTCGTGTCTATATCACCATGGATGTCACCTTTCATGAAACAAAATCCTTTCTTGTCACCCTTAGGCTTCAGGGGGAGAAAACACTTGAAGTGGAGGTCTCCCTTCTGTCATTACCATATTTATCTTTGCAAGATGCTTAAGATCCAAGTGATGATGCCACCACAAATGGGATTGAACCAACCTATAGTGTCTAAGAAGACTAATTGTTTGATAAAAAATATCAAAGGCAACCCACTTTGACTCTAAAGTAAGAAGAGTTGTCTGACTTGGAGGTGAGGACCCCTAAAGGCAACAGTGAGGAGGTAAGTGTTACTGAAGATTGACCTGGTGTGTTGAGAAAGGGAAAAAGATTGCGTGTTAAATATCCTATTTCTCAATATGTCTGCATGGACAATCTTTTTAATAGACATTGAAGCTTTATTGTTGCCATTGATGCCATAAAAGTTCCTATCCCAGTCCAATGATAAGTGAACATTGGACTCAAGCTATGAGAGAGGAGATGGATGCATTAGAAAGAAGCTCAATAGGAAGATTATTGACAAATCAAGAGACAAGAAGACAATAGGATGAAATGGATATTTATAGTGAAACATAAGGTATATGGGTCAATAGATAAGTAAAAAGCTAGATTGGTTACAAATGGTTATAGTTAAACTTATGGAATTGACTACGAGGGACTTTTTCTCCTGTAGCAAAGATGAATACAGTTTGAATTGTTCTTGCTCTAACAACTCATTTTGGATGGGAATTACATCAGATGGATATGAAGAATGTCTTTTTTTCATGGAGATTTAGAAGAAGTGTACATGGAGATTCCTTCCAAATTTGAAACTCGTGGTGGAAAGAATAAGAAATGCTTCTTAAAGAAGGCCTTATATGGTCTTAAACAATTCCTAAGAGTATGGTTTGGGAGATTTACAAAAGCAATGGTTTCTTTACAATATAAGCAAAGTCAAGGAGATCATACCTTATTCATAAAACACTATTAGAGTTAAACTTGCACTTTTGTTAGTCTATGTGGATGACATGATTATTGCAGGAGATAATGAAACATAGAAATTGGTGTTAAAGGAAAAATTGGTGGTCCAATTTCTTGGAATAGAGGTTACTTATTCGAAAAAGGAAATTTTCATCTCCCAAAGAAAATATGTACTTGATCTTCTTAAAGAAATAGGTAAGTTGTGATGTAGAACCTCGAGAGTTCCTATTGAATATAATCATACAATTGGAAGTTAAAAGAGCTCTCTGGTAGAAAATACCCAATATCAGAGATTGGTAAGGAAAACTTATTTATTTAATCACACGAGACTAGACATTGCTTATGCAGTTAGTGTGGTAAATCATTTTATGCATGATCTAAGACAAAAACACATGCAAGAAGTTGACAAATCTTCAGGACTTGGAGTCAAACCTAGGAAAGGGGGGTTATTCTTTAAGAAAGGAGACACTTTGACCCTAAAGATATATACTAATGCAGATTATGAAGATTTTGTTATTGATAGAAAATCTACCTCTAGGCACCATGTGTTCCTTGGAGAAATCTAGTGACCTTGGAGAAGCAAAAATCAGGATAGAGTACCTCAGTCTAGTGTAGAAGTTGAATTTCGAGCCCTTGTTTGAGGTGTGTGAAGGACTCTGGATGAAAATCACAATTGATGACCTCAAAATTAAGGTTGACATCCCTATGCAATTGTACTATGATAACAAGTTAACAATGAGCATTGTGCATAATCTAGTCCAACATGATAGGACCAAACACATTGAAATTGATAGACACTTCACCAAAGGTAATCTTGAAAGACGCTTAGTAGTTACAACTCATGTTCCTACAATATTTCAAATAGCAAACATTTTCACATAAGGATTTTCTTAGGGCAGATTCTAGAATCTTGTAGAGAAGTTGGGAATGATTGATATTCATTTGCCAACTCAAGGGAACGTGTTGTAAATAGCATAGTATTAAGAATATTCACAATATCTTCATAATAATTAGAAAATTATATCTTCAAAATCTTCTTATTTATTTCAACATATTTTTATTTTCTTTTTTAAAGATTTTGGTCATTACAGAACGAGATTGTGAGAATGTAAGTTGTGTGATTGATATCAAGAAAATAATTCTTTACTTTTCAACTATATCTATTTGGTTCTTGTCTTCTTGAATGCATGTAGATGTATCCTGTAAACTTATCAACAATCATGCAATTTTGTGATAGTTTTAAAAATCTTTTGCTTTATCAAGTATAATTAATAATTAAAGTTTTTGACGAGCATAATTTCTACAGTTGTCAGGTGACATAAATGAGGAAGTGGATAGTCATAACCGGATGTTGGATCGTATGGTGCGGCTGTCTAGCAGTTATTGAAAATATTTGCATTTTCTCTGCTATATCACGTTATCCGCTGGTAACCTGTTGGTATTTTATATAGGGGAACGATATGGATTCTTCGAGAGGAGTCCTCTCAGGCACTATGGATAAATTCAAAATGGTATGTGGCTGTCTTTGTTTACTTTGCTCTATACATTTGTTGTCTTTTCCATCCCTTCTGATTCAGGACAGTGTCAATGGATGTGGTAGGCGTATAGTGTTGTCTTCCCCTCTCAGGATCAATTATTTATTTTTCTGTATCTTTCTTGATCTTGTGTCATCTTTCAGGTATTTGAAACAAAATCCAGCCGAAGAATGTTTTCACTTGTCGCATCCTTTGTTGTGCTTTTTCTTATAATATACTATCTGACTAGGTAATTGATCTGTCCCTCAGTTGTCAGCTCTATGTTAGATTGAAAAGGAGGTTACTCGCTCTATTCCTCTAATTAGCGATACTACGTGTAAGATGTTCCTTTTTGTTTGTATAAAGATTTTGACGTTTCATTTTATCCAACCAGTAATGTCCATATTTAGTTTGTATACGAAAAAAATATCCTTTTCTCTTTGATTTAGATTATGTATAATTCATCTATTCTATAGAAGATTCATACTTTATTGGGTGAACGTAAGTATTTCCATTATTGTTGACGAAAGAGGATCTAATAGTGTCATCGATCTAACAGTGAATTAGACATTTGTCTGGCTATGGTTTAGTCTCATCCTAGTAGACGCGTAGACCACTCAGAATGAATGAAAACTCGGTTGAATAAATGGAACGAACTGACCATATTGATAACGTTCATATTGAATTACTTTATATATTTATACTGTTTTATGTTGAATAAATTTCATCACTTTCTTGTTGCTTTGATTAATTTATTCAAGTGGTTGAATTTGAGCTGGAAGTCTACCAGTTCAAGATCTCCATTTAGGTTAGTTATTTTTTTTTTCCTCATGTATACTTATATATTGTGCGAAATTCACTTTTATCGTAGCTATATTGAATTTTAAGTGTCTAGATCAATTTTGAATGTATTACATAAGTACACGTCTCAAATTCTTTTAAATTATATTACTTTACGAATGTTTTTCATCCTTTTTTTTTCATGGCAGAAAGGGTAATCTTTTGAAACCCTAAACTCTCAGTCATCTTAAAATTGTTGAAGGTACGTAACCAAATAGTGAAGATTATCAAAACATTGCAAGAAATGGATTAATGGTATTGCATGATAAATGTGAAACTAAGTACACCTTATAACAAGTAAAACAACTTTACATAAACTGCTCTTTTATGTTTATGGCACATAGTACTGAAGATAGAAGATGTAGGTGACCAATAAAATATCGAAGTTATTATTTGATAATGTATCAGAAATGTAATAAACATGTGTTGTTAGAAAAAAATTACGAATTGATGAAGTGTTGAAAATTCTCAAATCTGACTGACCACATCCGTTTGGTAAGCAGTTTAAATTTTAATGATATATTTCTAGGTTGAAATAACAGCCAGTTAACACAATTTATTATAAGATTTATAATATATTGTAGTTTAAATAAGTTTTTTATTTTAATTTTACAGTCCGTAAAATATATGTAAAATGTAAATTCTACCTGTGATCCTAATAAATACTTAAAATATCTTTTTTTTTCTTTATTGAAAGCATGATATGTTATGCAATGCCTATAAATAATGTCACATTTGTTTCGATCATGAATTTTCTTGAATAAAATTGCTTAAATTTTTTTCAACTATCTCTGTAAACAATTACGTTAGTGATTTGGGCAATAAAGTCAACAACAATGTAGGCATTGGACAAGGTGACGATCAGCACCACATACCTTTGTTATAAAGATTTTCGGTGAAGAGTGTTCTTGAAGGAAAGTTGCAACATTTTACTTGAAATATAGTAAGATACATTTATTTGCATCAGAGAGTTTAACCCCAAAATTCAAGTTATTAAAATTAAATATTTGTACTAGGAAAAAGAAGTATGAATTAATTAGCTAAGTTAAAAGTATATAACCAAGAAAAAGTGTTTACTACACTAAAAGTAAGAAATATAATTATTTTTTCTTATATATGAAATATTTTTTGTTTGGAACCTCCTATTAAATAGGACCAACTATTTGACTGATACTTTGAGTTTTGACTGTTTTTTCTTTTCGTTTTAGGTTGATTGCTTATATAATTGGTGTTCTCATTGAAATTTGAACTAGTAAACGAATTACTTATAATTTAATTGCAGTTGCACCTGAATTCTACCAGGTTTAAAGATGGTAAAAATATTAAAATTCTCACAGGTTGAATTATCTAAAGTCTCCTTAATTAATTTTTCGATCGAATACTCTTTGTGACTTTAACTCCTAACACATTTCTAATCTTAGTTGTTTAAAAGTAACCTTTAAAATTTAATAAACAATTAATTTAATTTAAACAATTCACGTTTGATTTCCATTAAATTAGGCCACAAGTTCAATCCGGATATAATTTGAAGTTCTATATTAAAATTTAATGTTTAGTCATCTGAAAAATACGAGTTAATGTTAATAATTTTTTTAAAGTACGTGGCAAATACTTAAAATTAATAATGATTAAAATGTAGTTCGTAAAAAAGAAATTGAAAACTAATCAGATCTTGATTTAGGAATAAAAATAACTGTTTTAAAAATTTTAAGCACAGATGACAATATAAAACGGATTATGCTGATTGGTTCGTATTCGCTGCATAAAAGCATGAGACAGATTGGACCTTTAACCCCACCAACTTGTATACGTAGATCCAACATAATCTGTAACTCCTATGAATAACAACTTCATCCTATGATTCCGAGTTTCCGTTACTTTTTTCTTTTTAATATGTTTTTGCTATGGTATAGAAACAATATGATTCTGAGTTTGAGCTATTTTTTTTTTTTCTTTATAATATGTCTTTGTTATGGTATAAAATTGTTTATGTGTTAAATATAATTAAATATTTTTATTCATTATTTTATTAATATTATATATTTACAAATATGAATTTGAATATAATTTTGTTAACTATTTTAATATATTTTTTACAATATTTAATTGTAATAAATAAAAAATAAATAATTTTGCATTTTTCTTTTAATAGTTATATTTACACTAATTTAAAGAAAATATATATTTGAAATAGATTAATAATAATAAAAAACTAATCTTTTGATTTTTATTATTCTGTTAGTTTCCATTTGAATTTCCCAATATAAAAAAGAAAAAAAAATCTTCCCATTCTTCTCTAAACATGCACATAAAAACATGTGTGAGCTTCATGATATCTAATTTTCCACTCTAATCTATGTGTCATTGTTTTGTACTATTAAAGCAGTAATCCAAAGGCAAACTTAAAACCATATGTTCCCTTCCTTAAGGGCATATTAAGATTGTCATGGTGGCTGTTAGTTGATTATATATTATTCTTGTTTTTTGGGTGGTGGAACAAGAAGAGTGTGGCTGTGGCATGGTGGTCTTTGGCTAAAAGCTTGAACATTTGGTAGTAATACAGCAGTGGGACTGGTATACTAACCCTACCACTTATATCTTTTTCCACGTGATTTGAGGTTGTCTTCATCCATTGCTTCACATTACACCAACCATGCATTCTCTTCCTTATCCATCCAATAATAAATAATAGAAAAATGTTTGTTTGCCAACCCCAGGTGGATTACAATCACATTACAACTGTGATACAATTACATTACAACTGTGATGTGACATTTTTTTATGATGTGACACTAGGGCCATAAATGGTAAATGACAGGGGCATGGTCTGATTGTTAAATCTTTGCAAAACACATGAAGGTGGTTCGCGCCTGGTATTTGAAAATCAAATGAGGAACTTTTGAGTGCTTTGTGCTTGGTTGCAGGGAAAAAGCAAGAAACTTTGTTGCGCTCGATGGCCATTGGAGGGGTGGAGGGCGACGACAACGAGAATTTGCGTGAGGGAAAACCAAAGGTTTTTTGGTGCTTCGCGGTTCGTAGGAGAAGCTGTGTGTGAGGGAAAAGGGTGCTTCGCGGTTCTTTGAGGGAAAAACGAAGAACCTTTGGTTGCGCTCGACGGCCGTTGGGAGCGGTGGAGGGCGACGACGACGAGAAAAACATGGTGAGGAACGTTGAATCGTAGGAGAAGCTGCGACCTTGACATTGAGGAAAAACAGAGAAGGGTCTCAGAAACGAAACCAAGGAGGAACGCCTAGGTAAATTTTATTATTGTACGTCGCCGTTGCAACTTGGTTTAGGTTTGGGAAATTTCTAGGTTTTGAACTGTGATTGCAGTTTACGGTGAAGTGTTGCTGAAATTAGGTTGAGTTTTAGTTTTGATTGTTTGTCTTGTTTTTGTGATGATTTATACATTTCATTTGTGGTTTTTGAACTGATATTGCACTTGAGGGTTCAATGTTGCTGAATAG
>Ga0209700_101241_pt1 | contig 52255 bp, 32 predicted proteins | sample SiratroredBW_FD_187528 | JGI IMG/M metagenome (GOLD analysis project Ga0209700, IMG submission 187528) | Root nodule microbial communities of legume samples collected from California, USA - Siratro red BW (SPAdes) (version 2) | ecosystem: Host-associated > Plants > Roots > Nodule | place: USA...
AGGGTGTCCGATCAGGGTGTCCGATCATCTGTTCTGGTTAAAAATGTGATAGATTTGGACCTTTGTGCTTCTTTGCAATTATCTACAACTAATTAAATAAAGGTTCACATTTAGCATTACAATAACCATTTCTTGCAATATTGTTTTTTTTTTTTTTCCTTGGATTTCCAGATATAACTTGGGTCTTCCTTTTAATGGTAGGTTCTTGCCACAATATGTGAGGAGCTTCCTTCTGATGGTATTCTCCTTGTGTATTTGTCAGCTTCAGGTTAGATATCCTGTCAACTATGAAAATAAGAATGTGTATTTATAGGGTTATCATACTTCTTATGTCAACTAAATTCCATTAGGTAAAGATGAACTATATCTTTTCAACATCAAATGCAGGATATTATAGTTCTGCTGAGAATGAATCTGGTTGCATACACTTTGGTCCTCCTAGAGATAGAGGTATATTTTGAAGACAATTTCTGCGCACTTCCATTCTTGTATTTCCTGATATGTATAATGTCAAGTAACAATAAAGAACCACCCTTGCACCTTTTTTTGTACTCAAATTTACCTCATGCAGTTGAAAGTGGCTTCGATTGTGGTGTACATAACATGTTCTAGCCAGGAATATGCTCATTCCCAAGACACTGGGAGTGGGATATCATAATAGTGAACAAAATTGAGTACATTCGTCAACGGATAACAAGTTAAAGGGGAAATGAAATGAAGTAAACATAGCGTAGAACATAAAGTGATAGAATTAGTAGGTTGTGCATTTATCTCTCTTAATAGTAGAATCAATCGAATCATTTCCCAAGGAGACAATAGGTGAGGAATTTAAAGAAAAAAATGGTTGATGTTAGAGATTCCACATGGACTAAAGTTATGGTCTAATTATAGTCTTAAACCTAATTCAACTTTACAAAACTAGTTTGTAAGGTGAAATTTACATTCCCTTATATATTATGAATTAGCCTTATGTGGAATCTCTATCCCATTCCCATCACACCGAGGCAAGTACATCTCGTGCATGAGACTAGATATTTATGAGTGGTTTGATAGCAATCCGATAGTAAGTGGCACAGGCCCATCAAATCTTACTAGGATAGACTCTGATATCATTTTTTTTTCTAAATAAATACCAAATATATATTTATAGTTGAGACAATATTACAAATGTCTATCAGTAGACCTTTTTAGTAAATGTGTCATAATTGTAGTGATTCATAATCTTGATGTAGTAGGGCAACTATTACTCTTCAACAATTAGCACAGAAAGCCATAGCAAATGAATCTCTTCCGCCTTCCTCACTCACTGCTAAGTGCGCGTGTGCACACACACACACTTATATTATATATCTTATACATTATAAATTGACCTTATCTCTTGTCAATGTGAAATTTTTAACATATAGTATATATGTCAGTGCATACCTTGTATTTTTGTAAAGTTCAGTTAAACCTAAATACACTTTCTAAGAGTTGAGATTTCACATTTAGTAAAGATATCACCAATGTGGTCCTTAAAAGGCTTAAGCAGTCCTCACCAGTGTTCTTAAAATCACGAGTATACTCTCTTACTCGTACGATTCAACTAGTTTTGAAGGCAAAACGAGGTGAAGCGGAAGAAAATTTAACTATAGGGATCAAAGCGAGTAACCACGCCAGCTCACTGGATCGGAGGATCGGTCTTCGTCCCAAATCACTCGCTCATGTTGCTCGTGGTATTAATTTGAGTTTTGAGGGCATACCTTTTTTTTGAGGGCCCATTATAAGGCCCAAAAGAAACCCTTTCTACTAGGGTTATTAACAATGTTGTAAAACTCATAAGAGGATCGGAGAGGGAGATAAAAACTCATAACTCGAGGATCGTAACTCTATTCGTAAGAGTTACTAGTATATAAAAAGTTATATTCATAAACATGTGTATCCATGAAAAATAATAAAAATAACTCATACACAACTAAAAATAGTTTCATAATTCATTCATGAAATATTCATGCATAAAATAATAAATCCATAACTCATTTGAAGGAAAAAGTGGCATCAAATGGAAAAGGAAGCGGAAGGACTGTTCCTGCATGAAATCATTGTGTTTCTGTTGATGGGAAAATATCAAACGTAAATATTGCGAGAAGGTATTAATAGGAGGAATTTATAGATTGAAGCATCATCTAGCAGTGACTTCAAAGTATGTTGGAGCATGCATAGCAGTTCCTGAAGATATTAAAATAATAATGTTGGATATGGTTTGATTAAAAAATCAATAGCTAAAGAAGCTTTATGGGAGAGCAGTATGGGTGATTTAGACCATCCTAGAAAAAGATTAAGTTAGGGATCATCAAGAATATGGGACACTCAAAGTACTATTAATTTCATTTTCAAGAAAAGTGAAAGGAAGGATGCATGTCAAGAAATTGCTCTATTTTTCTACAATAATGCTATTCCATTTAATGTAGCAAAGAGTGAAGAGTTCATAAAGATGCTTTAGTTGGTTGCTAAACATGGTCCTAGATTAAGCCACCATCATACCATGAAAGTAGGGTGAAATATTTGAAGCAACAGGTTGAAAAGACAAGTTTAGTTTTGAAAGAACATAAACTATATTTGAAGAAGAATGGATGCGCAATAATGACAGACGGATGGACAAATAGGAAGAGAAGAACTATACTTAATTTTCTAGTAAATAGTCCAAAGGGAACTGTTTTTTGAAAGTCTATTGATACTTCTGACATATGTAAGACAATTGAAAAAATTTTCAGAATGATGTGGTTGAAGAGATTGGGGAAGAGAATGTCATCCAAATTGTAACTGATAATGGTGCAAATTACAAGGCAGTTAGAGAATTGTTAATGCAAAAGAGAAAAAAATTATATTGGACACCTTGTGCAACTCATTGTATTGATTTAATGTTGGAAGATTTTGAAAAGAAATACCACTCCATCATGACACAATAGCCAATGGTAAGAAAATCACGACTTACATCTATTCAAGAACTGTTCTTATTTCCTTGCTGCACAAATATAGTAAAAGGATAGATTTGATTAGACCAGCAAGTACTCGTTTTGCCATTTCTTATTTGACTTTAGAATGCTTGAATGATAACAAAGGATCACTTACTTATTAGGATGTTCACATCCAAGGAATGGCAATCTAGTCAAATTTTGAGAAGAAGCTAGTAAAGGTGGTGTTACTGCTGGATGATTTGGATGTTCTTCCAATTGTTGAAAATGATGAAGACCATGGAGATGACGTAAATGAAAATGAGGATCATATGGGAGTGGAAGATGATTATCTTGTATGAAGGATTTCTTTGGATAATTTGTTTGTATTGAACAATTATGAAACTATTTTTAGTTGTGTATGAGTTATTTTTATTATTTATATTATTTTTAATGGTTGCAAATGTTTATGAATATAACTTTTTATATACTAGTAACTCGATTCTTTACGATTCTTAAGTTATGAGTTTTTATTCTTCTCTCTGATCCTCTTATGAGTTACGAGTTTTACAAAATTGATAGAGAGGATAGCTACCTTTCCCTGCAAATGCTTTTCGAAGTTTCCAACAGCTGTAAGCGTGTCTTGAAGGCTTTGCAACAAATAATAGATAGCCCAGCTTGGTATTAGAGTTGTGCTATAGATTGGTGGAATCTTTTCATCGCTTTCTTTTCACAAACCTCTCTTATATTTGCTTGCTTCAATTTCTCCTTCCAGTCCTTCATAGTTATAAATTTGCGGCATTATCAGTTACAATTTAGATCACATCCTCTTCCCTAACCTCTTCAACAACATCATCCATCATCTTGAAACTTTTTTCAGTTGTTTTGCATGTATCAGAAGCATCAATAGACTTCCAAAAAACACTTCCCTTTGAACTATTTACTAGAAAATTAAGCATAATCATTCTCCTCCTCTCTGTCCATCCGTTTGTCATTATTGTGCACCCATTCTTCTTCCAATATAGTTTATGTTCTTCCAAAACTAAACTTGTCTTTTCAGCCTGTTGCTTCAAATATTTCACTCTAATTTCATGGTGTGATGGTGACTTAAATCCAAGACCATGTTTAGCAACCAACACTGAACTCTTCACTCTTTGCTATATTGAATGGAATAGCATTATTGTGGAAAAATACAGCAATTTCTTGGCATGTATCCTCCCTTTCACTTTTCTTGAAAATGGAATTAATAGTAATTTGAGTGTTCCTCTTCTTGAAAATACTTGATGATCCCTCACTCTCTTCTTGACTTAATCTTTTTCTAGGATTTCTGAATCACTCATATTGTTCTCCCATAAACCTTCTTTAGCCATTATTTTTTAAATCAAATTTTGCTGTAACACAAAGATCATATCCAACATTTTTTTTAACATCTTCAAGAACTACTATGTATGCACCAATATCCTTTGAAGTCCCAGGTAGATAATGCTTCAATCTATAAATTCTTCCTATTAATACCTTCTCACAATATTTACATTTGACATTTCTTGCTTTTCCATCAATAGAAACACAATGATTCCATGTGGGATCAGTCGCTCCACTGCCTTTTCCATTTGATGTCATTTTTTCCTTCAAATGTAAATATAATTATATATTAAATATGTCATAACAACAAGTCCCCCACAAAAGTTAGATATACAGTAAACTGAATACACCTGTGATGACAAGCAGTAGAGTAGCAAACGGCAACCAACGACGACGAGCGGCAGAGGCAAGGCAAGAAGTGGTGATGACTCTAGAGATGAACAGAGGAAAACGTGGGATGAATGTTCGGCTTTTGCGGTTCCTTTAATAATGAACAATCAGAGACAAAATGAGAGAAAGCGTGGGAATGAATCATGCGGTTACTTTAATAACCCTAGTAGAAAGGACTTTTTTGGGCCTTATGATGGGCCCTCAAAAAAAAGGTATGGCTTTTTTCGTAATGAAGGAAAACCGCTCTTCTTTACAAAGAAGACCACGACTGACAAGGAAAATGCGAGCAGTCAGTGACTAGGAAGACGGGAGCAAGTGACGACCGCGAGCAATGCGAGCGAGTGACTCGGAACGACGAGCGAGTTTTCTTCCGCATCACCTTGTTCTTTCCTCAAAACTCATTAAATCATGAGTTAGCAAGCATACTCACGATTTTAACAACACTGCTATGTAGATAACATTTTTATCAATTGGAAAAACTTTAGTCCCAAAATGCATTGTGTCAACCGCCCAACAACATTCTTGCCTTCCTTGGATTTCCAACAGCTATAAAGATATCCTGAGAGCTTTGCAACTTGATCATAGTGAAAGATAGCCCAGCTTGGTACCATAATGGTGCAATAGATTGGTACCCAGCTTAGTAGTTTTCTTGTTACAAACCTCTTTTTATATTTGTGCTTCAATTTCTCCTTTTGGTTTTTTCGGAGCTGTAGCTTTTGAATGTTTAAAGAGGTCAATAGTCCCTTCCAAGTATCCTAAATCCATCTTCTTCACCTTGATCTTGCATCACCCTTCCGTTTGTTTCACTCTATTTTGTCTTTTATTTCTATCAATTGCCCATAACTCATCTCTAACTTCTTTTGGACAGCTTAGGCAAGTTGCAGCATTTCCGTTCTTTCCCATTAACTCTTGTTTTCCACTTGTAATTCCTCCTATCACAATCTTCTTGCAGTAATTACAAAATATCTCGTTGTTTGTGTCATTTTCTTTGAAAAATGCAGTGTTTCCATCCTATTCCTCCTAGTATTAGTAACAGGAGGATGCATTGCTTTAGTTTTGGGTGCTTTACAATGTCCTGTAAGTGAAAAATAATTGGAACAATTGTAAGCAAACCAGACGAAACAATTAATTGGTTATGAAATTCTAAAAAGAGAAAACTGTAAAAAAACTATATCGCCAAATAGAAAAAGAATGTTCGTGAAAAGGAGAGATAGAACCACCAAATGAAGAACTGTAAAAGACATAGCATGAACTAGATGGAGAATGTTTGAAAAGAGGAAGGAAATATACAAAGTGGAAGGAACAAGAAGAATAAAACCTGGATTTTGTGGATCATCAAAAACAGTTACTAGAAATGGTATTGGAGCTAAGGTTGCCACCACATTTCTTTGAGGTTGTAGGCACGAGGGTTTTCTTAAGGTTTCAGTAGCTGGATTGACAAGAGGCCTTTGGGTTGTTTTGAAATTGGCCAAACCAACAATGCTAATCTTTTTTTTTCTCAGAAAAATGATATTTCCGCCACGGGTGCTGCTATCCTCCATATGATAGTGAGCACGACACTATTTAGCTGCAAATAGCAGATGGCGATCACTGCCACAACCATTATTTGACTAAACTGATTGGTACACAACATTACGTCTACAGCGTTGAAACCAGGTAGTTAGTGGTTGAATCCTTATCAACTGTACTTAATAACTAATAGGAATTATTACAATAGGTAAAGAAAGCATGAAATTGTCCATGTTTATACCCGCTAAATGATGGGATGTGTTATTCAGGACTATCAGTGGTCCTCTAGCTAACTGCATAAGCTTTTAGCATAGTTGGTTCTTGACGTGTTTTGTACAGATGCTTTCCGTGGGTCTACTTTTGAAACCATATGCATACAGTGGGAAATGTTTCAAGTATTCCTGAAAATCAGCTCCTTCCATAAATAGCCTTAAGTCATTATAATTTTTTTTCTGAAATAGGTCCAAGCAAACTGATGAGAAGACATTAATTGTGATCGTGGGTATACATTGAAAAAAATCCTGTAATATCTCAATGGCTCTGTAGCTCATAAATTTGCATGAAAATGGTCATTCCAGTGTTCATATCACACATTATTTTTGTTGGAATTGCAGAATACTTTAACCCAATCCCTTTTCAGGATCAAACTGCATATATCCTTCTGACTTTCTACCATTTACTAGAAGACCACTTCTTTTAGTCATTGATAATGACAACAGCAAAGCATTTAAGGCAAGCCTCAGATACTTTATATATTTATCGCATCAATCTTGTTTTAAGTAATTTTTTGTATCTAATATTGTGTCTAGTATTTATATGTGCTAACTTTACCTAATAATTAGGGGGTAGGTAAAGGTTGTGCATGCAATGGCAGCAAGGATTATGATTAGAATCTATAGGGTTAGAGTTACCCAGCTTTTGATACCCATGTTAAAGTTGATAGATAATTTAGAAAGAAGTTTTTGTAGTCTGGAAAAATGAATTCTCAGTTACAAACAATGAATGATCAGCTGTTTATAGTTGTACAGATGAAGCTCTTAAATACTAACCCCTGTTTATAGTTAGTTACAGATACAGCTGTCAAATAACTAACTGAAAACAACAGTTAACTACGGTATTACAAAAGTTATACATTAACTGACGGCAGAGTAATACAATAATATGGCGGGGAGTTTGGTTGGTATAAGGGATGAAAAAAAGTCCATATCCACGGATATTTGTGTATAAAATATGCAATGGATACCAAACGGGTATCTTAGTTACTCACTTTTTACTGGTGTGCATGGTATCTAATACGCAGATATTTGTTACTCATTGTTAGTGATTTTTATTTGGATATTGTTTTATAGTCAAGTGATCAAAGTAAAGTTATTGGTGAGGAAAATATTAATATTTAAATAATTGTTTATAATTTGATTTTATAGATTTATGTTTTTATTTAGACTTTTGGAATTAAAATTGTTTTTAAAGATATTAATTTTATTTAAATTTATATTTTGTGGTGCAAGTTACTTATTTGAATTGTTTTTAGAAAGACTAGTTTTATTTGTACTAATATTCTGCTATGCGATTTTATTTGGATTATATTTTAAAATCAATTTTTATTTAAGTTTATAAATAATTTTTAAATATCTTATTTAAAATTAAAAAATATATATATATATTCATGAGTATCTATGGATAGATAATCAGTGAGTACCCAGTAGGTAAGGAGACAATTTCTAGATGAAGCAATGCTCGCAAACACATGTCATCCCTAGTTGGTATTCGAAATTATCCTCCGGCTTGGTTTGGCCACTTCAGCACTTCTCAAACCTTCAGCATGGTCCATAGGAAAGTCAATGGTTCAGTTTTTTTTTGTCCTTGTGAACCTCCCGATCAACCCAAGTGATTTACACTTTGGCAATAGTATTCTGTTTGGATTCAAGTATGGGGTTTCTAATTAGGCTTTGGGTTTGTAATAAGGTATGGAATTCTAGTGTGGAGTTTCTAATAATAAGCCTTGGGGGTCTCCAACTACTATAGCTAGCTTTTATCGTGTGGTTCCCCCAGGGTTCTTGTAGCATACCATTTACACAAAGGAACAACTTGTTTTTACAAGAACAAATAGTTATTCATCTTGCATCCATAATATTTGGTATGATGGTCTACTTTCTATCTGCTATACCAGGTAACTAGCATTTTCAGTGTTGGCAATTTGTGCCGCAATCTGGTATTGGCAGTTTTCCTTTCTTGAATGTCAAGCATATGTAAAGCTATGTAATTATGGAATTGATACAATGGGGTATTTCAAGTAAGTTCTAGGAATTGTGTAATGTAAAAATGTTCGTTAGCATTGCTACTGTTTTCCTTCTTTGCATGCCGTGATCAGATTACTCTATGACATTTAAAAAGTAATTGATCAAAATATGCAGGTCATAGCAGACGCAGAAAAGGGTGAGCCAGTTGCAATGCTCCTTTCACCAAGCTGTTCTGCTGTGTCGGACTGCTCACATCATTCAAATGGGAGCCTATTCACCATGTTTCTTACAGCTCCGCTGCAAGCTTTCTGTCTTCTGATAGGACTTTCAGGCACTGATATTGATTTGGTCAGTAATTAGTGCCTCTTCCTTCATGCTTGCAAGTTCCATTTTTAAGAAAAAAGTATTTATTTTTTCATTTTCTGGAAGTGGAAAGTTTATATGCTCAACAACTTAAATTTGACTTCAGGACACATTCAACAAAGCTGAAACGTTACTCACATCTTCACTAAATAACTGGGGGCTAGCATTGGCAACATCAGACACACTTAATCCTGTTTGGGGGCAGATTTTAGGTGATCCCTTCATAAGGAGGCTTCTTTTGAGGTAAAACTTCTTTCCTGTTCTAATATGTTTTATTATTATTATCTGCCATATAGTTCTCTCGCTTCACTGTTCCAAGCTGTACTACTATGCCATCTGTGGCACATTGTGAATTTTATTTTCTGTCGTGTTTATGTTGGTATTTGTTAATTCATTTTTTGTTGATGATTTTTCGCAATTTTGAAGATAGTGGAGGCCATTGTTAAGAACACCACCGATTTAGTGTGTGATTATGCTCTATTTGAAGAAATTTAGTTTCTTCTCCTGCTGTGAGGGCTCAATACATTCAGTACATCATGTTAAAAACTTGACTCTGATTTAAATGTAGTCATGCTTCATTTGAAGAATGTCTTTGGTCCCTTCTATTGTTGTCAGAGCTCAATACACTACTCAACACTTCTTAAATCACTTGGTTTACCTTTTCAAATTCTCCAAACTCAATCTTGGACTGCCATATTTTTTGGTTGTAACAATGGATAACTCGTAGTCTCACTATGCTAGTGTACACAAATTCTGTTGTTTGCGCAGGAATTGAGACTTATAAATTCTCTCAACTAACTAAAATCTTTAAATCTTAACTGATACCTAAAGTTTCTGTTGCAAATCTCTGGAGCGTTGAGTTACTTATCATGAATAATTTTTATTCACATGAATTGTGTTTTTAAGTTTGCAACTCTTGTGTTCTTATGCCAAGTTTGTTTCCCACTTTGTTCAGATTCATATTTTGTCAGACAGTGTTGACCCTGTATGCACCAGTTTACAATCAAAACAAATTCCTTCCGACATGTGTCCCTTCTCTTCCGATGCCTGTCCTGCCTCCAAGTTACTCATATCAGAGTGTAATTCTGAATTTAGCCAGCATGTTTGGTGCAACTAAGTATTTCATCTTCTCAGAGGATGTTCTTCCTCAAAATTTACAAGCCAACATGAATCAGTTGACCCTATGAAGATGATTAAAAGCAGCACCTCAGAGGAGGCATAACAATGTATACAGATTGTTTGTATAGCAACTAAAAACATGAATTTTTTTTTGTATTTTTCTGGTGGGTTTCCTAGAATTTAAGTTGTTCAGCGTTTGGTGTGAACTAATTTTTTTGGATCTTAGGTTATGCCTTTGACAAGAAAATGTCTAACGTCGATTGAAGCTCAACATGTTCATTACATGGCAAGTTGCATGCTCCTGAAGTATAGGGATCGGTATTTTGCGAAGAAAGAAACCTTATATTTTTTTCATTTCACTATAACCAATGCCACGATGCTTTAATGTTTTATCTGCTTAAATGCTTCGTTATTGTTTTTTCAATAAATAGAGAATGTTTGCATTTGTAACACGGCTTTTCCTCTGCATCTTGATCCAACAGAAGAATACATTGATATGAAACAGCTATAGAGCCTAGAGAATGCGCCATAAAATTTTGTAGTTAAAATTGAATTCTGATTAGGATTTAATTCTTGGTTGTGTACTATATGATTAGTCTCTAATTATTGACTGAATAATGCTTTCAATGGAGATAGAAAAAAATATTCTAAAAGTATTATAATTATATAACGACTACATTAGAAGTTTGTTGGTTTAAGTTAGAATTTATGAGGCTTGTGTCTGGCATATTTCTTAAAATTAATTGTAGGCTTAAGAGATTAAGTTGATAGAATTAAGTTTTTAAATGACTTAAAGCTACTTCAATAAAATAGTTGACATTAGCATGTCTTGTCCTTTTGGTATAAAATGGAGTATCCCGGATCTTTGTTTTACCATTCATATTTGATATTTGATATCACATTTTCATACAAGTTTAACTTCTATTTTAAGTGTGTTTGATTTGTGTTGAAAAACTTCTAAATTGAAGTTTGTGAATTCCAAAACAGTGAGGGAAGACATAATCAAGTTGTGATATTGAAAGTAGGTTGAGGTTAGAAATATTGAAAATCAAACCAATTCAAAAGTATAATTGAAAACATATATAAAACGATAAGGCTCGCTTTGCCTTTATGTGTTTATGAAATAATTTTTGTTTCTTATGTTTTAGAACATGTATTGTTATTTGATATAAAAATCTATTTATGAAATAATTTTTGTTTCTTATGTTTTAGAACATGTATTGTTATTTGATATAAAAATCTATTTGACATGAAACGTGTATTGTTATTTGATACAAAAATTTTATTTGATTGAAAACAGGTATCGTTTTTATTTACAACTAATTTTACTTTTTTATGATTTAGGACATGTGCTATTATTATTCAAATTAAATCTCAATGCAAACAGTAATTATGCACGATTTCCTTTATAATAGAGATCTTTTCTATAATAAATATTTAATAAATTTACAATAAAAATCGTAAAAATAGACCTAAACCAAACTGTGAAATAAAAGTGAATCAAACCAATCTACATTTAACTTTCTACACTTTATTAAGTTGATTTTCTAAAACTAAGGCTGATTGTTTCCAATATGAGAGTATATTTTAGCAGTTAGAACAGATGATTAACAAATGGATGATTTTTATTTCTTTTATTTTATTTGGTCTCTTCACAATATTTGATGGTGATTTGAGCTAAAAGAGGAAACTTTACCCCTATCATGCATTAAAAGTTACATATTCGTTATTGTTGATAATGCATTGTGTAAAATAGAACAATACAAAACAAGTGCTAGCTACAATGGAGGGAGATATGAAATGGGTTGTGGGAGAGAAAAGTAAAGTAGAATAAGACAAACAGTGATGTCGTACAAAGGGATAGAACGACAAAGGTAAAACAAAAAAAATGAAATATAGAAAAGAGAAAAGAGCAAAAATATTGACCATTGATTTTTAGCTATCATATCTAACGGTGATAAAACATGGTATTAATAATTAAAAAAATTATTTTATTGTATAATCCACAAGTAAACAGATGAAATGCATTTTAGATTTAAGAATATATTCAGAATTATACAACTCAAATATATTTTAAAATATAAATAAAAAAATAGATTGTGTAATGTATAAATTGAATTATAAGTTTAAAATATATTTCCAACATATAATTTAAAATATAATTTTTAATTATAAAATTTATAAATATATTTTAAATTATATAATCCAAACTTAATCTAAAAATCCATAAATATATTTCAAATTATATAATGCCAACTACATTTCCAAATTATAAAATTTAGGCATGCATTCCATACTATATAATTTAAAAATATATTATAGATTATATACTCTAAAAGTGTATTTTTGGATTATATAATTTAGAATATATTTTCAAATCTATTAATAAAATCTAGATGGTGTAATTTAAAACATGTTTCCGAAATTTACAATTCTAAAATCTAAAGCATAGGGAGTTTAGACTTTCTTAACATCCATGGAGGTGCAGGAAGAAATCATGGCTGCAAAAAGTAATTGCCAATAAAACATTATCCCAAGATGGAGGACATGCTAGCCCAAGTTTCTGATACATTAATGTTATTCAAATAATTTTCTGAGGCATAATCATAGCAGCTCAGACTAAACACATATTTGAGCTCATCAATAGATATTCAAATAGTTATAAAAAATACATCACTCCAAAATATGCATGTTTCCAAATCAAGATAACAGGAAATGTATCTAGTCACACAAACAAAAACTTCTACACAAAAAAACTCAAACTCATTATTAAGCCTGAAAAATATCCCTCTCTGGAAAATTACAAAACAGATTCCTGTACTCAAATTTGCATGAAACAGAAGCGTAAGAAACCATGGTTTTATTTGATAGACCTTGATAGTGAATTGAGTTAGACAGGAGCAGCAGTTTCTTTGACAGGTTGATCCTTGGACAATGTCTCCCAGTTGATTTGCCTAAGCATATTGAATCTTTCATCCAATGTCACAAAGCCAGCTTCAGGAGCCACTACATCACTGGTTCCAGCTTTATAGAGCAATACAACACTTGCCCCCATGTCAGGTCCATGAAGTTTTCCAGTCAACAGAACTCTAAGAGGCATGAAAAGTGATTTTCCCTTCAACATGAAAAAGGGGAGATATTTAGTTTGATGAACAAATTCTTTAACATGAAAGTATACAACTGGCTTTAAACACATTTGAACAAACTTATGGGCCAAAAGAACACATTTTTCCAAAATACTTTATCAACAGAATGCAAGTGGTGTTTAAGACTGTCCACTTCAGCTCACCTTCCGCTTAAGCGATTTACTGAAGCCTTTCACCCACTTTTGCCAGCCGGCATGGCCTTCTTCGAGTGCCGCCACCACATCACCACTGTCGTAGGCCGCCACGAGGCTAGCAGCAAACCCAGAAAGATTATCTTGCAAGAGAGGTTCTGCTTCATCACTGCCAGCAACATGTAGAGAGTTGTAACTATTAATAATGTAACGACTGCCATACAAATCAACACTTACTGATCTACAAATATAATACATAATTATATAGCCAGTAACAAGTTGTGACCCTCAGACTTCCAAGGCTAAATCCACAAAAGCTTGCACTATGAAGCTCGGACACACCTTTTTAAATGGCTTGACTGTGTCCGACACGTATCGGACACAGACAAGTGTACGAGTACAACACATATCGGTTAAGTGTCCAATTCAAAAGACATTTCTTTTAAATATCTGACAATTCTAATATGGTTCCTACCACAATTTTAGAAAAGACTAATATAATTTCTAAAAACTCATAAACTTATTATAGAGATAAAAAACAAATCTTATATATAATCAAGAATATTTAGATTATATATGTTTCTTTTCACTTTTTAGATTTTAGATAGATAAATTGGATTCAATATATTTTATATTTGGCTAACCTTGTTTATAGATGATTTTTGAATGCATAAATCTTGATTGTAATTTATAAGGTCGATTGAAAAATATCCTTAGAAGAAAATGAGTATCACCTCTGTAAAGTGGAATGTAGAGGATAAGAAAGCAAGTTAGAAAGGGCCTTGTCTGCATCATTTATCAAGTCAATCCCATCCTTAAGTAGTTGAACTGCTTCCTGTTAGTCAACCATGTATTATCAATAACTTTTGAGCTCATTGTTGCAAGATGGACAAAACCATATTTAAAAAGATCACTGCTTCAGAAAATGAAGCTAAGCTGATTGTATCTGTAAGGAGTCTGAATCAAGAAAGCATGCAAGTAGATCTCACATCAATGAAGGGCCCAGCTGATACTGTGAGTATGCCAGATGTCTTCCAGTACTCTCCAATGAGTTTGGTCAACTCCTCTGAGGGACGTGCTCTTAAATGTTGACCATTCATCCACCTAAATTGAAGCCATAAAGGATGTTAGAGGGCATTAATTGTAATACTTGTTTACTGGAAGACACTTATAGAACTTAATATTACAATTTGACTAAATAAACTTATTGCACATACAATCATAAAATGCAACATTTACTCTGCAAGAGAAATGCTAGTTAAGTAGTAACAATAAAAGAGTGTTGAAGAAAGTGTCTTAGAGAATATGCTGCTAGCACTCCTCATCCTAGAATTGATGAAACAAAAGCAATTATTTTCCATTCAGAACAGAACCTACCTGTATTTAGTAATTGTAAGAAATTTGACCCATTTGAGCACAAAATACAGGATATAGGCTAGCTGTGGAAATAATAATACATGATGCTTATAAAGTAGGCAAAAAAACAAGAAATTACCTTAACTTCGTTGAGTCAAAGATAGCACCACTTTTATTAACACGTTCAATAGTGAATTTTTCAACTGTTTACACAACAAGAAAAGCATTCTTAAAGTAAGAAAATTGCCATGCAAATTTCCTATTTAGAAAACAAATAGTACAAGATGTGAATTAATATGATAGTATTCTCAAAAAGTAGAGTAACAAAAATCACTAACCAAGTTGATCAAGCGTAAAAAACTCATTTTCAGTCCCATCTCCCCAACCTAATAGTGCTAGGTAATTCACCATTGCTTCCGGTAGGTACCCCATCTCCCGGAACTGTGAGCAAGCAGTTATTAGAGTTTGAAACTAAGTATCATTACAAGAGAATAATAAACCTTTTGCAAACTTACATTGTAAAATTATGAAGGAAAGAGAATCAAGTGAGACTTCATAAGTCACAACATAACTTTAAGAAGGATAAAAGACAGAAAAATGATAAATCAACCTCACCTGACCCACTGATGTTGCTCCATGTCGTTTCGATAATTTGCTCCGATCAGGAGCTAAAATTAAGGACACATGTGCAAAGTAAGGCATGGGAAATCCTAGTGCCTGTAAACACATTCATGTGCAGATGCAGAACAAACTTTAATCAGTGAGCTAGATTATTGAATGACATGAAAAAAAAAATATTAAAAATGAGAATTGCAAATGAATCAGGAAAACTTTATGTAAAACTTGACAAATGGTTTAAGCCCACATTGACATCCCAATTAGTAATATATGAATCACTTTAAAAATACAACTTAAATTTTATAAGTGATACCATGTTTCGCAGATCGATACGCCAATAATAAGAAGTTCAATCAATATTTTAATTAAATTCAAATTTAATTTTGGTGTTGGCTTGAATTAAGAAACAAACTACAGTAGACTAACTTTGAACTTTAAGGAAAAATTGATGCTGCAAAAGGTGATTAGATATACTATATGGCTTGTACTTTACCTTATATATCAATGCCTGCCTTAGAGTGTTTGGTAAATGCTCCTCTGCCCTGAATTCAAAATATATAACAGAATAAATTAGTGAAAAGAAAATTTCTTAAACATTCTGATTAACTAAGAAATTATAATCACTACCTGATAACATGGGAAATTGCCATGGTAGCATCATCCACCGTTACACAGAAGTTATAAACAGGCTGGCCATTACTCCTCATTATTACAAAATCTCCAAGTGTATCCAAGTTCCAACTAACCTTCAAGATACTACCAAGGTAAGTTAATAGCCAGTAAATGTTTTTTTTGAAAGAAATCTCATGCATCATTTTCCATATTATGTTAAATGACTTGCACAACTCAGATGTGTGAAAAAAATACAAATGTGTAAATATGCTTTCTCTGAAAATTAGCCAATTGTAATTTATCCCCAACGACAAACAGTTTTCAATTTGATCCCTAACTTTATTGAAATGCATGAACTCCTTAGATATCCCCTGTAAAGTGGTCACACGGCACAATCAGGTTAAGCCTCTAAGTGATCTATGTATCACGTCACAACTGAGAAAATATAACCGTCTAGGCTAAAGGCTTTTATGTCAATAAAATTAAGAATCTAATGAACAATTTTTAGGCACAAATATCAAAATTGGTAAATTTTTCTGGAACAAAAGAACATTTAAACCAGAAAAAAAAAATGCTAAATTCACGACATTGTATATATCCTCTGCTTCTAGGATCATTGATAGAAAATCGTAGGATAAAATAAAATACTTCCAACATATCAGTTGATTTCAGTATATTCAAAGAAACAAAGGAATCTATTTCTATCAATCAGAAAGAATGAAAGAAACATCTGAAAAGGATGGAAAGAACTCACTTCGCCCCGTATTAGGTCATTAATTTTTAAACTTCCTTTAGGGACCCGAAACCGGTATGTATAAGGAGTCCCTTTTGCCAGCTGTTCTTCTACTTCCTCATCTCTTGCATTGGCCCATTTACCTGTGTACACTGGTGGCAGTTGCTTTAGTTTAGCATCCTCCTTCATCTTCTCTAGTTCCTGTTGAATAAACAAAAGTCAAGATTAATAGGTAACCTTAACACATTTATGATCAAAGATATAAAAGCACCAAAACTAGTTGAGTAAAACATGACCAAATTCCAATGGCCCAACCTCATAATCTAGTACTTCTTTTTAAGTGGTACACATCCCAAAATAAGAAACCTTTTGTCAAAAGCAGTTTTCAATAAACTGAACCAAAAATTGAAGCTGAGGAAGCTTTTACACGGGACAAATATTTCAAAAAAGGACAGCCAATGCAGTTTTCTGTTTCAAATTTAAAAGTTTGGATGGCGTGCAATGAAGGGAAAATTGTCTCATGGCAAACCTTTTGAAGCACACGAGCAAAATTGGCACTTCATATCTAAATTGAGTGCTTCGTATTAGCTTATTTCAGGAAAATATGTTTTTCTTGGTAGCTTCTTAAGTTTCTATTTTTGGGGAGTTGTTTCTCATAATTTGGGTACATTTCTTCAGGCTTTAAAAAAAGACAATTCCATGACAAAAGGTGCTAAACTTTTGGAAAAAATTACAAAACAATCATAAATTATTTTAAACAGTTTTTAATTAAAAAGTTGCCTCTTTCATAATACACAGACACAAACAAAGGGCACTACTAAAACCCTCCCAAATACATGCAAACAAGCTAAAATCATCAAAGGTTACAAATATCGTCGAGTCCAGAGCATCACATTCAAATGAAGCAAGTTCCAAACATACCTCATTAGAACAGAAGCAGCGATAAACTTGACCGGATTGACGTAGGTTCTCCGCATATTGTTTGTATAAAGCATTCCTCTCAGACTGCCTATAAGGACCATAATCCCCTCCAACACCAGGTCCTAGCAAATTCAACAAAACACACAAATATACACACTTAACCATCCACAAAAATGTCACCAAAGCAAAACCATTAAAACTGCACAAGGAAAAAGATTCATGAACACCATATCATTTCAAACAAGGCATTTCTCTCTATCTCTCTTCTTCCTATCACATCACTTACCCACCACACTTACACTTCTCTTTCTTCTCTCTCTCTCTCTCTCTCTCTCTCTCTCTATCTCTCTGTGTCAAATGTCAAATAGGTTTAAGGTAATGCAAATCATCTTTGATGTAGGTATAGTAGATTATGTGACAAGAAGAACGACATATAAAGGGAGTCAAATATCCTTGGCCTCCAAGGTAAGAGATTAGTGGATGCCCAATGTTTTGTGACACCAAGAGGAAAAAAGACATAGAAAAGAGAGAAATATAGATGCAATGAATTTCCCATGCCATACACTCCATCAACACTTGTTTCTCTCTAACTCTTTCTTCTTATGATATCATACAATTTACCTGTCAGACCTACTCTAACATAGTGTTGGTGTCTATCATATAGAGGTATTCATATATCAATCATTATCACTGTTGAATGCACACTCACTCACTCGCTCACCTTCATCCCAATCAAGTCCAAGCCAAGAGAGATCTTTGAGCATGGCCTCCTCAGACTCCCTTGTGGACCTCTCCAAGTCAGTGTCCTCAATTCTGAGCACAAATTTCCCACCTTTGGACCTGAAACCGCACCCCAACACACCCCAGAGCAGAAAACTCAAAACCAACGAAGACCCACCATTTAAAATTGAATTTTTATGATGAAAAATGGACCTGGCGAACAAGTAGTTGAAGAGGGCCGTCCGAGCACCGCCCACATGGAGGTTTCCGGTGGGAGACGGAGCGAACCGGACGCGAACGGGTGGCGGCTGCTCGGAGAGAGCAGAGACTGAAAAACGGCGTCGTTTGAAGAATAGGAAGGTGCGAGGCCCGTGAGAATGGTGGAAAATGGGAGGAGCAACGAGCTTGGACCATGGCGTGCCACCACTCAACAAGGCCATTCCTCTGTTTTCTCTTCTTTGTTCTGTTTAACATTGGATAATGGTTTTGCTTCTTATTTATGTTTTTGTTGTTTGAGGGAAAGTAAAATAAAATAAAGATGACAACAATTTATAACAATTAATTAACTTTAATAAATGCTGTATAATTTTATAATTGGATTCCAACAACTTTTTTACTTCCTAACATTTATATCATTGGTATAAAAGATAAGCTTTTTTAATAATTGTTTTTATTATGTATTTGATAATTTTATTCTTTGTTAAATTAAAATAACTTTATTATTCGATAAAATGTATAATCTTCTCTATATAAAAATAATTTGGCCATTCCTTGATTCTTATTAGAATTATATATATATTTTTTAAGTTATAATTTTTTTATAAGAATAAAATAATTATACAATTCCTTAATTCCTATCTTCATAAAATTACTTATATTTTTTAAAGTTGTGTTTTTTTTTTTTACGTACAGAGATACGAATGCAGCTTGGAAACGCATATATTTTTTTGCTATTAGTAATAATAATAACTGATTTTTTAATTATATTAATCATTTTTTACTGTCTTAAAAAGATGAACACAGAAACTCTAGTACTTATTTAATAAATTAGTTTACTCTCTTTTTTTATGAAAGAAATATTTGTGATTACCAAAACGAAAAAATAGTTGCAAAAATTTGTGTTAAAGCTACAAAAAATATGTATGTAAAAGTAATTTTTTTATTAATTTGATAATTTTATAGTTACATATTAAAAATATTTATAATTTCTACCACGATAAATATATAAGTAGTTTTTTATGTATAATTAAATTAATAAAGCTGTTTGTGCTTGTAAAGGTAACGTGGTAAAGAAAATATATAATAAAAAACAGTTAAAAATGATTCACTATATTACTTATTATAGATACCAATAATAGTTTTTCTACAAATTTAAAAGAACAATGAAATATGCTCTTAAGGTAGCGTGTTGGGTACATCACTATATTTTATTAAGTGTTACTATCTACAAATTTAAAATATTTTCTTTGGTTGGAATTTGTATTTGATAAGCAATCGAAACGTATAGTGTTAATCATGATTGTGGTAGAGTGTTATTGAACAAATATGAAGTCAAAGCAAATGGCAAGACAAATGGTAGATAGGCCAAAAGCAAATAGGAGAATGATTATGTCTCTTAGTACTGAAAATGCTTAATAAATATTTGTTTTGGGTGTAAAAGCCTTCACCCTAAATTTGGTAGAATTCTATGCACACATGAAAGCCATTTATAAGGATATATGGGTGTAAAACACGATCAAAATTGTTGTTGCTGTCTAAAATTTTAAGAATAAACATGTTTAAATGGTGAACAATCATTCATTCTATTAAAAAGTAACAATTAAGTTCTAATATTTGAAGTTATTTTTGTTAACTCCTGTAAGGAAAAATATATGTTCATAATAAATTTACATGTGGATGTTAGAGTTTATTGACAATTTAATTGGACTACAATAATTTTTTTTTTTCTAATTTTATCTTTCTTATTCTTTATGGTTGTTTTTAGTTTTCTTGTAATGTTATGGTGGACATTTCTATTTTTAATGAACTTATGTGTTAATTGCATGGTAGTTCCTAAAATTGTTGGTTGGTAACATTAGATGTCTATTAAAAAATTTAATGGTGATGTGATGCTTAAATCTTTGAAGAAGTTAATGTTTATTGTCTACTTTATTTGTTATTTTTTACCTTTTACATGATATTTGCTCCTCTTTTTCAGTAGACTTGTTGTGAAAGTGTAGTTGATAATTTGAAATGAGCTGTTAATGGAGTATTTACAGGCTTCGTATTTTGCATTCCAAACTGTTGAATTTTTCCATATACTTTTTCTATGATAAGTATAATTTTCTAGCACTCCTATCCCTATGAATTTCCATGCCCAAAATCTTCTTTGCTACTTCTAAATTTTTCATTTCAAAATTATTGTTGAGGAGTGTTTTGAGCTTGTTGATCTCATGTATATATATACTCTTAGAGGCAATCAACGTATCATTAACATAAAGTAATAAATACACAAAAGTACCATCTAGGAACTTCTTATAGTATACACAACTATCATAATTACTTCTAGAGTAATCATGACCAATCATAAAAGAATCAAATCTTTTATACCAATGTCTCAGAGACTACTTTAAGCCATATAACGACTTATTCAAAAGATAAGCATTATCTTTCTTGCCTTCAACTACAAAATCACCATTTGTCCTTCAAGATCACCATGTAGAAAAGTTATCTTAACATCGAGTTGCTCAAGCTCTAAGTCAAAGGATGCAACTATGGCAAGCAACACCCGAATGGCACTATGTTTCACAACAAGAGAAAACACTTCGTTGAAGTCTATTCCTTCCCTTTGGCTAAAACCTTTAGCCACTAAGCGTGCTTTGTAACAAGTTGTATCAACTCGAGGAGATCCGTCTTTCTTCTTGAAAACCCATTTGCAACCAATGACCTCTTGACCTTTTGGTGGTTTCACCAACTCCCAAGAACGATTCTTATAAAGAGACTCTAGTTTTTCATTCATGGCACCAATCCACTGTGAAGACTCATTACTTAGCCTCACGATATATCACAAATAAAGCAAAAGAGACTATGTCAGCTTGAGCATACCTCTTGATGTTATTCTCTTTTCCTACATCTCTAACCTCCTTTGACGAGTATAGCATGGTTAATTCGTTAAACTTTACATCTCTACTAATTATAAACTTGGGTGGATGAAGGTCAGTACACCATAACCTATAACCTTTCACCCCTAACACATATCTAAGAAATATACACTTTTGTGCCCTTCACTCAAGCTTTCCATCATTAGTAAGCAAATGCAGGACAACCAAGTATTCTTAGATAAGAATAATCAGCAAGAGTACCAGACCATACCTCAACAGATGTTTTACACTCAATTGCAGTAGAAGGAGATCAATTCACTAAATAACAAGGCATATTAATCGCTTTTGTCCAAAAATCCTTTGATAAGTTAGCGGTAGATTACATGCAACGAGCTCTCTCTAAAAGGGTTTTGTTCATACGTTCTGCAACACCATTTTGTTGAGATGTTTTCCTCATAGTACGATGTCTTACTATACCTTCATTATTTCAAAACTCATTGAATTGCCCTTCACAAAACTCCGAACTATTATTTGTTCGAAGACACTTGATTTTCTTGCTAGTTTGATTCTCTATGAGAGTTTTCCATTTCTTAAAATTTGAAAAAATATCATTTTTATTTCTTAAAAAATTAACCCATACTTTTCTTGAAAAATCATCAATAAAAGTTAATAGGTATCTAACACCACCTTTTGATGAAACAGGCACAGGACCTTACAAATTAGAGTGAATGTAATCAACATTGTCCTTAGTCCTGTGAATAGCAGTGTTGAACTTGACTCTAGTCTGCTTCCCATAAACACAACAGTGTTCACAAAAGTCAAGTTTTCCAACTTTATTACCAAGCAAGCCATACTTGCTTAAAATAGTCATTCCAGTTTCACTTATATGTCCCAGATGCATATACCACAAACAAGTAGTATCTAATTCATGATCAAGAGAGGATGACACAGCTGCAACACCAACTATTGTGCTACCTTAAAGCAAGTAGATTTCATTGACCGACTTTTCTTTGATCACAATAAGGGAACCTTTAAAAACTCTTAAAACTCCACCTTCAGCATAATACTTGTAGCCTTGGGAATCAAGGGTGCCCAAGGAAATAAGGTTCTTTTTCAAATCTGGTATGTGTCGTACATTGGTCAATGTTCTCACCACTCCATCATGCATCTTAATTCTAATGCTACCAATGCCAACAACCTTACAGGACATATTATTTCCTATAAGAACAACACCACCTTCGATTGGCTGATAAGTAGTAAACCAATCTCGGTTTGGACACATGTGGTAGGAACATCCACAATCAATGATCCATGCATCTCCAACTAAAGTCGTAGCTATAGAGAGAAGATGTCATCACCTTCAACAACAGTTGTTGCATTACTTATATTAGCCTCTTTCTTTTCTTTCAAATTTGGACATTCTATTTTCCAATGTCCTTCTCTTTTACAATAATGCATTTACCTCTTTGATTTCTAAATTTTTATCTAGACTTGCCTTTACTATGACTACTCGAAGCAACATCCCTTGTCCGCCCCCTTGCAAACAAGTCAGTCGTAGGATCATCACGTCCACTATTGTGCTCCATCTATGTACGACTCAATAGTGCTAACTTTACTGCATCCATAGCAAGACTTTCATGCCCATATATAAGTGTTTCACGAAAGTTCTTGTAAGAGGGAGGAAGAGAACAAAGAAACATCTTGCTTGTTGCTCATCGGAGAACATCTCATCCATATTTTTAAAATCCATGACTAGTGAAGTAAATTCAGAAATATATTTTTGAGTTGAAGTACCTTCTTGCATGCACAACATATATAATTTTTGCAAAGCTCCAAGATGATTGGCCACCGTCTTCTTCATGTATAATGACTCTAATTTATTCAATAGTTCCACTATTGTCGTCTCTAATATGACCTCTTGCAATACATCATCAGTGATAAATAGTATGATTGTAGAAAGAACCTTTTGATCAATATCGTTCCATTCTTGCTCCTCTATTTTCAAAGGTCTTTTTCCTTTCACATCTAATGTTGTCTTTAAATTTTGTTGTATAAGAACAACCATGAAGCGAATCTTTCATATTCCAAAATTGATATGCCCATCAAACTGTTGAAGATCAAATTTTGTTGTTGCCATAATTTCTTTTTGCAGAGTCAGCCCAGGATGCTACTAGCTCTCTAATACCAATTTGTTATAAAATTAGCAAAAGAGTGTGAATAAAGTGACAATAAAATGTAGTTCAATGTATAGTCTTCTTCCACACATCAAATCCTATGATTGATATAAAAAAATACAATGAAGATTATAAAAAAAGTTTATAGACTTCTTACTATCCCAAACTCAAAGACAACTCATAAATGTATACTCTCATAACTCAATAGTAACAAAAGAGAAGGAAAAGAAACAAACTTTTCTATTAATGAGAGAGTGTGTTATGTTTGAGATGGTTATTTTAAAGAAATGAGAGTGTGTGTTATGTTTGAGACAGTTATTTTAAAGAAAAGAGAAACAAATTTATATGCTATGTTACAAATATTAACCATTTATAGAAAAATGAAAAAGTCATTAATTTTCTCTGCCTCCTATTTCAAAGCATTCCTATTATTAAGGAAAACACTTTTGTTTCAAGTCACAAAACAACATATTATATTTGAAATATTATATATAGATATATAATAAGTATTTTATATATAATTTATATATATATATATATATATACAAAATATATATTATATACGAAATATTTTATGTATAATAGTATATATATAAATTTAATCCCAATAGTGTTAATCATATTATATTTTAATTATCTTAATTTAATCATGTTTTTAATACCTTCTTCTTCCTAAAATAAAATTGAAATTTGACATGTATTCTTGTAAATATTTTTTGTATATACATATATTTAAAATCTTAAATAGATATAAATATTATAACCACATAATATCACTTGAGTATTTATCAATTCGATAATAGAAGGTATTATTGTTTATTGCACACGTTCATCAGTTAAATAAAGAAGCTGAGAATACTTGGAGGGGCCTTGATCAAATGGACCATTTTTTAGGTAAGCAAGCACAAACCTATTTATTTTATTTGTGGAATGTAAGTGGAATTCCAAAATTTTGGATTCGTTGTCAAGATTCAATTCATGATTGTGTATAAAAAAAAAACTCTTTTGTGAAAGACAATTGACTTCAGATATCATGTGACTATGTGTCCAAAAGAAGAATTAGTTTATGTCTTTCAGTTGAGGATATTGCAAACTAAAATTAAAATAAAAAGGAGTGTAATACCTTGAGAAGAAGCAAAGCAACATACTTTCGAATTAAGACAAGAAAAATTGAATTAAAAAACTGAGAAGATTTAAATGCTTTTTATTTCTTTATCATCAACTTTCGTTATAAGTCAGTCAAACATTAACATTTCTATAACAAGTTTTTCTTTAACGTTATTCAGTGTTCTTTAAGTTTGTTTTTTGCTTTTCTACTTTGTTTCTTTCGTATATTCTGTGTAGTTGTTAATCTTTGTTGAAAAATATATATCATATTACCAAAAATAAAATGAAATAGGGCTGTCAAAAAGTTGAAAGAGTACAACGGCTAGAATTGTGAGAAATTCATACCCAATGTAAAAATAATATATAACTTATTAAAGCATGTTTTGGAATATTTTGTTAAATGCATCTTGAAGAAAAATGTTCTACCATAATTTCTAATTATAAAAATAATACTATTTAACTTAAATAATGAAAAATTAACATTAAATAAAATTGTCTTAATACGTTTACATTTAAGTTGAGAGGTGGAAATAGTAATTTGTAGGTGGTGTATCTAGTATAAAGGTTGGGCTTTGAGTGGTTTTGATAGAAATGGGGCAAAATTTCTGTTTTCTATAACAAAAACACCCATTTCGTTCTTTCTTCTTCGATTCGACATTGTAGAGTATGAAAAGAGAGATTTTGTCTTGGGTAAGTTCTTTCTTCTCCCTTCTTTCTTAAATTTCTGTCTCTTCCTCTATGGTATGGGAAATTAGGTTTGTTTTGAATTTGTTGGGTGCAAAAACATTAAGGGTTAAACCCTTGGATGACTAGGGTTTTAGGAAGTTCAATTTTGCTGATGTAAATTGTTGCTATTAGCAATCAAACAGAGGCACTGTGACAATTCATCAACTTAATTTATTAGCATGTAGTGCAAACTTTTAAGTTGAAGAATGCTTGTGCTTTTGAATACTGGATGAGGAAGAAATAAACAATGTTTCTCAAAGTTCAGCTGCCTTGGAATGTGATCATTGCAGCAGAAGAATTTACATTAAAATTATGAAAAATTCATCATATTTATAGAAGAATTTTGTCATTTGTTTATCATGTTTATCCTACTTCTTGTTTGATTATTTCTTGTTGTATCTGATGCCAGAAGCAACATGGATTTGATTCCTATTCCCAATCCTAAACCTAAACAAACTATGTTTTGCCTAAAATGGCCATGGAATGAAGCAAACCCTAACTCTGGGCCTAGTCCCTGCAAGTTTGAGGGTCCTTGGCCATTGAGGTCTCTCCAAAACCTTGGTTTATTCGCTTTCAATTTTGCAAACTCTGTTTCAAGTTGGAAGAAGAAAACGACTCTGGCACAGTCAGAGGCAGAACAGCAAGCATTTGCTTCAGCTCTGTCCAGTGGCAAGGAGGCAACTTTGGTGGAATTCTACTCACCCAAATGCAGGCTCTGCAATTCCTTGATCAAATTTGTTTCCGAAGTAGATAGCAGGAACTCTCACTGGCTTAATATTGTTATGGCCGATGCTGAGAATCCCAATTGGCTACCTGAGGTACCTCATTTTGGTCTTGAGATTGTAAATTATGAAATTTCACTTTCCAAAACAGCATGCATTAACTGGTATGTTGATTTATAGGTCAAGAAAAAGCGAAATAAACATTTTCACAAACTAAAATACATTTTTCAATTAAGATAGTTGAGGGCTTTATCATTTTGTTGATGGAAACAGAATTATTAGTCCTTGCTGAGTTGTTGTTGAATGTTGTTATTGCAGCTCCTTAATTATGATGTTAGCTATGTTCCTTGTTTTGTGCTTCTTGACAACAATGGCAACGCCTTGGCAAAGACAGGTGTCCCCAGTAGTCGTTTACACGTTATTGCAGGACTCTCCCATCTTCTTAAAATCAAGCGCCCTCAACCAAAATGATGTACATCTCTTGAATTACATTTTATACAAAGAGTTTATTATCTTTCTTCTTTTCTTATCTCTTAAATTTCATCAATTATTCCCTCTGTCTATGCCATGGTCGCATTCCTCATCTCTCGTCTGTCCATATGTTTCTGGCACGTAGTTTAGAATCACTGAACTTCGATAGTTTAAACATAAAGCATGTCTGTTGAATCATTTATATTCAGAAGAAATCAAGATCAAAATTCATAATAAGATCAAGATTACAAAATATCAAATTTAAGGCTTTATTCAAAGATTAAGAACTGCATAGATAAATGTTGTAAAAAACAATGAGTTGTCGTAAAAGTTACTGTTAAAAATTTAAGATTACCCTATTGTTTTTTTTAAGAAATTACTATTTAATTTTATACTCTTTTTTTTTTTTATTATTTAACCTCTAAGACATTTTAGAAATCATTCCATCCTTCTCTAAGATTGAAAGAGTTTGGGCAGCAAGAGGAAGTGATAGACATAATCACTGATGTGCTCCTGATACCATGTGAGAGTATCAAAGTTGGATAGAGAAAAGGAAAGAAACAAGAGAAAGTGAATGTATACACAAAAGAGAAAGAAGAGGGTTGTGATAATTTGATACCTGTATCATGTGTTTATCATTTGATAACTTGAAGTGGCAGTCATGTGGTAGTGACTCAGCAAGAATAATATTATTTAATTAAAATTTGGTTGGAAAAGAAATTTAAAAATTAAAATAGGTTTAGGGAAAAGTTTAAATTGTCAATGTCTGTGTTGTTTAATCTCTTTGGTTTTTAATGTCTTTGGCATTCATCCTCGAGATCTATTGTCTCAGTCTCTATGTCATTCATCTTTTTTATTGGTTTATTGTCGTTTGTTATAAGAGTATGTTTGTCCTTTATCTTCTCCATTGGTGCAAGCTATCTTCTTCTCCCATGTAATACAATTTCACTCTGTTTCAAGATGAAAAACCTTAAACCTTATATCATAGATAATCTCATTCTTCTTTCACGATTTGTCTTGTTCTAAGATCTTTCTTTGACAACTTTAATTATAGTTTTTTTTTTTTTTTTTTTTTCTAGTGACAGTGAGTTTTACTCTAATCACTTAATGAGTTTTTCTCTGTCGGTTCAAAGGTCACTTTGTATTTTCTTCAAAATTGATTTCAAACATAATATAATAATACAATTTTACCTTTTGTCACGTAAGCAAGGATTGTCAAAGAGGAGGAGGAAGAAGAAATTTTTTCTTTGAGTTTGGGTAGTAGAGAAAGTGGTACACATGATCACTAATGTGCTCAAGAAAGAAACAAGAAGTGAATGTTCACAAAAAAGAAAGAAGAATGATTATTATTATTAATTTCTGAAAAGAGGGGTATAAGAATATTTATATAATCAATAACTCACACGTACATTTATTTAAATAATGTATTGTTCAATTTTTTCACCTTAATTCAATGTGAAACTTAAAATTATTCTTAGATTTTTAAAAAATTAGATCAAAAATATTTGTTTAAATAAAATAATATAATTTTCAAATTCAAATTTAAGTCTAACTAAATACTTAGCGAGATACTAATTAATGAAAATTTAAGTTTTTAGAGTAACTCAATAAGGTTAAATTTATTTATATATTTAAAAGTAACACTTAAAATCATTTTTAATTGTGGAGTTTTTTTTCGTAGAAATATATGTTTAAATTGAATTTATTGCCTTGTTGTGCTATGGAAAGTATGAAATTGGGGACCTTGGGGTTTTGTGCTGTACCAAGTGTGGTATTTTTGAAAGAAATGATTGTGCTTTCCAAGTGGGATGTGGATTAAGTTTGAATGTGATAACCCTGGTAAATTAGTAACAAGACAGGCGTTCAAAACCCTTATGTGGGTTTTTGCTGGAAATTAAGCTTTTAAATTGGGAAGTTATTTAAATCCCATTACATGGGTTGTTTATTTATTGAATCATATTTTGGGGGTCTTTGATGTTGTGTTTTGAATGCTAACTTTATGTTATTTTGGAATAAGTTTGTGAGAATCTAAAAATGACTTTAAGTCTTAAATTGATTAGAAATAAAAAAGTTAAGTAAAATAAATTAATTAAAATGAAAATTTAAAAAGAATGGCCATGCTTTATTTTTTTTATTATCTTATTTGTTTTTAGATTAACCCATTTTATATCCCACTTAAAGGTTTTGATGATTAGAATTTTTCAACTTGAGGTGAATTAGAAAAAAAAAAAAAAACTTATTCAGGAGTTGACTAAAGTTAATCATTAACAACTCTATCTTTTCTCGTAGTTCTTTATTCTCACGTTTCTTGCTCAAAGTCAGGAACAAGAAGTATTAAGAAGTATTAAAAGAATTAATTATAAGTGTGTGTTGTGTAAACATCAGTATATTATTTACGATGAAGAAGAGATATAATAATAAAGAATAAAAAAAATAAAGCAAAACCTAATAATAAAAAATATTTGATAAGATATTTTGGTATCAAATAATATCACATCATATCTCTTTATTTAATATAATATTTAAATCATATTTTACCATAATCAAATTAATACTTTGGCTAAAATTAAATTATATGTATCATGAGACAAATTGTTACAAATGTCATTAAACACGATCCCTAGAGAAAACCATTTCATCCAATTGATTGTAAACTAATAAATAAACAATAACAGCTAATATCTTTATATCTTTTAACACTCATTTCAAGTTGAGGCACATGTATTAGATGCCAAACTTGTTATAAATATTGAAGGCTATCACAGCTACCGAAGACGAAAAAATTACTCTCTACTAATAAGAATTTAAGTTTGAAGGATAACTCAATTTTATAAAATAAATAAGGTGAAATTTATTTATATACTTTAAAAGTAACATTTAAAATTATTTTCAATTATGATTCGCCATTTGAGTTTTTTCATAGAAATATATGTTTAAAATTTGTTGGAATACTGAATTTAATAAAATAAATACAAAACTTTATTTATAAAAGAAATAAAAATAGTAATTAAAAGACATTTCATGGATTTTATTTCAAAAAATTAATATTAATTAAAATATATTTTGTAAACATATAGATTTTCTTGTCAATAAATATATTTAAAAGCTTATTACTATAAAAAAAAGCTAGTATTAGAAATTTAATATTTTACCACTTATTTTATTATAAAAGACCAAGTGATATAAATATATGAACTTTGTTGTATAAGTTCTTTACCACTTATTTTTATCGTGAATTTTTTAGCTTTTAAAAGATTTGAACCATACGTTTTTCTCACGTCAACATTATAAAACGCTTAACTTATTTTTAACATAAAGTGCTTTGTGGTATACATAATTTACTATTTTCTAATTTAATGATAAAAAATAAACTGTTCACTAAAATTATTGAACTAAATCAAAATGAATGATGAATATGGGAATCTATCAACATCACTCTCCCTTTGTCACATCATATGTAACTTCAGAAAAAGGAACTCTTCAATTTTAATGTCATTAGACCAATTTCTGATAATGTTAAGTGTTATTTTAATTTTGAAAAGTATACTTAAAACAATAATTAAAAATACCATATCAAATGTTTTTAACTATTTAAAAATATAAATTTGAAGTATGTATGTTTAAAATAATAACAATTTTTTATATTTTTCCTTGTGATGGTTTTTCCTTTTAAGAGTTACAAATACAATCGTAAATATAATTAATAATTAGTTTAATACAAAATGTGTCTGATATTAATAGTTTTTAGCTAATTATGATTATAGTATTGCAGAACATCATGAACTTGTATTCGTATATGTATTTTAATTTTCCTAATTACGTAGAAAAAACTCACTGAAGAATTATTAGGTAAGAGAATTTCACAGAAAAATTATTTTAAAATAAAAAAATGAGAAAATTTTTGTTGACAAACTCAATATTTTTTTGAAAATTTAAATTTGGACTAAAATGCCGTGTTGTCCCTTGTCTTATATTTGTATTCTAAAATAAATTTTAATATTTTAAATATTTTACTTTCAAAAATTTGGACTAAATTTTTATTTTATTAAAAGTTTCACTTTTTAATTTATCATGTTAAATGTAATTTCATATGAATATTTTTATTCCAATTTAAAGTAATACTCTTGGTATAGTATACCAAGAGAATGATCAAATTGATCTGATAAAAAAAACTATAAATCAATATACAAATTTTCAAACATAAGAATAAAAAAAATATCTAAAAAAATAAGATTATGGATGAAAAGGTGTTTTTTTTTTTTTATGAAAAAAAGAAAATATAAACAAAATGATGGCATATCTGATTTAGATTCTTTCAAAAGATTAACTTATTCAGACCAGAAATTTGATTTTATTATTATATTATTATGTTTTAAATTTTATTATTATATTATTATGTTTTAAATCAGCACAACCAGAGAGACAAAGAAGCTTCAAATCAGACGGAGCAACCTTGTTTCAGTTGGTTGGTATCACACACCATGGGACAAGTCTTTGACAAGTTAGATGGTATTCCTTATTTCCCTTCTCATTTCTTCTTCTTTTACCTTCTTCTCTCTTCCAAAAATTTCATGATTTTTAGTTCCTCCACCTTTTTCATTTGTTATCTTCTTGGGTTTCTCTGTTTTGGAATTTCCCTTTTCTGCCGACAATTGGGTCGTTTGTATAGTGGACTAAATATTAATTATTAGTAATAACAATAAGAAATCAAAAGCTTGAAACTTGAAATATATATATTTGTTTTTTTTGTACATATAAACCCACTTACCTCTGCTGAATGAGGGGGTGTCACTGTGATTGAATTTAGTGGCTTGTTGTGCTGTGGAAAGTATGAAATTGGGGACCTTGGGGTTTCGTGCTGTACCAAATATGGTATTTTTGAGAGAAAGGATTGTGCTTTTCAAGTGGGGTGTGGATTAAGTTTGAATGTGATAACTCTGGTAAATTAGTAACAAGATAGGCGTTCAAAACCCTTATGTTGGTTTCTGCTGGAAATTAAGCTTTTAAATTGGGAAGTTATTTAAATCCCATTATAGGGGTTGTTTGTTTATTGAATCGTGCTTTGGGGGTGTTTGATGTTGTGCTTTGAATGCTAACGTCATGCCATTTTGGGATAAGTTTGTAACGAATCCAAGAGTTAATCTGAGTTTGAGTATAAGATTGATTAGAAATGAGAAAATTAAGTAAGAAAGATTTGATACTCTGAGTTTGAGTATAAGATTGATTAGAATTAAGAAAGTTGAGTAACAAAGATTTGAGTCTACGATTGATTAGAAATGAAAAAGTTAAATAAGAAAGACCTGAGTCTAAAATGGACTAGAAATTAGAAAGTTGAATAAGAAAGATAAGGCACAAATTCTGTGTTAAAATTTTGGATTGAAAGTGATGGTATTCTGACTTAAGTCTTATTTGTTTTCCCTTCAATTTTTTTAACAAGTAATATCGTTTACTCCTAAATGTGTAGGATTAGAGCACAAGAAAGAGGGAAGACTAAACAAATATTTGGATTTGGTTATGTGACCCAACTTGATATGTAGGATAGAAAGAAAACCAGTTAAATGGAGAACAAGGAGAAAAATGATAGATGGGAAACATGGAAAAAGGATAAGAAAGTATGAGAGCAAGAATAGTTGGTATAATTTTAGGGTCTTTGAACACTTGAGTTATACAAAGTGGTTTTTGACAGCTAACAAGTAGCTTAAATTCAGGCAGAAGAATCAATTTGATATTACTTACTGAATCTTTCAAACTTTTAACTTTTATCACAAACCCCTAAATTATTAATGATTCTGTTCAAAGTAATTGGTATTTCTATAAAACCACTCTTTGAAGGTTGAAAACTTTCTTGGTTCACTCTTCATGAGCATGAGGTAACTGGATTTAATGGTAATGCAGTTTTTATGCCTGCATTAACTGGACATGACATTCTTACTTATCTAAAATGCAGCATATAAAAAATAGCACACAATTGTGTGGTCATGTTATAGTGATCAATTGCTAATGTTAAAAGGCTTTGCATTTTACACAGTTAAGGAGTGGAGGAAAAGGCAAATAAGAAAGATAACAGATCGAGTTTTTGAAAAAGTACAGAATCAAAAGGAAAGTGATAAGTTGAGTTTTGAAGATCTGTATATTGCTGTTTTACTTGTGTACAAGTAAGAAGACTGCTTCGTTATTATTTTTGACATTTTGATGGCCTTGATAATATGCTTTTCAACCACTGAATAAATTTGATTATTTCTTCTAAAAGAGAGCTGTTTCTATGTTATAGTGATATCAACAAGTATATACCTGGTCCCCATTTTGACCCTCCATCAAAAGCCAGAGTCATAGAGGTTAAAGAGGTACTTTATTGTGACTTAATGAGATCAAACTAGGTACTCTATTTATATATGTAAAAGTTTTACACAGTGGAAACGAATCTAAGCTATGGCACTTTTTTGTTATAATCATGTTATTTACTGAATACATTTCTTTATCTTTTCAATAATAGATTACTAATTCAGTTTGAATAGGAGTAGTAACCCTGCATCATCTAATAAATTGTTTGTTAGAGTTTTGGTTCATTTGAGAGATAACCATGAAATACTTGGTGAAAGTGAAAATGATAATGAGGAATTCAAAATGGCAAATGAAAATCGTCATAGTATTAGAGCATGTTTCAAGTGAAGATATATAAAACATCATTGTATTACAACATATCTCAAAATGGAAGTTAAGTAAAAAGTAATGAATCTTAGTATTCAATTTGAGAAGGACTTCAACATTCTAGTTTCCATGGTTGTTAAAGTTATATAAAATTTAGGACCACTAGAACATGATGGTTGAAGAGTGAAGATGAAAGGATGCCTCCTTGTTTCATACTTTGAAGCATAAGAGGTTGTAGTAATTTCCTTTATATTTCATACTCATCTTACCAATTCATACAACTTAACGTAATAACATTATATTCCATTCCATCTTCTTTCATCAATTGAAACATAGCCTAGATATCAGGGACTTGTAGCGTGTATATCACACTGTAATATGCGGGCAGAATAACTTGACTGATTACTTTGGTTCAAATCCCATGGTTTGTGGTGTGGTTTGAGTAGTGTACTAACTATGAGCTATAATGTTCAGTGAATAGGTGAGTTTTTTTATTGGAGATCTCACATCGATTAGAGATGAAGTCTTTCAATAGTTTATAAGTAGGTGTAAATTTCACTTTACAAGTCGGTTTTGTAAGGTTGAGGTAAGCTTAAAATTCACTTCTTGATATTTTCAACTCCTAACAAGTTGATAAATTTTAATACTATTTTAAAATCGATTGATAAATTTTAATACTATTTTCTCAAAACATGAACTAAGCAAGTTTGCAAGTATCAATAAGGTCATTACATCTGAAGCATTGTTCGATTTGGTGCTCAGTGTAAATTATAGTTTTGTTGTTAAAAAGTGTCTTGGTGGATTAGACGAGGAGAGTAGTTGTAATCCTTAGTTTCAACTCTTAATTATGGAACACAAGGAAAATATCTTGAAATTTGATGGGTTCAAACATTGACAAATTGCTTATAATGTTTTGAATCGTATCTTTGATATCATTCTTCCTGGAAGGTACTGATTTCTAACTTAAAAAGCTTATCAATGTGGTAATAGATCTTAGGGGGAATGTAATAAGATCCCTTTTCAATATTGTTGTGTAAGGTTGCACCATCAGCATGGTAAGTAAAAACCGCACAAGTGCAACTTTTTTTTGTAAATTCATGTTAGACATCGTTATGAGCATTGATATCTCAGCTAGGCTAGGTTGACACCTCAAAGATTAACGGAAATTGTCATTATACTTGAGCTACATTTGGTTATTTCTTTTCATGTATATTATAATTAATAGTTTGTTGGAAGTAAGTGTGAGATTCATATAACAATTTGCAGAAATGTGATATCAACCTTGATGGGGATATTGACCGTGAAGAATTTTTCGATTTCATCCGGCAAATGACAGCTGATACATTCACTGTTGTGAGCCAAAAACTTATTGTGACTTTGGTTGTAGCACCAACAGTTGCAGTGGCAACAAAGAAAGCCACACATGGTGTTCCTGGTGTTGGGAAACTGGTGCAGAAGATACCCAATTCAGTTTATGCTTCCCTTGTGACCATTGCAGCTGTGTGGTTCCAGAAAAAGGCTCAAAGTTCTTCACTGTAGCCATAGGATTCAAACTGTTTCCATGTTAGATATAAAAACAATGGTTATGTTTCATATTTTGGTCAATAGACCAACTCTTGATTTTTCAGTCAAAGTTTATATAATATGCATGTAAATAAACTTTGTTCAATAAAATTGTATGCAATCATTATCTAGAACCATTTCCTTTCTTTTTTTTTTCACATTCACTCATCTCTAATATCTTGGTTTCTATCATGACTTTTATCTGACTGATAAATATGTTTGAAATGAAAAGTCATAGGACCTCATTTGGGTGAAGGTTACCTTGTGAGTTCTTATAGCTCATACCCTATGTTATATTAATTTTACTTCTTTTCTTTGAGCATGCTAAGAAAAACATGCATTAGTAAAAATTGAGTTTTTTTATTCTCAATGCATAATTTATTTTCTTTTACAACAATGTTCCTTCCTTTTCATCTTAATGTTGCACATATTTCTTTTTTTCAAGTGTTGGTTTAAAGAAAAATTTATTAAAAGTTAAATTTAAAATTAAAACAAAAAATATATAAATATTTTAATTATCTTAAATATATTTTTTTACTGTATATCCTTTAAGCACTACTTAAATTAATTATGAATATTAATTTTAATTTTGATAGTTTCTTCATTTATATTTAGAAACTATATTATGAGTGAAAAAATAATATTTATTTTTTAAAAAATTTAAATTATATATTAGATTTGTAATAAATAATTTAAATTGTGGTATAAAACTGTTGTTAAATTAAAAATATTATTTTTAACAAAATAAAGCATATTAATAAAATATAATCATTTGAGAGACTCAGATATATATTTTTTAAGTACTTATAAAGAAAATTAAAATGTAAATTGAGAATGATTTTAGTTCAAAAATAGTAAAAAAATATTAAAATATTAATATTAACTCGTATTTGAAAATTAAAACAACATTGATAATTGAATTTAAAAATCTACACGTTAAAAATATGTATTTAGCATTTTCTTAACTTGTAATAATACTGTGTTGCAACATATATCATTAATTTGAAACTTTCTTTTTCAATGGCAACTTGGTATCATGGTATACACTTATTTTTAAGTTTAATTAAATTTCAACTCTCTCATGTCTAATTGTTATTTTATCACTATATCTTATTTATTTTCACATGTTAAAAAAAAATATGAGATTTTTATAGTTAACATAAAACAATAGTATAATTAATATAACAAATAACTTTTATTATTTTCAACAAAAAAATGAGTATTGGTGAAAATCGATACGATGAACTCGTATTTAATAAAAGTAATAAAAATAACTTGTTATCTTAATTTATCTATAATATTATATTTTATTAATCAGACCATAAAATCTCGTTTTCCTTTATTTACGGATATATTAATATAAGTAAACAAGATGACATATGATTATATTATTCAATTTATAAAAAATTTAGAAAATAATACAGACTCAATTGAAAAAATAAAATATTTTATGTACTTAAAAGAATAAAAAAAATTAATAGAAACTAAAAATATATAAATTTTGGAGAGATTTAAAATTTAATTAAATTTTATTTTAGTACTTGAAGTTGTTTTGATCCAAAGTTGGAATTGTTTGATCTTGTGGTAAGAATGAGTTTCAGAATGCTGATTGCAACACCAAATTTGTTCATATCTCTTCTCTTAATATCCTCACTCTTTTGCCCAACACTCCTTGCCAAATCTTCTCACCCAATCTCCGTAAGCCTCAATCCCTCTTTCTTTTTTCTCTTTTCTGTTCATTTTTTCGTTTTTCTACTGATTTTAACATCTGGGTATCTGCTATCTGGTAGGATTCTGAAGTCAGGAAGAACAAGATTCAGTGCTACGCTGATATCGACAGGTTCGTATAAAATCTGAGCAATTGGGTTGTCGAATTCGTATCCAAAGGGATGAACTTGTTAGCTTGTTGAGAATTTGGGTAGAGTGACTTTGAAATTGAGAGCAAGTTCATAATTTGTGTTGGGTAAATTTGATGTCAATTTGACAATTTGGGTAGTGAATTTAGTGGCAAGTTGAGAATTTGGGTAGAGTGAATTTGATAGCAGTTTGAGAATCTGGGAAGAGTTAATTCGACAGCAATTTGTGTAGAGTGAATTTGATAGCAAGTTGAGAATTTTGAGGACTAATATGTATAGATAGAAACTTTGGTGTTTAGAGGACCATAGCAAGTAACATATTTTCAGGACTAAATTGTATATTTACTAAATTTGTTATAAACCTATTTACCATTGTAATTATGCTGATATCTATAGTCAAGTGCACTTGGTTTTGCTGTTTCTGGTCTGGATCTTATTTCGTGGATATTTGATAGGGTTGTAGAATTTTTGTGATATTCAGCAACTGTTGTTGTTGATACATATTCATCCTTGTTGACTCATTTCTTTTACCATTATAATTGAACCTTATCTGCTTCTAGTTCAGTGCTATTCTTTGTTGATACTGTTCTGTTTGGTGTTCTTGGCTGGCTTTATTTTTTAGAAATTTATGATCCAAATTTATTATTATTTCTTTTTGGTGGTTAGTGGGTTGTGGGGTTGGACGTGCAAATCATCAGCGATAGCAAGGGAGAATTGTGCTCTGAGATGCCTTTCACCAGCTTGTTATGAGCTCATCTATGAGAGTGACCCGGTGGGGCAATCTCTTCATGTGATACTACCTTTCTCAATAGAGTTCGGATACCTTTTTCAATTGAATTGAATTTTTCTTTTCTTGCAGCTTGAAGAGGGAGAAAAAGACTTGATTCGTAGTCAAGAGTACAAATACTGCATGCATAAGTATGTATAGTTTCTGCAACTCAAGGCTTGGAATTTTTATGATATTGGAAGGGTTGAGGTTTTGCAGTGCATGGACTTTGAATTTACATTTAGTTGTGGCTCTTTTTCCATTATTGTAACATATCATTGAATTTTCAAAACCGTAAATAGGACACGTAATTTGCCTGTATGATTAAGCCAAGTAGTCAACATAGAGCCTAGGGAAGTAAATAAGTTGGATCATCAATCAGTTTTTTAGTTAACTTTAGTTTTATTGTTTGGTAGGGATAGTGAAAAATGGATCTCACAAGATCATTGTTCCTTAATAAAGTCACACATCCTTACTTTGAAGTTTTATCTGATTTTGGAGGGCTAGTATAAATTGAAGGACCCTGATATGTTTGTGCAGAGAGGACATAGTCAGAGGGAATTATTTATAGTTGCTAGAACAGGCCAGATTGGTAAGGGACATTGATAAGGGAGGTAAAATAAGCAAAATCGTAGTCCCAATTTGGATAAACTTTTTCATAAACAATTATAAGAGAAGAAAAGGGGAAGTAAAATAAATAAAACTTTCCCCATAAGTTAAAATCATGTTATGCACTTCAACTTTTGGAGTAGATAAATAGTGGAGCTTTTAAAAATGTTAAAGTGCATAAGTTGATTCTAACTTAAAAAGAAGTTTGATTCATTTTGCTTTTTCATTTTCTTCTCCAACCAGCACTTGTTGAGAAGTTTATCTTGGGTTGATGTATAATCAGTAATAACAATATATGAGTGATAATTATTATAATTGAACCTTGATATGTTGAGAGAGCTACATGGCATGTGTGAATGAAGTTTTTAGTCTAAACATTTTGCTTGTTTACCTTGCAGGTCATCCTTGGGGGAGAGCCTTGAGGGTGTGAAGGGTGCCTTTAGCAACTAATCATCATGAAAATTCTGAATTGAAGGTGGAAACTGTGGTGAATTTATGTACTCCTTGCTAAATTTAGATTAAAGAAAATGTCCAAAAGTCTTTGAGAGCATTTTTCTTTCAAGTGTAATCAATTATAAACCAACTAAATTCAGATATGCACTCTTAGAAATCCAATACAAGCCAGAACCAAAAAGTGTTTCTCAAAAAGTGAGTGCCATACTTTTTAACCCTTCAAGACTATTTAAGTCAGTTTATTAGTTTCTTCATGCTGTGTACCTTCTCAGCTTTTAACTCACCAATGATCATTGCTCAAGTCAAGGGCACAGCAAGCCACTTTCTGGTTATCTTATTGAAATCTTATTGGCTTCTTGATATGTTTCTACTTTCTGTGATGCTCTCCTCCTTAATGCATTTTGAACAATTACTCTAAAGGGTCTGAGTATAGCTAGAGATACTCTTAACCTCCCAAATATTTGAGATGGGATATTGCAATGGGTGAGACGTTTATGCCTTTGAACATCCTCCTTAACTGCCAATTCCCTTTGAAAAAGAAAAAACTATTGTTTGGTCTTTAAAACCAACATTAAAAATAAACAAATTACCCTCTCAACTTGGTAATCATGATCAAATGTTTTATCTATTTTGAGTATAAAAATATTGTATTGTTAATCAGATTGAATATAATTATTAAATTAACAAATGTATGAGTGAATCTTAAAGCCCCAAAACATTGTTGTTCTTTGTCAATTTGGATTCCCTTGGTATGCAAGAAGATTATGTGTTTGTTAGTTTGCCCTTTTGATACCATATATCAATACATCATTTTTTATGTATGTTATGCAATTTTAAGTTCATGAAAAGCCAGTTATTTAATTTAATAAGGGAGTTTGGACATTTGATTATTCAATCATGTTGTGGTGTATAACAAGTTCGACACTTAACATATATGTTATAGATTATTTATAACAAGTTTGGCACCTAACATATGGCTTTTATGGTTTACTTTATTAGTTTACAATCAATTTTATGAAATGGTTTTCTCTAGGGATTGTGTTTAATGATATTTGTAACAATTTGTCTGATTTGATAGATATACTTTAGTTTTAGCATAAGTATTAGAAATATAATTTGATTATGCTAAAGATATGATTTAAATATTATATTAAATAAAGAGATATGATATGATATTATTTGATACGAAAACATTTTATCAAATATTTCTTATTATTAGATTTTGTTTTCATTTTTTATTCTTTATTATCATATCTCTTCTTCATTGTAAATAATATACTGATGTTTACACAACACACACTTATAACTAATTCTTTTAATACTTCTTATTCCAGACTTTGAGCAAGAAACGTGAGAATAAAGAACTACGAAAAAAAGATAGAGTTGTTAATGATTAACCTTAGTCAACTCCTAAATAAGTCTTTTTTTTCTTAATTCACCTGATGAATGAGTTGAAAAATTCTAATCATCAAAACCTTCGAGTGGGTTATAAAATGGGTTAGGATAAAGCCTAAGTGAATTTGATCTAAAAACAAATTAAGATATTAAAAAAATAAAGCATGACCACTCTTTTTAAATTTTCATTTTAATTAATTTATTTATGGATTATTAGAAAAATCACTTTTATATTATTGAACTAAACTAATTTTCTGTTTGATATTGATAACTTTATTATGATTAGTGTTATATATAAACTACTGTATACAATATTTACATAACAAAGGCAAGGCTTGACTAAATTGAGAAGTGTAACAACAAATATTTAGTCTTTGTTTGCTTTCTATAATTTCTTATAGTCGACTATTGAAAAGGGAAGATAGCGCGTGTTTGTATAAGTGAATTAATAGATTTGTCGATTTTAACCTCTTAATTTTATTTTAATATATTTTATTTTATTTAAGTAACTATAATTTTTTTTAATATTTATAGTTTATTTTTTATATATGATTTTGTTATTATAATATTAAATCACTGGAAAATATTTTTTTTAATACATCACAAAAGAATTTATGAATTAAATTAATAAATTTTTATTGTAAATTAAATTTAATTTCAAGACTAATAGTATAATTTTATATTCTCATAAATTTTTAAAAATAAAAAAATATCATCTAAATCAAATTAATTATATTTTATTTTTAATCTAAAGATAAATTTGTAATCTTGCAATTTTATTAATTAAAAATAATTATAATATCATTTGCATCTATCACATCATTCACTAACTTTCATAAATTTTCCATTCAAATCTCTTTAAATCTCACAATTTTTTCCTTAATCCAGATAATAAAACTCTTTACACACTTTCATCTCAAATCCATTCAAATCTACTCCTTTAAATCTATCTCTTAATCCAAACAAAGCCTTGAGGTGTATGAATCAAGAAAATAAAAAAGAGAATATGAAAATCTACTCCACCTTTCTTACAAAGCAAACTTCAAATAATTGAGTGAATAATGGGCATTGTATAAAGGAAAATTAGAATCATTTAAAGTAGCCATGCATACCAAATTTACATTTTCATGAGCATCAAATTAAGGTTGTGTATCTTACAAACAAGGGAGATCAAACAAATGAAACTACTTTCAACTTAGATTTGTGAGTCTTCTTATATTATTTAATTTTCTCATTTTTATTTAACGTGGGACTTAGACTCATACTCGGAATATCTAACAATGAAGTCCTATGGGATTTCATTTCTAACACATTTATCAGTCAAATCAAAACAATAATAGAAATCATGAAGACATAAGTAAAGGAAAGAAAATAATTTTTAGTTTAGACAGTTCATTTACATGCATAACATGCATACCCTTTGACATAAAAATCAATATTTGGACTTTTGTCCAAAATGCCAAAAGGAATCATTGTTTGTATACAATGAAGAGATTTGCATCTTCCTGTGAAACACACATGTGATCAATGAATGCCACTGCTCTCTTGGAACCACACAGCTGCAACTGTCAAAAGGGCAGCATAAACTGCTTTGGGTAACCTATGCACCAGTTTCCCAACACCTGGGACATGTTCAGTAGCTTTTTTTGTTGTTGCTGCAACTGTTGGTGCTACAACCAAAGTGGCTACAAGTTTTTTACGAACAACATTGAATGTTTCAGGTGCCATTTGCTGGATGAAACTGAAAAATTCATCACGATTCACTAGCCCATCCTTGTTTTCATCACAGTTCTGCATATTATTTCATGAATCATCTAAATTCCATATACCATCAGTTATAACATACAGGGAAAAAAATTATTGTGGTTATGCAATTATTGACTAGTTATGTTGTTGGTCTGAACAAAGTTGTACATTTAACTCCTTTTCAGAGAGCAAACAATATCTACAGCTATTAGACAACTCTACTAAGTAAGCATGAACAGAAAGATGATTCTTTGAAAAACGAAAACTTTCATGATAAAATTGTTGCATGTTCTGATTGAAAAGCATGATAAAGCCTTGTATATAAATTACATACTTTGTTTATGTCCAATAGTTTTATGTTGGTAAACTTTATTTAATGTCAAATAGTTTTAAGATGAAATCTACACAGGACATCTCTAATGATACTCATCTAATACTATATAATTAATGGTAATGTAATATATAAATTTGTGTTTTCGTATCCTATTTTGAAGATTACAAGTGTTTACGTATCGTGTCCGTGTGAGTGTCTCGTGTCTCGTGTCTCGTGTCAGTGTCAGTGTCATTATTCGTGCTAATAGATGTCAAGTCTAATTTATGATATTGAAACTATTCTGTAGGAGCTGAATCACTCAATAGTTGAGAAATGTTATGTGTAATAAATTCCAAGTTTTTGAGGCATTTCTGTGTGGTCTTGTTTATCCCTCCCTTGTGATGATGATCTTCTTTTCCCCATCCTAATGATATGTTTGAGCATATAAACTTTCAAGACCCTTTTCCTTACTTAAAACACATCTGACACCACTATCTCTCAAGTGAACCCAAAACTCTACTATAAACAAGTTAATATATGAAGCAGGCTTGTTTCCCAGATTCAAACCCTCTATTGTTATGAAATTGAAACAAATGAATTGGTAACGGATGGTTAAAAAGATAAAGAAATTTGTACAGTGTATTACAAGGTTAGAACAGAAAGCACCATTGTATAGATTTATTTCCAGTGTAAAATTTTCATATTTATAAGTAAATAGAATACTGAGTTTGATCCCATTATGACAGAATAAAGTACCTTAATGACTTCTCTGACTCTGTATTTTGGAGGAGGATCAACATGCCGACCAGGAATGTACTTGTTGATACCACTACAATGCAAAAACATCTCATTTTAGAAGAAATCTTCAAAATTTATTCAGCATTTCAAAAACATATTATCAACGCCACCAAAATATCAAACACAAGCTTCTTACTTGTACACAAGTAAAACAGCAATATAGAGATCTTCAAAACTCAAATTATCAGGTCGCACTTCATTTTGTATTTGGTCAAAAACTTGGTCTGTGATCTTTCTAATTTGCTTTTTCCTCCACTCCTTACCTGTGTACACACGAATTTAGACTTCAAGAACACAACATCAAACACATCCAAAAGATGGTTCAATAAAGAAGCAAACCATGTAAATGGATTTACACAACTCCAATTTAATCCGCAATCCATTTAAAACCATAATTGCAGCACCAAACTCCAATTTCCCCAAATTTCGTACTTTTCAAGCACAAACTGGTAAATTCAATGTGTATAAAATGAGAATACTTCTTATTGTGAGACTTGAAACCTACAGACCATTAAATCACATTTCAACAATCAAGGTTAAAAGAAAGAAGCATCTAACTTTTTTAAGTGATCATATGACCATTAAATGACTTCTAACATTGATAATTCACACATCATTAACATGGTCATCATCATGTGCCCTCTAAACGGAATTAGATCCACTAGAGCTCAAAATTGACCTGCAATTGATGAAGATATTATCCAAATGTGCATAAAAAGAGCATCTTTTTAAAAGGGTACAGATCTCTGCAGTTAAAGTTTAACTGTGGAGAATCTTGATCTGAACTACGAAGAAATGAAAGAAGTGGGGGGATGAAAAGGGTCCAGGAAGTGAAAATCAGAAGGTGACAAGAAATGGATAATTGAAAAGGAAAGTGTAAGCAATGGATCCAGGTTTTCTTCAGGTGAAAAGCAAAGCAAAATGCATCAAATCTTAACATGAAATGAAATCCAGAATGCATGCATATATGTATGAATTATTGAGAAACATATTATAGAGGATGTTGGTTAGCAATAACACATACCAAGTAACTTGTAGAAGATTTGTCCCAGCCATGATATGAAACCAAACATTTCCTTGTTTTCTCAGATTGTGCTACCTTGGCTTAGGTAGCTTCCAACCAAAGATATTCTTGTTTCCAGGAAAACACCAAAATACCAAACATCTCAACCAAGCTTACTCTCTCTTTCAAGCTTTTATCTTTAACACTTGACAGTTGGAAGTTAGGAGTTTGAGAGTGAGACTCCTTTGGGACATAAACCATGTACTCCATCATAGGTTATTCTTTGTTACATTTTTCTTTTGTTTACCTTTGGCTAAAGTTATGAGTAACATGTTTTGGTTCTTTATTTACTACAGTTATCTTAACACAACAGTTATGTGTAACAGTACATTTGATAATTTTTTATTATTTGTGAAAATAGAAAAGTTAATTTTTAAAAGTACATTATTCACTTTTTTTTTCCTGAACCAGCTGCCTTCTACCTAAAGTAATTCTGGTTTGTCCGGAATACCTTTAGCAGAATACAACTTTTCTAATGATTTTCTTTTTCTTTGCATAAAATTGGAATGTCTATTTATTAAGTGGAGAAAATATAGTGTAAATGAAACTAAAATAAAAAGGGTAAATGAAAATGTTAAAAATAATTAAAAAGTTAAAAATATTTAATTAGAAATTAGAAAACAAAGATAGAAAAATAAAAAATAATGCAAATTGTTTTAGTAGAGCCGTTTACTTTTCTTAATTCTTTTTCTCGTATTCCTTTTCAGTCAAATAAATTTAATTAAATTCATCTTCTCCATTTTCACTTCCTCCTCCCCCCATACCATTACATGCATTGTTAAAAAGTGTATTTCCTTTAACTAAAATAAAATACAAATACTGGCTCAAACCTCTTGCTTATGGACATTTTAGTACCTTACCTAACTGTTCCATTGTAATTTCTACACAGCTGGAAAATTCTGGCTATATATTTTTTTGAAGTTTATATATATATCATCTAAAAGTATTTTTCCTTGTCTATGTGTTTAATATGATTACTAAAAATAATATTCATACCTGATTTTTGAAATTATCAGAATGCAATTTTTATTCGTAATGAAATATTGCAGAAAACAGTTGAGCATCTATTACCACAGTTTACAGTGATAAGAATTTTTCAGCAGTAGTTGAAGTAAGATGGTTTGATAGAATGAGAAAAAAAAGTCCTAGATTATATTCTATTTCCATGATCTAAAAACATTCTAAGGGATGCTAAGCATAATCAACACAAATGATTCTTAATCAGCATCATACTGAGATAACATTATGTAAATAATATCTCCATCATTGCAAATTCATACTTTTTCAACTAACTCTTTACTAGCTAGAGAATTATATCAATTGAGAAAAGTATATTTCAAAAGAGTTATTATAAAATGATGGCAAAAGTCATACAAAGAGACTTGGATATTCAACAAAAATTTAAAGAAAAAACTCAGCAATATCCAACAAAGACATCTTCTGCATTCAGTCACGAGCAACAACAACCACTTGTTTACCAACATTTCGACCACTGTAGAGGCCAACCAAGGCTGCAGGTCCATTCTCAAGACCCTCAGCAATGTCTTCCACATACACAACCTTCCCTTCTCTTATATGAGGCAGGACAAACTCCAAGAACTTGGAATATAGGTGATAGAATTTGCCAACAGTAAAACCTTCCATTCGAATTTGCTTAAATATGAGATTTGCCAAATTTGTTACACCTTCAGGCTGTGTGAGATTGTACTGTGAGACCATTCCACAAACAGGTATGCGACCATGGACTCTCATATTAAGGAGTACTGCATCAAGTGTCTTGCCTCCAACATTCTCAAAGTAAATATCAATGCCTTCTGGAAAGTATCTGATGTGTACATTCGTATGCAGCAATCATTAACATTTATTGTATGGATAGCTTTACTCAAAATTTCTCTATCACAAAAGTGTTAAATCCTAACCTTTTCAAAGTTTCATTGAGGTCTGACTCTTCTTTGTAGTTGAAAGCACCATCAAATCCAAGTTTATTCTTCAAAAGATCCACCTGGTTGTAAAATACAGTTCAAATGAGAGGAGGACTATAAATTTTACTTAGGTGAGCAAAAGAAGTCCAAAGGATTTCATTTCAGGTCCTCTTAACCAGACCAGTTTTGCTGGTGTATACCATAATTCTCATAAAAAATGTTAAAGGCTTATATTTTTGGGGTAAAGCAGATTGAATACATAACATGATACTTCTGTAAACAAACTTCAGCAAAAACCAACATTGATGCAGTTTTATCAAGTATAGAAAACATTGTAAGTGCAACTGCTGATGTGTGAAAGAGGTTATTGTTTGGTCCCTTTCATGAAAACAAAAATCTTCAACATATTTTAATTCTACATCTTGGAAAATGCCAAAACTTTGAAACATGTAAAATTTTATCAAATCTTGGAAATAGTCAACAGCATATCCTCAAAATATTTAGACTAACTCAAAATAGTAGAACTATAAACCAAAAGTTGATGTTAATTTACTATTCATGCAGACATAGACATATAAAATAACAATAATTAGATGAATACCTTTTCTTTGCTTCCAGCACTTCCAACCACATAACAACCAGTCAATTTAGCAAACTGACCAACAAGTTGACCAACAGCACCAGAAGCAGCTGAAACAAAAACATTCTCTCCTTTCTTGGGCGAGCCTAGTTCAAAGAAACCTGCATAAGCAGTCATTCCTGGCATACCTGTGTTCAGAGAAGAAACTAAAATGTGAGAAACCAACACAACATGCATCCATAAGCTTACATGTTTGCTATAATTCATCTTAAGAAGCATAATAAGAAAATCAAACAGAACATAGTAAAACAACACAAACAATGTAAATTGAACATAACTTGTGTTCATTGAGTATATACATACCAAGAATACCAGTGTAATATGAAAGTGGGACATCGGTGTCCACAATTTTGAAATGTATCTGAGTTGCAGGCACCAAACTAAACTCTTCCCATTTGGTAATTCCCCAAACTAAATCACCTTTCTTGTAATCTTGGTGCCCAGATTCCAGGACTTTTGACACCCCATATCCTGTTAATGGCTGCATTTACACAACTATTAGTGCCATCATAAATTCCTCACAAAAAAGTGAATTTTCAAAGCTACCTACAGATTTTGAAAAAGTTAATGAAAGACAACAATCTCTAAAAAGGAAGTTAATTTTAGATTCTAACAAAAAATATTATTTCATTTCTCCATCTTTTTTTTCTTTCCTAAATTATTTATCAAGAAGTTTATCTGATCAAACTTTGTTTCTTACACCAAAACCTAGACATTCATGCTTCTCACTCAACTATTCTTTCAAAACCAAAAACAAGAATGCTTAATCACATTTTCAGTCTATCAAATCACATACAACAAAAGTTCTCAAGTTGGAATTGAGTTAGTTGTTACGGGTGGCATCAATTGTCCCGTGACAGGTGAACTGAATTACAATCAAATTGTGATGCTTGGACTGTTAGGCTTAAGCAGAGAAAGTTGTACCTAACTAATGACTATAACTTTTGGCCTAGTGGTAAGCACTTGATACAATAATTAGTATCAGAGCCAAGATCATGAGTTCGTCCAGAGGGGTAATTGTTCAAGAAGAGATTGTTGCAAGTTGCACAAGTTCGATTCCTAGTGAGACAATTGCTGAGATGGAAGATCGTTGTGGGTGGTATCAATTGTCCCAAGGCCATGTGGGCCAAGTCACAATCGAATCATGGTGTTTGGGCTGCTACTCTCTTAAATAGAGAAAATTGCATCTTGACTGGCTATAGCTTTTGACCTAGTAGTGTAGTGGTATAACTTTTGACCTAGTAGTGTAGTGGTAAGCGCCTGATCTAACATTAGTTTTACATTTTCTTAATTTTACAGTTAGGTCTTTCTGTCATGATTTCATCCAATGTTTAACACTGACATAAAAAAAACATAACATACCAATAACACATAGCAATATGAATCAAATATCACAAAATTTAACAGAAAAAAAAAAATTATCATGACTTACAGAGCCAGGTGTGTAGCTTCCAAAACCCGCTTGGCTTATGTTGCTCATCAGGATTCTCATGTAAGGGTCACAAGAGAGGTAGAGATTTTTGAGAAGCACGTCATTGGAACCTTCAGGAACCTTCAATATTATGCTTCCTTCAACAGTGTTCATGTCGGATTCTTTGGGAAAACCAACCACATAGTCTCTTAGAACCACTTGCTTGTTCCTCACTTCTGCCATCGCAATTCCTAGAATAAAGAAAGTGGATTGTTTGAGATTGTTCCCTTGCAGCAGCAAGGATATTTATAGAGAGAATGTGAGAACGGAAAATCGATGAAATGAATAATGTGTGATCACTGCTCACGTAACGTTGTTAGTAAACATCGAATGTTGCAACGCCAAAAGATTGGTTACGTGTTCACATTGTGTCCCACATTGGACATTCACAAATTTTAAGAAACGTAAATCTTCATTTCACACTTAAATTCTTTCTTTTCAAATTAGCCTCAGTTTTAGAAAATTATGAATACATTTGATTTGGTATGATCTGAAATTAAATATACATTAAAATACATTTAAAAAATGTGTAAATTAGGTTATTTTAATAATTATTATATGAACAATTGTTTATGATCAGAATTAATTTTGGTTTGTAGTTTGTTGAAAATGGCTTTACAGTAATTAATTTAATTTGTGTATGGCATAAAACAGCTGTTAATTAATTTTATTTTAAAAAAAATGTTATTTAGGACCACAAAAGATGAATGCAAAGGGTGATAGGTCATAACTTTAACATGTGACCACACTTTGAATGTGAAAGCTCTAACATGTGTCAGTCCAACACTTGTGGACTACTTTAAAAAAGAATCTTGTCCATTTTAGTGGAACCAGTATCATACAAACATGTGTCATAATGGTTTTAGTTGGATAAATAGATCATTGTACTGTTTATTAATTTACTTTAAAAAATAAAAAATATTATATAATGTATATATATATATATATAATTTAACAAATTTGACATAAATATTTATCATAATAAAGTATTAATGTATAAAATAATAAATACAGATTAAGATAATGTAATTTTATAGTTTAAATTTTAAAATATTATTCTATTTAAATAACTAATGTCCAAACCAATAATTTACAAACAAAGTTAATTAACACAATTTATAAAAAAAATTCAATCAAATAAATATATATAATATTAAAGAAACTAAAAAATAGCTTGCTTGGTGTTCTCATCAAATTTTATAACTATGGTGGTCCAATTGAAAATAGATGGGATAACCAACCTCATAATATTTTTATCTTTATTTTTAAATTTTTTTATGGAGTATTAAAGATAATTTAATTGTAGAGACGACAAGTAGAAGACTTCTCCATTAGAGTACAGTGAAATTGCATAAAATATAAAATCTGTGAGTCTTGAATAAGGCCATATGTCAATTTTTTTTCTTTGAGAACATAAAGACAAAATCCAACATTAATTAAAATGTGTGTCTTACATGATCTTTTCCTTACAATAAAAATTATAAAGTAGTCTTAAAATGATGTCACATAATAGAAGTTTATAGAATCCATAAAAAATGTAAATTAAAACCTCATAGTATAACTCTTACAATAAAGATACCTATTAAAATTTAAGCTATGAAGCAACAAATTTTATTTGTTTTTATCTATCTTAGTTTATATTTGTTTTTATTTTCTTATAGTTTAAATATGTTTTTTTTTCTTCAAAATATGTTTGATTTTACTTTATATCTTTTAAAAATAACCAATTAAAGAAATTTAATTTAATCTAGGAGATTTTAGTTGATAAAATTTAGTTTGATAGTTAATTTGATGTATTTTAGTCTGGTGTATTTAATCTTAACAAATGGGAAGGAAAATAAATAAATTTATTTTAAATTGATAAATTTTTCATTATTTTTGAATTAGTATTTGGATCAGGGATAGAAATGTTTATCCATGTCCTCAAGGTTAAATAGGGATAACTTCTTCTTACAACTTCATATTCTCTTTTTTTGTATTTTCATAAAAGAACTAAAAATATTATTTTACTTTCTTCATTTTTTTTTATTTTCTCAGTTACATCCTTTTTCATCTTCTTATATTTTAAAGTATAATCCAAAATATAATTTTTTATATTTTAAAATTTAGAATACAAAAAATTATAATTCAAAATATAAAAAAATTGTCTTTCAAATTATATAATTTGAAATACAAAAAATTTTATATTCTAATTATATAATTCAAAATATATTTTAATTATACAATTTGAAATATAAAAAATTATATTCTAATTTTTTTTTATTTCAGTGTAATTTTTCAAATTATATAATCTAAAATACAATTTTAAAAAGATATTTTTATATTTTCAAATGAAGAAAACATCATTGTTGATACAACAATTATAATGAACTTTTCATTTTCCCTTTTGGCTTAGTATTCATCTACACACAGAGACCCAAATCTTTTATCAGTTTCAAAAATCTACATTTGAACTTTACATGTGGTGCTTTGCTATTATAGTAACAACTTAGTGTAGACCAAGACTTTGATTATCCTCTTTCCTTACTTTTGCCTCATTAAAAGGATTCCTTTCTTTTACAAATCTCATTTCTATTTCCTCTATTAACTATATTGGCCTCAAACTATGAGAGATATCTTGCACCTTTCCTTTGGATTTTTCATCTCAAAGTAAATTAACTACATTTTATTGGATCACTTATAACAATTGATTCTGAACTTACTACTACTCTTCAACTTGATTTTTTCTAATACTCTTTGTGGGTCATATTTCTCTCAAAACCTCTAATTATGGTAAAGTAGTAGTACAATTAGATATTAAATTCACTTTATCTTTCCAAAGACAAAAATGTATGTCTTTAAGAGTAAAAACGTTTCATTATTTAGTTTTTATTTGATCTATGAGATAGTTATCACAGAGGTAGACATCACAAATAGAAGATAGAAGGTTCTAGGCAAGATTAGAACAAATTCTCATGATTCTTCCATTCTTTGTTTTCTAGTTAGCTTTCTATAATATGTTGTTCTTGTTAAGTTATAAATACTTAGTCTCATGTATCATGTTTGATTATATTATAAATTTACTGTGTATTTACCTCTAAATTTAATTAGTTTGACCTAATTAACCATAATTAAGTATTGGATTAAAAGTACAATTGATAAATTGATTTTGAGTCTTACCTAAAATAAATACTTGAAAGGGTTTAATTTCTAATGACAGAATTAGGCAATTTTATCATCTTACATTCTTAATACTTAAAGCAACTTATCTCTTCAAATTGCTATAGAATTAAGATTTATATAAAGACCTTAACCATCTTTCATAAAGAATTATAATTAAGATAATATAGTAAAATAATGACAGAAAAGACAATACGTATTTCTTAATTATGATTTACAGTAAATTTTTGTTGTAAGTACAAACTATATCCAACATACTTAAACTTGTTCATCGTATACCAACTGTTTGCTTAAAATCCACAATTACAATTACTAAATTTGATTTTTCATCAACTAATAGTAAAGATAAATTGTGCTAACATTGAAGCAAGTACTTGAAAAATATTAATTACCTAACAATGTCTACTCAATAGAATTAGGTGTCCTTGCCAATAGTTACAAAAGAAAATTAACATCATACAGTAATTACTCTAAGCAGAATGAAAGATGATTGCAAATTCAATATCCAACAGAAAACTGAAAATTCAGAAGTAAAAGCTTAGATATTACAATGTTTCTATTTATATAATTTCAATCATGAGCAACAGCAACCACTTGTTTACCAACATTGCGACCAGTAAAGAGGCCAACCAAGGCTGCAGGGCCATTCTCAAGACCCTCAGCAATGTCTTCCACATACACAACCTTCCCTTCTCTGATCAGAGGCTGCACAAACTCCAAGAATTTGAGATATAAATGGCAGAAATCAGTTACAATAAAACCTTCCATTTTGACCCTCTTAAATATGAGATGTGCCAAATTTGTTACACCTTCTGGTTGAGTAAGATTGTACTGTGAGATCATTCCACAAACAGGTATTCTACCATGGAGTCTCATATTTGGGAGTACTGCATCAAGTGTCTTGCCTCCAACATTCTCAAAGTATATGTCAATGCCTTCTGGAAAGTACCTGATTTCCAAATTCATGACTCACTAGTATTGCTTGTGTTATCAGATACTGTAACTCTTAACATTTTCTTTGTGGAAATACATAATATAAACTCACATTTCTCTATTAGGACAGTGTTACACACTAACCTTTTCAAAGCTGCATTGAGGTCTGGCTCCTCCTTATAGTTAAAGGCTTCATCAAATCCCAATTTCTTCTTCAACAGATCCACCTGGTTGCAAGACATAAGTGAAAGGAGAAATAATTTCTAAAGAGTGGTATTTTAAGCAGTAGAATAAATATTATAACACTTGAAGCTGATTATTGATTTATATCCAAACACATAGCAACAGTAAACAAGTACTTTTTCTTTGGTTCCAGCACTTCCAACAACATAGCAACCGTTCAACTTGGCAAATTGGCCAACAAGTTGACCAACAGCACCAGAGGCAGCTGAAACAAAAACCTTATCTCCTTTTTTGGGACAACCTA
>Ga0209700_101242_pt1 | contig 52253 bp, 20 predicted proteins | sample SiratroredBW_FD_187528 | JGI IMG/M metagenome (GOLD analysis project Ga0209700, IMG submission 187528) | Root nodule microbial communities of legume samples collected from California, USA - Siratro red BW (SPAdes) (version 2) | ecosystem: Host-associated > Plants > Roots > Nodule | place: USA...
AAAAAAAAAAAAAAGAAAAAAAAAAAAAAAACAAAAAGAAGAAAAAAAAAAAAACAAAAATGAGGAAAAAAGAAAGAAGAAAGAAGAACAAGAAGAAGCAAGAAAAAGCAAAAAAGAAGAAACATGAACAAGAAACAACAAGAACAAAAATAAACTAGATAAAAATAAACAAAAACAAGAAGAAAAAAGAATAAAAAAAGAAAAAAAGAAGAAGCAAAAAGGAAAAAGAAAATGCAAGAAGAAACAAGAAAAAAGAAACAAAGAAAGAACAAACAAGAATAAGAAAAAACAAGAATGAGAAAAACTAAGAAAGAAGAAGCAATAATAAAAAGAATTAAGATAGAAAAAGTAAGAAATAAAAGAAACAAGAAAAAGAAGCAAGGAAGAAAAAGAAAAACGAGAATAAGTAAGGAAGGAGAAGCAAGATAAAAAAAGGAAGAAAGGATAAGCAAGAACAAGAAGAAGTAATAAAGAAGAAGAAGCAAGAATGGTAAATCAAGAATGAAGAAGCAAGAACCAAGACCTAAGAAACATTAAGCAAGAACAAGAATAAGAAAAAAGAAGAACAAGCAAGAAAGAAGAACCAAGAAAAATGAAGCAAAAAAGAAGAGACAAGAAACATAACAAGAAGAACCAAGAATGAAGAGGCAAGAAATAGAAGAGACAAGAACAAGAAGATGCGAGAAACAAGAAAGAATGAAAAAACAAGCACAAGAAGAAATAAGAGCAAAAAAAAAATACAATAAATAAGAAGAAAGAAAAAAGAAAGAAGAAGCAACAATAAAGAAGCAAAAAAGAAGAATCGAGAAAAAGAAGAAACTAGAAAAAAAGAACAAAAAGAAGTAATAAAGATGAGGAAAGAAAGAAGAAGCGTTAAAGAAGAAGAAATAAAGAAGAAGCAAGAAAAAAGAAACAGGAACAAAAAGAACGAAGAACAGGAAGAAGCAAGAAAGAAGAAGTAAGAAATAAGAAACAAGAAAAGAGAAGCAGAAACGGAGAAACAATAAAGAAGCAATAATGAAAAAGCAAGAACAAGAAGAAGCAACAAAGAGTAAGTAAGAAAGAAGAAGTAATAACAAGAACAAGTAATAAAGAAAAATGAAGCAAGAAAGAAGAGAAAAGAACAAGAAGAACCAAGAACGAAGAAGCAATAAAAAAGAAAAAAGAATGAAGAAACAAGCATAAGAAGAAACAAGAGCAAGAAAAAAAATGCAATAAATAAGAAGAAAGAAAGAAGAAGCAATAATGAAGAAGCAAGAAAGAAGAATCAGAAAAGGAAGAAATAAGAAAAAAAAAGTAAGAAAGAAGAAGCAAGAAAAAACAAACAAGAACAAAAAGAAACAAGAAGGAAGAAACAATAAAGACGAAAAAAAGAACAAGAAGAAGTAATAAAGAAGAGGAAAGAAAGAAGAATCAATAAAGAAGAAGAAGAAAGAAAAATGAAGCAAGAAAAAGAAGAAGCAAGAAAAAAGAAACAAGAACAAGAAAAACCAACAACGAAAAGAAGCAAGAAAGAAAGAAGATTTCTGATATAAAGCTCTCATTGACTCTTGTATAGTATGGTTGATGATTTCTGTTCTATATATGGCAGAGGTTTTTTCTATTATTTTGCTATTGAAAGAGTCATATGATAGATCAGGCTGGAAGATTTTATTAAAAAAATAAACATAATTAATAATAAAGTTTATCTTGTAAAATTATATAAAATAATAATAATAATTTATTATCATTATTAAAAAATAATATTATTTTTTTATTTTTTATCAAATCAATACTTTCTTCGTCACTTTCTTAATGTCATCATCAATTAATAACTTCTATAGATATTAAAAGAAACCATAAAGAAGAGGTTATTTAGTATTTTTAGGAGCCTTACTCAGAAGAGAAGTGAGGAGAAAGGAGAAGATTGTAATGTTATGATCAAGGGGACAAGATCATCTTTCTCATCATCGTTGCATCGCATAGCCAATGAATTGGCACAATGTTTGGCCTAAGCAACTTTTGATTATGGTGAGAAAATTTGGATGAAGCTAATGCCCGCAGAGGCATCAGCATTTTAGTTTCTGATATTTTATGATATGGGCAACCATTGCTGATTAAACCTGCATAAAGAATTACACTTAAATTTGTTCACGCAATATATATGTTATAAGTATAACTGCTAAAAAAAAGTTTCCATTTTGTTTTGTACACATAATTACACTTCACGAAATCAAATTGACTTAAGCGAATTTACTTAAAAAAAAAAGACATTTTGAAACTGAACTTAAGAAAGGTTAAACTTTTTTCTTTTTATCTATAGAAACCCTAAGAAATTTGTTAGAATAGTCTCCCGTTTATAAAATATTTGTCTTCAAAAATTTATATACATACTTGTGTTACTCAAACAAATATGATAGCAAGTTTTCATATCTTTTATCTTTTCTCCAAAAAGAGAAAGAGAGAGAGTAACAAAAAGAGAAAGAAAGAGAGAGAAATAGGAAGAAAGAAAGAGAGAAAGAAATAGAGAAAGAAAGAAAAATAGAGAGAGAAAAAGAAAGAAAGAGAGAGGAAGGAAGAAAGAAAGAGAGAGAAAAGAAGAAAGAAAGAGAGGGAGAGAGAGAGAAAGAAAGAAATAGAGAAAGAATGAGAGAGAGAAAGAAAGAGTTAAAGAAAGAGAGAAAGAAATAAAAAAAGAGTGAAAGAAAGAAAGAGAAAAAAAGAAAAAACTACAAAAAGAAAAAGAGAGAGAAAGAAAGAAAGAGAGAAAGAAAGAAAGACAGAGAGAGAGAGAAATAGAGAAAGAAAGAAAGAGAGAGAAAGAAAGAAAGAAAAAAAGGAAAGAAGAAACAAGAAGAAGAACAAGCAGGAAAGAAGAACCAAGAAAAATGAAGCAAGAAATAAGAAACAAGAAACATAACAAGAAGAACCAAGAACGAGGAGGCAAGAAAAAAGAAGCAAGAAATAGAAGAGACAAGAACAAGAAGATGCAAGAAAGAAGAAAAAATGAAGAAACAAGCACAAGAAGAAATAAGAACAAGAAAAAAGTGCAATAAATAAAAAGAAAGAAAAAACAACAATAAAGAAGCAAGAAAGAAAAATCGAGAAAAAGAAGAAACTGGAAAAAAAAGAACAAAAAGAAGTAATAAAGATGGGGAAAGAAAGAAGAAGCATTAAAGAAGAAGAAATAAAAAAGAAGCAAGAAAGAAGAAACAAGAACAAAAAGAATCAAGAATAGGAAGAAGCAAGAAAGAAGAAGTAAGAAAAAAGAAACAAGAAACAAGAAAGGAGAAGCAGAAAAAGAGAAACAATAAGGAAGAAGCAACAATGAAAAAGTAAGAACAATAAAGAAGCAACAAAGAATAAGTAAGAAAGAAGAAGCAATAACAAGAACAAGTAATAAAGAAGAAACATGAAAAAAGAAGTAAGAACGGTGAATCAAGAACGAACAATCAAGAAAAAAGCAACAAGAAGAAGAATAAGCAAGAAAGAAGAAAGAAAAAAAAAAGAACAAGAGCAAGAATGAAAAGCAATAAACAAGAAGAAAGAAAGAGGAAACAATAATCAAGAATCAAGAAAAAAAGATAAGATAAAAAAAGAATAACAAGAACAAACAGAAACAAGAAAGAAGAACCAATAAATACGAAATAAGAATAAGAGGAAGTAAGAAAGAAAAAGAAAAAAAGAAGAAGCAATAAAGAAGAAAAAAAGAAAGAAGAAATAAAAAAGAAGCAAGAACTAAGACTCAAGAAATAATAAGCAAAAACAAGAAGAAGCATAAACAAAGAAATAAGAAAGAAGAACCAAGAAGAAAAACAAGCAAGAAAAATGAAACAAGAAAGAAGAGACAAGAACAAAAAGAACCAATAACGAAGAAGCAAGAAAATAAAAGAAACAAGAATAAGAAGAAGAAAGAATAAAGAAACAAGAACAAGAATATGCAAGAAAGAAGAAGAAAGAAAAAAGAAGCAACAATGAAGAAGCAAGAAAGAAGAATTGAGAAAAAGAAAAAACATGAAAAAAAGTAAGAAAGAAGAAGCAAGAAAGAACAAATAAGAATAAGAAGAAGCAATAAAGATAAAACAAGAGCAAGAAGAAGTAATAAAGAATAGGAAAGAAAGAATAAACAATAAAAAAGAAGAAAGAAAGAAAAAACAAGAAACAGAAAAAACAAGAAAGAAGAAGAAAGGAAAAAAAAGAAGAACGAGAAGAAGTAAGTAAGGAGAAGCAAGAAAAAAGAAGGAAGAAAGGATAAGCAAGAATAAGAAGAAGTAATAAAGAAGAAGAAACAAGAAAGAAAAAGCAAGAATGGTGAATCAAGAAAGAAGAAGCAAGAACTAAGAAGCAAGAACCAAGACCTAAGAAACAATAAGCAAGAACGAAATAGTAAGAAAGAAACAGCAAGAAAGAAGAAGGCACAAAGAACAAGAAAGAAGAAGCAAGAACAAGAAGAACCAAGAAAGAGGAGTTAAGAAAGAAGAAACAAGAATGAAAAAGCAAGAACAAGAAAAAGTAAGGACAAGCAAGACCAAGAATAAGTAAGAAAGAATAAGTAATGATAAGAACAAGTAATAAAGAAAAAGAAACAAGAAAGAAGAAACATAAAAGAAGAAACAAGAACGGTGAATCAAGAACGAAGAAGCAAGAAAGAAGTAGCAAAAACGAAGAAGCAAGAATGAAAAAACTAGAACATGAAGATGCAAGAAAGAAGAAACAAGAGCAAAAATGAAGAAGCAATAAACAAAAAGAAAGAATGAAGAAGCAACAATCAAGAATCAAGAAAAAGAAGAAACAAGATAAAAATGCAACAAAGAAGAAGCAGGAAAAAATAAACAATAACAAGAAGAAACAAGAGCAAGCAGAAGCAAGAAAGAAGAAACAATAACTACAAAATAAGAACAAAAAGAAGTAATAAAAAAGAAAAAAAAAGAAAAAGCAATAAGGAAGAAGAAAAAGAAAGAAGGAATAAGAACAAACGAAAAAATGAATAAGTAAGAAAGAAGAAACAAACACACAAAAGAAAGAAGAAGAAAGAAAGAATAATTAAGTAAGAAAAAATAACAGAAGAAGAGACAAAAACAAAAAGAAGCAATAAAAAAGAAACAAGAACATGAAGAAGAAAAGAAGAAAAAAGAATGAGAATAAACAAGAAAAAAGATGCAAGAAAAAAGAAGAAAGAATAAAGAAAAAGTAAGAAAGAAGAAAGAAGAACTAAAAAAACAAGAAAAAAAAATGAAGAAGCAAGAAAAAAGAAACAATAACAAGAAGAAACAAAAACAAGCAGAAGCAAAAAAGAAGAAGCAATAAATACGAAATAAGAACAAGAAGAAGTAAAAAAGAAGAAGAAAGAAAGAAGAAGCAATAAAGAAGAAAGAAAGAAAGAAGAAATAAAAAAGAAGCAAGAACTAAGACTTAAGAAACAATAAGCAAGAACAAGAAGAAGCATGAACGAATAAGTAAGAAAAAAGAAGCAAGAAGAAGAACAAGCAAGAAAGAAGACGCAAGAAAAATGAAGCAAGAAAGAAGAGACAAGAACAAAAAGAACCAAGAATGAAGAAGCAATAAAGAAAAAGCAAGAAATAAAAGAAACAAGAAGAAGAAAGAATAAAGAAACAAGAACAAGAATATGCAAGAAAGAGGAAGAAAGAAAAAAGAAGCAACAATGAAGAAGCAAGAAAGAAGAATCGAGAAAAAGAAAAAACATGAAAAAAAGTAAGAAAGAAGAAGCAAGAAAGAACAAATAAGAATAAGAAGAAGCAATAAAGATGAAACAAGAGCAAGAAGAAGTAATAAAGAATAGGAAAGAAAGAATAAACAATAAAAAGGAAGAAAGAAAGAATAAACAATAAAAAGGAAGAAAGAAAAAAAAAATAAGAAACAGAAAAAACAAGAAAGAAGAAGAAAGGAAAAAAAGAAGAACGAGAAGAAGTAAGTAAGGATAAGCAAGAAAAAAAGAAGGAAGAAAGGACAAGCAAGAACAAGAAGAAGTAATAAAGAAGAAGAAGCAAGAAAGAAGAAGCAAGAATAGTGAACCAAGAACTAAGAACCAAGAACCAAGACCTAAGAAACAATAAGCAAGAACAAAGTAGTACGAAAGAAGCAGCAAGAAAGAAGAAGGCACAAAGAAAAAGCAAGAAAGAAGAAGCAAGAACATGAAAAAAGCAAGAAAGATGAGGTAAGAAAGAAGAAACAAGAAAGGAGAAGCAAGAAAGAAGAAACAAGAATGAAAAAGCAAGAACAATAAGAAGTAAGAACAAGCAAGACTAAGAAAAAGTAACAAAGCATAAGTAAGAAAGAAGAAGCAATAATAAGAACAAGTAATAAAGAAAAAGAAGCAAGAAAGAAGAAAAATGAAAGAAGAAACAAGAAAGATAAATCAATAACGAACAAGCAAGAAAGAAGTAGCAAAAACGAAGAAGTAAGAAAGAAGAAACAAGAACAAGAAGATACAAGAAAGAAGAAACAAGAGCAAGAATGAAGAATCAATAAACAAAAAGAAAGAATGAAGAAGCAACAATCAAGAATCAAGAAAAAGAAAAAACAAGATAAGAAAAACAAGAAAGAAGAAGTAGGAAAAAAGAAACAATGACAAGAAGAAACAAACAAGTAGAAGCAAGAAAGAAGAAACAATAACTACGAAATAATAACAAATCATTGTTGGAAAGGTGGAAGTGTGGGTGATGATTTTAGATATAAAGATGTCATTGACTCTTGTATAGTATGGTTGATAATTTTTGTTATATATATGACAAAGGTTTTTTCTATTATTCTGCTACTGAAAGAGTCATATGATAGATCAGGCTGGAAGATTTTATTAAAGAAATAAACATAATTAATAATAAAGTTTATCTTGTAAAATTATATAATAATAATAATTTATTATCATTATTGAAAAATAATAATATTTTTTTATTTTTTATTAAATCAATACTTTCTTCATCACTTTCTTAATGTCATCATCAATTAATAATAGTATATTCGAGTAAATCATTTATTGAGCCAATATATTAGTTCTCTTATCACATCTCATTTACAGTTTTCTCTTATATATCATACCAATCAATCTCAAATACTATATTTCACTACTATTAATCAATTAGGATATTTAATATATTTAACCGTGGATCTTGAGTAAGTAAGTATAAAAAATATGTATTGAATGTTATCCTAAATAAAGTTAAGAAAATGTTATCCAATTAATAAATATATAGAAGTAACTTAATAACGACTCATTTGTCTCCCTTCACTCACTCATTTGGCTATAAGTAACTTTTTTTCCTGCACTTATTGTAACTACCATGCTCATATGCTTATGCTTCTCTTTCACAAAATTTGGGGACACTGAAACAATATAGATAATATTGAAATACAAACATTGGTAGACTGAACTATCACAGTGAAAAATATTAATGACCAAATAATAACTAATTCTAAACATATACTTTAAATATTATATTTAAGACTTCAAAACAACATGACTTTTTTAGGATAGGAAATTTGTTTTTATTTTAGTCTCTTGATAAAAAGATTAAATCATGCTACATTTTATTTTATTCGTATAATTAATTTTCTTCCTCTTGAAATTATGACATTATGATTTTATTATCATATCGTATCTTACTTTTACTTTACAATTGGAAAAGAGAAAATTATCAATGGAAACTACGGGGCAAACAAAGCTTATAAGAGAACACAAGTTAGTAAGAATTAAAATGAAAGAATTTCTGTATTTTTCTATAATTATGTTATATGATTTAAATTATGTATCTCTTTTAATATAGTTTTTTAATTGAAATATCTTTCTAAAGTGACTCAAAATTTAAGAGTTTATTTAAGAAACTGATCTATATTTTAATAATGTAAGAGATAATTTAATATATTTTAAAAATGTATCATGTCAAATCTTTTTATGTATATAAATGAGACCATAAATAATTGGATATTATTACATTTTCTATACATATAATGAATTCTTTAAATTTAAGAACAAATTTTTAAAAAATATGATCTTATTAAGAATTATTAATACTATATTATTGTTAAAATTATGTCAATTATATTTTTGAGAGTGGAAAACAATAAATATAAGTGTAAGAACAGAAAGTAAAAACAAGAAATTGAAAAATGCAAGATATAGTGAATGGTTAGAAAGTTAAATGAAAAGAAAGATGAATGACAAGAAATATAAATTACATAAAAAAAAAAAGTACTAAAGAGAAAAGAAAAGAATAAGTAAATGACAAAAAAAATACCAAATTCATTTTTTCCAAAAATAAAAAAATAAAATAAAACTTGCATTTGAAGTGAAAATGGGAGACTCTCTTACTTGTCCATTCAAGATTTCTCACTTTTTTTTCTCTCTTTTTCATTCTTTTTATGGTGTTGGCACTATTCTTATTCCACTCTTCTTCCCCTCTTATTATGTTATCTCATTCCTTTCCATCTTTTACAATTGTCTAAAACAAACAAGGTTTCTCACCTTTCTCTACTTTCTTTTTGGTTTGGGTTTTCACCTTCCTCATTTAACATGTCTCCGTTTACCACTACTAAAAAAATAATTTATCAGTGATCATGTGACAACAAACAAATCACTAGAAACCATGACAAATCTATGACAAAAGGTTAACTCTTTTTTGTAAATATTTGTGACTAATTTTGTAATACAACATGTTAATAAAAATATGTATCAAAAATGTCTTCCCAAGACATATAAATAGAATGACGATTTTTGTGATGGCACAATCAAACTTCAAAAAATTTATTAAAGAAAATAGTGGTGTAAACATGTTAATTTATGTTCTAAGCAACTAAGATTGTCTCTCTAAGTGAGAGTCTTGGACAAAAATTAACTAACTTATATTCTATTAACTGATTATTAATGAATGATTAAGAGATTGTAAAGGTGTTGTTAAAGAGGGTAATTATTTAAGTGAGTATTTTTAAAGCTAATTATAGGTAGCTCTTCAAAGTTTGTGGAGGAACTAACAACATACTCTTGTTTGTTTTTTTTTTTTTTAACAACAAAGAATAAAATTAATAGAAGTACTTGGTACTCCGACATTGCAGAATTGCTCAAACTCAAATGAAAACCTACCACTCTTACCAGAGTGACTTTACTAAATATGAAGCAACACAACAGACAATCACAACCCTACACACCGATCACTTTCATAAAAGCACAACTGTATTTATCAAACACAATGATACATTAAGTATAGATCCAAAATGTAGAGAGGGATCATATAATTCGTCCGATCCAACATTGTTGATCTTATTACACATTTGATTCTGCCTTCTAGTTCAATAATAGCAGTCCACGTCCTCTAGCTACTCACAATTCTTATGTCTACACTTACCTGCATGAATCAGCACAAGACAGAACCACAACCGCCTATACTCAACTACGATAGCCTCCCCCCTATCCCATTACTATTATATGCCACCCATTAACATATAGCTTAATCCAGCCTATTACACAATAAGAGAACTATAAATTTACTAAGCACTTGAACGGCACAAATATCAATTCGAAAAAGAACAATTAACTCCATTACCTCTAAACTTAGCCTAACAAAGATTTTTAAATCATCAACTATCTCATTATTAAATATCACATTATTCTTATGTTTCCAGATCTCCCATATCTCCCATATTATTGTGATCCACGTAATACTCGAGACACTATTAGCTTTCTTGTCGTACCATCCTAAGTAGAAACCCATAAAGTGATTGGCATTGGCAACGAGCTTAGGCCTAACATAACTCTTGTTGTGTTTGACTAGGAAGTCTCCCAAGAAAACTATTGGCCGTGTGGACAGAGAATCCGGGCACCGTATCCGTCACCATCACCATGTTGAGGACCATTTCATTTGCTTCAGTTGTAGTCATCAGTTGTGGTAGTAAAGGGAATATTTCTACTGCTGGTGGTGTTAAGTGTGGCTGGTGAATCCGCATCAACCCCATACACAACCTAGTGAAGTTGAAAATCCTAAAGATCCACCCAAGGCCAACACAAAGTTTTCCATTGTTGTCACCAATGTTGATAGTCATCATGCCCTCCATTGCAAAGATGAACTTTGTTATGTCAGTGACAAATGTAGAAGGTAAGGAGGGTAGGAGTTATGTTGACGAAGTCCAAAGTGTATTTAGATGTGTCTTTGAATGTGAAGCAACATGCCTAAAGAATGTTGGTTCAAGTGTTAAATTCTTTTTGTAAGCGACATTGTTTCCCGTAGTCACTTAAGCAAAAAAAGATGTTCCTTCCAAGCAAGTGAAGCTTCATACATTTAAGCCACAATGATTAATCTTCTTGTCACAATTAGTCACAGGTTGTACATAAAAGGGAATTTATATGAATCATTATCCTAATTTATATCCTATTTATGTCATTGATGAGGTCTAAGAGTATTATAAATCTCAAGTTTCAACTAGCAGGAGTCCAAATATTCCGTTGAACACACCAACTGAACCCTAACCATATAAAAAGACACTCACACGCTCATTCTTCTTCTTCTTCTTATTTTCTTCTCCTACCTCCTCACTCCTCTTCTGAGTAAGGTTTCCAAAATTACTGAATAACCTCTTCTTTATCGTTTTTCTGAAGCTGTTTCGATTTCTTTTGTGTTGCAGTTTTCTTGATTCCTTGTCTTTCATTGCCCTAGAATTGAGAGGTTAGATTCTTGTAGTTTCTTGGTTTGGAATTTAATTGCAGAAGGAGAGAATGGTGGATTCGAATAGTGTTTTGGGCTCAAAGTCGAACGTGTGGAAGGGTATATGGTCTGCACAGGCGCCTGCAAAGTGCAAGAGCGTGGCGTGGCGAGCGTGCAAGGAGGCACTGCCGGTGAAATCTTTGATGGTAGAAAAGCGTATTCTGCTCGACGCCACGTGTCCGTGCTGCGGCGACGGCAGGGAGACAACGGTGCACGCTTTGCTGCAGTGCGAGGATGTTAAGCGCGTTTGGTTCGCGTCGCCCTTGGGGCTGAGAGTGGACTCGCTGAGCGAAGTGACGAGTCTGGTGCAATGGATGGAACAGTGTGTGTCCATTTTGGACGAGAAAGCAATGGGAATGCTGTGCGCCATCACCTGGTCAGTGTGGCACAGACGCAATTTAAGGCTTTCAAAAGACAAGAAAATGGATTGCAAGCACGTTATGGCCAAAGCCTGGTCCATGCTCGCTCTCAAGAACTGGGCCCCACCACCGGATGATCACGTTAAGGCCAATTTTGCTGCTATTGTGAGAGACAATCTTGGTACAGGAATGGGAGTTGTCTTTAGAAACTCTTTGGGGCAACCTCTAGCATCAGGTACAACAATTTTTAATATCTTTTTTACCATTATTATGTTTTGTTTGGAATGAAAAATTGCATGCATGAGAAATTCTGCAGGTACATGTCTTCTGAAAGAAGAGACTTATGCGCATGAAATTGCTGCTGCATTATGCTACAAATGGGCTGTGGAGCAATCAGGGTTTCTGGGTTTTTCAGATATTATTTTCGAAACTGATTGCAAAGTGTTGGACAGTCGGTGGAAAACAATAACTAAAGGAGAAGGTTGCAGTGATACTTCATACCTTGATTCAGTTCTAGAAGAATGCAATGTTATGATCGAGGGGACAGGATCAGCTTTCTCATTGCTGCCTCGGACAGCCAATAGATTGGCACAGTGTTTGGCCGCAACAGCTTTTGATTATGGCGAAAAAACTTGGATGAAGGTCGTGCCCGAAGAGGCATCACCGATTTTACATTCTGATATGGCAAACATTGCTGATGAGTAAACCTGCATGTAACTCTACTACGTTATTAGGATAAGACACAGTTGGAGTTTGCTACATTAAGTGCCTTTTGTTGTTACCTTTTCACAGTATATTGATACTGATTCTGATAAAAGGTCATGAGATAAAGAATTACACTTTCAATTTTTTCATAAGTGGAACTGCTAAAATATTAGAGAACTCAAAAAGAAAAACTAGAATTTGGAGTCAGAGAACTCAAAGAAAAACTCGCAAAACTAAAGACAAATGACTAAGTAAATTTGAAATTACTGAGCAAATTAAGCAAAAAAAGTTTCGATATTTGTTTTCTACATAATTACACTTTACGAAACCAAATTGACTTAAGCGAATTTCTTCCAAGAATAAAGAAAAAAGACATTCTGAAACTGAAACTGAACTTAAAAAAGGTTAAGCTTTTTTCTTTTTCTATAAAAATCCTAAGAAAATTGTTAGAATAGTCTCCCCTTTATAAAATATTTGTCTTCAAAAATTTAGTATACACACTTGTGTCACTCAGACAAATATGATAGCAAGTTTTCATATCTTCTATCTTTTCTCCAAAATGATAGCTTCTTCCATGGGGTGTCCTTTCAAGTTACCTTCATCAGAGGAATGGTTTTGTTCTAAGTGTCCTCACCAAAATCATCTACTGAACTTATTTATTTTATTAATTTTTACATGATTACATAATTTAACAAAATAATATAGTTTATTAAAAGTTAACAGATATTTTATGGTGGAAAATTTTGTTTGCTAATTTCTCACGGAAAGATTCGTTGCTAGTTAATTGGATTACTCCTCTCAAAATAATTCATTTCATATTAAAAATAGCATCTCCAAAATTTAAATCACTGTGTTATGGAAAACAAACGCTACGACTTACAAAGATTAAAACAATGGTTTCATATCCAGCAATAAAGTTTACATAAATACATTACATCTAATTATATCCCCTCTCAATAAATATGCATTAATTTGAAAATAATTTAACTTTTTCTAGAATGCTTTATTATTTTGTAATAGGTAAGCTTATGAATATAAAATAATAAAATACATTTATATATATATATATATATATATATATATATATATATATATATATATATATATATATTCTTATAATTTGTTTTCTAATTTATAGTCTTAATTATTAATTAAATGAAATATTAAAACATTTTAAACTTAATTATGTGTACAAAATTAGTGGTTTAAAAATATATTTAACTAACTTTATAAAATTAAATACCAAATGATATCTCACAAAGGTTATTTTCAAAGTTTCATATTAAACATCACATATCACGTGTCACTGTTTGATATCTAAAAGAAAATATTTGAAATAATAAAATTAAATACCAGATTACATGCGTAGTCATACAAGTATCTAAAATTATTTACAAGTTATAATATAAAAGAAATAACTAATTATTGCATAAAAAAACAAAAAATAATGAGTATTTATAAAATCAATGTAAAATATTTAATAGAAATATTGGGCCAAATGCATAAACCCAATTATTATTACTATTATTATTATTATTATTATTATTATTATTATTATTATTATTATTATTATTTAAACAAAAAACTATAACTAAAAACTTGAGAGGTGTAAAATAAAAATGGAGTGCATAAAAAAAGAAAAAGAAATCAAACTTGTTGAGCTAGCAAAATAAGCCATGTTTTTCTATCATTTTTTTTTTCAAAATAAGTGGTGTATATATAAACAAATCAAGAGAAAAATAGCAAATATTGGACCGAATGAAATAGGCCCAATTTTTTTTTTTCAAAATAAGTGGTGTACATGCAAACAGACCAGTGGGCATGCAAACAGACCAGTAGACAAAGACGAGTTCTTCCTGCACCCTAATACATTCTTCCTGCACCCTAATAAAAAATTTAAATACCACAATTGTCCTTATATAAGAACCGGATGGGGGTGCCATCCAGTTCTCATTTCCAAATCAAAATGATAACCGGATGAAATTCATCTAGTTCCCATAGTCCAAATCGAAAACAGATTAATTTTTCGATTTTAGACTATGAGAACCGATGGGTTTCATCCGGTTATCATTTTGATTTGGAAATGAGAATCGGATGGCACCCCCATCCGGTTGTCATTTAAAAAAAAATTAACAACCAGATGGGGGTGCCATCCGGTTCTCATAGGGCAATTGTGATATTTAAATTTTTTTATTAGAGTGCAGGAAGAACTCGCCGTAAACAAATAGTAAATACTAGGTCAAACAAAATAGACCCAAATTTTTGTGTTCTCTTTCTCTTTTTTTTTTTTCATAAAATGTGACGCGTGAAACCAATAATATTAGGAGTTCCAAATAAATAAAAACATAATAGAAGTAACAAAACCACAATATTTACTATCCCTACAAAATTATTCATATTTAAAATAAACAAACAAACAACAAAACTAAATAAATAAGATGCATGCACACATACTTCGATAAAAATACATAGACACTTCAAACTAAACATATTTTTAATGCAAGAAAAAAGAAAACATTGCAACAAGTTGAATCCATGCAAAAAAAATATGCAGCAAACTAAACTCATTTCAAACACAAAAATGATACATCAAGTTGAACATATTTGAAAATAAAAATTGCAGCAAAATATTACCTATTCAAACATAAATCGTTACAGTAAACTGAATTTATAAAAACTTTATAAGATCACGATTGTTAGGCTAGTGGTAGCAATGTAGTTGGAACAATAGAAAATGAGTGAAGAATGATTGAGAAGAGAAAAGAGAGGTGGTTGAAATGAAAACCGTGTGATTTTTATGTAAATTGGTGTGTCTCTTCCCTAAATATCATAACCAGTCTCCTTCTCCTTTTATATTGATTGAAAGGAGAAAAAAATAACTCTTTATTATATTCTTCTATGTTGTTATTGTTGATCATTTCTATTTTTTTCTATCATCGTCCTTCTAGTTTTGTCTTCATTTTTCCTACATTTTTTTGTTGTTGAGAAGATGACAACATATCACATTACTTTCTAATGAAAATCCTTCCGGTCCTCAACAATGACTTCCTAATTATGCGTACTAGAAATGACTTTGAAGTTTCACAATTATTTTTTATGTAAAAAGTTACTTCCGAAACCAAAAATAAGTAAAATTAACTTTAAAATTACGTAATAATTATGTAATATGAAAGTCAAAAATAACTTTAAAATTGTGTAATACAAAAGTCAAAAGTATCTTCCAAATATAATTTAACAACTTTTTTAATACAAAATCGCTTTTAGATTATCCAAAAGACTGACACTTTTAACTTCCTAAGTAATTGTAAAATCCAATAAGTTTTATAGAGTACACAATCCAAAAAATACTTTAAACCAGAATAACAAAGTGGGGATTTTATATTTATGGGATGCACAAGAAAAGTATAGGGGTGCAAAAATAAATCCCCAATATCCTTACTTATTTTTCTTCATCCAATTTGAGATTTGGACTATAACATGCATATAGGGATAAGAAGTTTAATTATAGTCATGTTATATATGGAACTATTTGATTACTATGACATTCTCATCTAAAATTTATTTTTAACAAGGTTTAAATAAATAATCAGCATAATGATTCATTTGCACAACCAATTTATTGAAAAAGTCATTTAAGGAGAAAAAGTGCTCACCCACAAGTTGATTGTAACATGAAGGAAGCATAAAGGTCATATAATAATGCCAAAATACATAATTATTGAACTCTCATGGATACAAAGGAACCATGATGCAATGGTAATGAAAAAAACAAGATGCAATTTGGAGTCTATGTTAGATCTGAAAGAATCATCATTCCCATAGAGATAAATCTTCACAGTGCAATGTGAGTATATCAATCTCTACGACTTCACGATGCAATACACGATTTGCTTCACACGTCCATATAAACAAATCATAATCTTCCCGCTTCACAACACAATGTGATTGAATTCTTGTGTCTATGTGAATGAATCATCCTTCCCACAGCCCTATAACAACATTATTACAAATTAGATATTAATATTAGTTATCATTTTATACCACTAAAAATACTAATAAAAACTATAAAATTATATATAAATAATAAACAATTTCCAAAACAGACGACACATATTCCTAAGTAGAAAAATAATATCGCATAGGCTTGAATGCAAGAGATCTCATACGCTTAATAAATGCAAGAGATTTTACTATTATAACATTATTTTACTATTATAACATTATGGCATACAAGTCCCCCTTTATAAGTCATACCAAATTGTATTTACATGTATGCACATCAACATATCATGCCAGAGAGTCTTACAGATTAAATCAATCCATAAACAATACCCTCACAAAATATCATCCAACTTGGGCAATTTGACCCATGGCCCACATATCAACCCTAATTCACTTCTAAACTAATCCTCTTTTATTGACTCTCTAAATGAATGGATTGAAAAAACACCCGTCAACAGAACCCATACACAATAGATTAGAATAAGGACCAAAATGGATTTAACCTACTGCAACATTAAAATAAAATTTCAATTAATTTCTAAATACTTTTTCAGACTACAAATCCTTAAAATATTATAAATTTCAAATCAATTCCTAAATAATTTAAATTAATTGTAAATTAATCCTTAATTAATTTTTATTATTTATAACTTAAGTACTAGATTGGATTCTACCCAACTTGTCTAGACCTAACTCAATTCAACCAGGGAAAATTCCTAACTTAGATCACATGTGTCTTGCACCAACTTAGTCTGTCTTGACCCAACCTCATAAGTCTAACTTGAACTCAAATATGTTCAACTCATTCTAACTTAGGCTAGGCCAATCAAGCTTAACATGAGTTCACCTTAACCCAATCCGGACTAACTCAACTCAGTTTTATCTTTAACTCAATCTCATCCTGGCCTAGGTTAGACCCAATCCATTTAAATTTGATTTAGGTCATCCAATCCAACATAACCTACTTGGACCGAACTCATCGACCCGACGCAAACTTACATGACTTGGCTCAACGACTTAAGCCCGACACAACTTCTTATTTCTAAGTGTGAAGATAATTGGACATAACTATTCCTAAACTAGAGTCAATGACAGCTTTATATCTAAAATCATCAACCAGACTTCTTATTTCTAAGTTCCCTGTCTATAATTGACACTTCATGAAATATACTTATCTTTCACATACTCAGCACCATCTTATTCATATCAAACAATGATGTAATATATAATACATATATAAAAAGCAGTACTTAATATTAATACGATTAAAATTTACACCTTTAAATGTAGATCTGTCCGTTGCATTCTGGTGTTCCACACCTGCAGATATTACTCCTACACTTGATAAACTTTTCATTGAAGAAATTATAATCATAAGTCAGCTCTCTGCCAGCAGGAATGTCCTTCACAGCAAACAGCATTTTGTGAGGAAGATTCTTGACATTGTGACCATACATAACATCTTTCACACGGAGATTTGGAGAACAACTATGATTTATAAATCTGCCAACGTTTCCACATTTACTTGCATTAATGAAGACCTTTCCAATACCTGCAAAAGACTGAAACTGTTAAATTAAGTCAAACCACAACAAAGCAAAGCATCAATCATGAACATACCCATGTGAAATGTATAGTCATTATCTAGCCTCCATCTAGCCTCCAGATAGTCACTGACTTCTCCAATATACTCACATACAAAGCTTCCAGAGGGAATGAAAGAGCGTGTTTTAACACCCCAACCTTTCAGTTCTGTCATGAAGATTTCTAGCTGAAACTGAATACCATTCTGTGTTAATCTGTTGATGCAACTAGAGGAGCACTTACAATATGGGCCACATTCATATATAAGTGATGATTCCATGTGAGAAGCACGTTTTTTATTAAGACCATTCGGTTTTCTGCCACCATTCTTCCTGAAGCAGGCACAGGTGTCTTTGTTAACACATCCATCAGCACAATCACAGGCACAAAGAATTGCCTGCTTGAACTTGTTTGAGTAAATGTTATTTAGAACATAATCAAAGGATGTGGGTAGCTGAACACAATCACTTGAAGTCACCACTCTGATACCAAACCTCTCCTGACCATTTGAAAGATCTTTAACACGAACAACCTCCTTTTCGACTACACAACCTTTCGGTTTGTACTTCTTCCTACGAGTAAAACTTGCAGGTTGCCTTGAATTTTCGCCATGGTCCTTAAGGCCAACACAAGTTTGGGGTTGTCCTGACATTCTATTCAGTAAAAACTTGAACACAAGCTTTCCATATCTCCCTCTTTCCATTTTCATTGTATCAACCAAATACAAACCATCATAAACATATGAGTAATCAGAATTGCTGCTAGTGCAACTTAACGCACCATCAAACTTACCACAAACTTTCAATATCACCCTCACGGGACTTCTAGCTTCCATGCTATTTTTCAGCGCCAAATTTCCTCCTTCCATTTTTTGATCACAAAGTGAAGCATTTCTCCCAACAGAAGGATTTCCTCCTTGACCTTCATAAATCAAGGTACCATTGGATTTCATATCATTATCATAGCGATCTGTTACGACAATGCTTGTGGCCAACAAGCTGTTGCCCATTACCTTATAATCAATGCCATTCCAAAATTGCCTGTGGAGACCAATGACAATGAGTTCAACCCAGTACTGAAAGGCATCACCGACATCGATTCCTAGTATATGCCCCACGCACTTTTGAGTGTTCTCCCATTGATGTTCTCTTCTCATTGTCCTTGCTGCTTCCATCAGAGCTTTTGTCCGAACCTTAGGATTCCCAGGTTCGTACACTTCGTACTCATGCATTAGCTTGTCAAACAAGTTCCTAAATGTCACCAATGCTCGATTCACCTTCCCGCGCTGCACAAACACTTCCCTCGATTCTCTGCTAGACGAACTGCTACGGGAGCAATCTTCACGCCTTTTCCGAGAGGGCTTTGAAGCATCCATTTCTACACAACCAATCTACAAAAAAAGACTCAGTATCAGAGATATCCATCAGTGGTACCACAACAAGTAAAACAAAAACAATTTAAAACAAATAACATTCACACTATTCACATTCCCAATTCAAAAGAAAACAAAATGAAAGAAAAAAAAAAACAGTAAACTAAGAATTTAAATGCTGAAAGCTTTTCCAGTGATGGAAGTGTTCAAATGTAGAAAATTAAAGAAAAATGGGGGATTGGAGTGTAAAACAACGATGATGCAAAATGAAAATTGAAAAGCCATGAAAACGAAAACTTCATACCTTGTAAGCTTTAGAATGATGAAAAGTTGAAGGACAGTTACTCCGAAAGTGACAACAGAACTTGAAAATTCACAGAAACAAAAACTTGAAGAGTACACTTCAAACGAGGTGTCTGTAAGTATGAACAGTACAGTTTCAGTAGAAAAAAAACTCATACAATATTTAAAGGAACAAACTTTCTTCCGTAGAGGAACATGCAAAGCACAAAACAGTGAAACAAGGATGCAAAACTCATAAACTAAATGAAGAAAAAGCAAAACTTCAGAGAAAACCCGAAAGAAAGTAAGAAATAAAGAAACCACCCATACCAAGAAAAATAAGTGAAGAAAGAAGCAGACCAGAGAAAATAAATGAAGGGAAAATAAATGAAGGGAAGCACTCCCTTAAAGCAAGAGCCTTTTGTTATTTGTTGAAGAACTAAAAATATAGAGAAATGGAAATGCAAACTTTGAGATGATTATTATTACCCCTCTTAAATGCTTCAAAGAACAAAAACTTCCTTAGCACTGTACTGGAGAAGGAAAAGACGGGGATGAAGAGAGAGAACCTACTGTCTCGTCTGCAGTTAGTTATTAATATAAAATTGATAATAGTTAAAATGAAATGCAACTTAAGGATAACAAAGATTATATACCACGGGTGCATTTAATTATTTTTTTTTGGTTAATTTTTGTAAATCATCAAACTTCATGAGTTGTCATTAAGTTTAAATCATGAAAGTGATAGAAGGTTTAGAATACTTAATGATAACTTGTATAAATTTAATTACAAAGGACACTTTTTTTTTATAGAAGTTTCTTATATATTTTTTAAACAGGTGTTAAAGTATAACTTTTTTTTATTTTATATGATTCTAAAAGTATCTATATTAAATATAATAATTTTGTAAGAAATATTATTAGTTAGAGTTTCTCTTAGTTTTAATTTTACCAATTTGTATTAGTGTGGATTTTCCTTTACTGTATATATCAATTTTTATTGTCTATGTTTTGTTTGTTACACATGTTTGGTGTGATTTCATATACTTTATATTATTTATTTATTTTTTAATAATATATTTTTATATGATGAAAGCATGTACCAAAATATGTAATAATATTATGAATCTCCATTAAAAAAATTTAACAACAAAAAATTTCAAAAAACAAATAAGAAACTTGTTTTTTTATTTATACAAGTTAAATAGAAAAAATTAAAAAAATATTAAGAATATTTAATAACGAGAGTGAGTTTTTGTATTCAAACCATAAATTTTAATGCATATTTTATTTATTAAAAAAATTATCATTGTATATGATGTGTCAGAAAATTTATTTATTTTTTAATTATTTAAGATACCTATTAAATTTTTATGCACTGCATTTAATTTACTCTTTTATTATTTATAAAAACAATTTTATTATTATGCAAAATTAATTTGTGATATAACATTTTATTACCTTTTTTTATATGATTTATGATTTTTTTAGTTGATCGCATTTATTTATTTAATAATATAGTATTATATCTATTAAAAATAGTTATTACTATATCATAAGTTATTGATAAAAATTAATTTTAAGAGATAAGTAACGTGGTGAAGAGAAGAGATTGTATTATTATTCTTAAAGGAGTAAAGGGAACGGTTGGAGATTAAGTGATGATGGAAGAGAGATAAAAATATGACAAGTATTAAATAATGTAATTCATGTGTTGGAATTGAAGAAGTATGTGTCTTACTAGAACTATATTTTAGTAGTGGATGAAATTCAAGTTAAGAAGAATTTGAGTTTTGAAGCCTACCGGTTAGAATTGTGGTCAAGAGACTAAGCAGCTCAAAGGTAATACCATGAGCATGGTGAAGGTGTTGTGGGATGTGAGAATTGGTTATTTCACTTGGAAGTTGGAGGAGATCATTAGAGAATTACTTTCACCTTTTCATTAGTAAGTTAATTTTCCAGGACGAATTTTTTTTTTTTTTAGAAGGATGTAATGACCTAGAAATTTGTCTTTAAAATAAAAGTGGTGAAAGTGAAAGAAACATTTGAAGATTTTATTAATAAGCTGAAAATATTTATTTATACAAAAAAAAAATTAGTAGTTAAGTCTCATTTTTTCACTTGAGCCACTATCTCTCTAAACCCCTGTCTCTTCTTTTTCTCTGACCTCTCTCTAAGTCTTCTGCACCCATATCATTTTTTGCAAAGGTAGCTCACCGATGAACTTGTGGCGTAGAACAGAGCACGACTTTCCAATCAGAACCTCCGTTAGAGTAAGTTCATCTTGTCCTTTTCTCTTAAAGCCAGTTTTAGGCATTTTATTTCCTTTGTTGTCTAAGCTTGCATGTGGCCTCTGAGTAATCAGATTGTGCATCTGTGAGTTCAATGTCTTAGCGTGTTATTCTGATGGTTGATCAGAGGTCATTTTGGTGCAGATTTGAGTTCCTGGGAATTTTAGGTTGTTGGAGTTCTTAGAGAGAACTCCTGCTTTGATTCATGTAAGGGAAGATGACCAGCCTTTTGTCTGATCTGGGTGTGAATGTAAGTTAGGGTTTGATAATTTAATGATTGTAGTATCTGTGAAAATGCATTTGTGAAAGTTCTCAGTAGGTCTGAAATTGATTTAATTTATATGGTGTTGATTTGATTTTTTTGCATGTATGATGTGGCTCTGTAAAAATTGATCTGTTAAGTAGATAATTTGTGTTAGGTAGATCATTCATCATGTATGCATGTTGATTTTGTCCCATCTAGTCATGTGAGACAAGCATGGTAGTTTTGTGGTAGTACAAACTGCATGATTCATCTGATAAGGTGTTGTTTTTTCTGCATAACTCACCCAGACTAAGCACTTTCGCCCAAGCGAGTTCACTTGAAAATCTGAGAGGTACTCTCAGGTCCAATTTTGCCTAAATAAGAGGTACTTTGATCAAGCAAGAAGGTAGTTTCGCCCAGACGAGAATATAGTCGCCCAGGCGAGAAGACCCTTGGAGTTGAGGTGCTCTCTGGTCCAATCTCGCCTAAGTGAGAAATCCTTCACCCAGGCGAGGGTATAGTCGTCCAGGCGAGAAGACCTTTGGAACTGGGATGCTCTTTTGACCATTTTTTGCTCAAGTGAGAAGTTTTTCACCCAAGAGAGAAAAATATTTTCGCTTAAGCGATTTTTTTTTCTGTTTTGATTTTAATTCTTTTGTAATGCAATGTATGGATTTAATATAGTAGATTGATTTATAATTTAAATTGAATGGTATCAGTGAATTGGTAATTCTGGATATTTTTGAGATTGAGATTGAAAAGTGAATGAATACATAAGTAGAGATATATGCTTATAATATGATTGTTGAAATATTGATTAAGAAGGTCAAGATTTCAGGAAAGAAATACTCGTGTCTAGGTCAATTAGGATGTGCATATTGTATGTATCTAATCAAAAAAATTATCATTATTAGGTGGTCAGAGTCCAATAAGGTCTGAACAGGGTAACTGCAACTTGAAACATAGCTGGTAAAAAAAGTCTCAGGGGGACTAATATGGTCATACAAGATTGATGATTCGTTGGTTTGGAAATTGTATGAATTCACAACTTAGAGTCTTCTGAAAGTAGAGTCAAGTTTATAGTATGTTAGTGTCTTATCAAGGATGACTTTATATTGATGAATCTTAATAATGATTAGTGGATATTGAATTGCCTACATGCTATATTTTCTGAGGAGTTGCATTCTCAAATCAACTTGAGTAAGAAATACTATAATTTGAAGATAATATATTTAAGTTTGTGATGTTTTCAAACATATATAAGAACAATTCTTACATAATTTCAAAACAAATTTTCAATTTGTATTTTAAGCATTCTAGCAAACCTAACAAATTTAAAAGACTATCTTATACTCTTATAATGCATAATTTGTTTAGACAAATATCTAAGCTCAAAAATTTATATAATCTCTAACCTTTAAGAAATTTCAAATACATCAGTTACAATTCCCATATCTCACAACACTTATTCCTATTGAAAAAATAAATAAATTTCAACTTAAAGACCTATAAAAATATCACTAAACAAATCAACACTCATACACTAAAAAAGAGTTTGATTAAGAAAAAAAACTTTTTTCAACCAATAATATGAATACATTTTTCAATTACTCACATCATATATTAAAAGAAGAATAATAAAAAGATATTTGAGAAAAAAAATTACTTTAAATTAAACTCAAATAAGGTGAGATTGTTCTTTAACTCACTAACTTTTACGTTTTAGTATCTGTTTGTAGAAAAATATTAAAATTAAAGTAAAATATTTAAAAAAAACAAGAAAAATGGTAGAAGAAATAAATGAAGATTTAAAAGAAGAGGAGGAAGAAGCTTTTAGAAAACAAAAGAAAAAAAAAGGATAAAAAAAATCTATACAAATAACTCTCAATCTTATAGACATGTTTTACATACTGACGAGATAAATTAAAAAGTTAGAAAAAATATAAAAATATGATACAAATTTTGTATTAAGAAAAATTAGAAATAAAATTGAAATTAACCTTTTGAAATGATTTAATTTAAATTGTAACTTTAATATTTATATGTTATCTTCAGGCCTTTTATCTTTAAAAGGATATATTAATTTTTTAATTAAAAAAAAAACATTGGTTTTATTCGAATTGTCCTTGACTTTTAGGTACAAGATAATTTTTAGTTGATGTTATATTAATTTTTATTTAATTGTTTATTTATAATTATATATAAAGAAATTGTGTTTTGTATCTATTATTTTGGATATAAATGCTTTTGCTTTTTTTATAATTGTATTCATAATTAATAATGATTATTTTTTTTTAAATATATATAAAAGAAATATATTGTATTAATTTTTATAATAGTTATACTTTTTTATTACAGTAAGTAATATTTACGGTCAGTAATTGTTTTACAGACTATTAAAGTATTAAAAATGTTAAAAAATAGAGATAATGATGATATATATATATATATATATATATATATATATATATATATATATTATTATTTTTTTAAGGAGAAAAAATAACACACACGTACATGTTTGTCCGCTGTTTTTAAATAATTAAGATTGTTTAGTACTGATTATAGTGCATTATTTTTCTTTGATATTTTAAGACAGCAATGTGTCTTAATGTAATTTATAAGTCAGTTAAAAATGTTAATTTAAAAATTTAAAGTGTAAACATGTTTTTTTTTTAAATGACATCAAAACAGTGACTTAACAAGAAGAAAAAAATTATATTTTACTTATTTTATTATTATTGAAATGTAATTTATTTTTTATTTTACTTTTATTGTTAATACTAATCTTTTAAGGCTACATCATTTGATAATTTATTTTTAGTATAATTTTAATTGGATAATTTTATCTTTTAAACAAAATATAATTTATTTATTAATAAATATAAATAATTAAATAATATTATTTATTTTCAAATTATTAAATAAAAATAAGATTGTATAATTTTTAATCCTAATTTTATAAATATATATATATATATATATATTAAATTATATTATTTTTTATTTATAAAAATAATAAAATTATATGTTTTTTAATAATAAATATGTAAATACACATTATAAAAGTGGCTGTATTTTTTAAAATAAAAAAAAGTTATCAAATTTATGAATTTTATTTTTTATAGATAAAATAATTTAAAAACAGCTCATCTTTCTTTCCTTTGTCTCGTTTGCTACGTGTTACTCTTTTTCGACAATGGGTGTCTCGTTTGCTACGTGTCACTCTTTTCCTACCATTGCTGTCTCGTGTCACTCTTTTCCGACAATCACTGTAACTGTCATGCAGATGTTTGTTTGTTTTCAATTCTGACACATCGAAGCAATATTGAAAACGATGAGATACAAATAATGATTAGCTGAATCAATACAGTGAATGAAAAAAAAAATAATGCTGAATCACCACACAGTGAATGAGAAATAAAAGATAATAATGGAATAATTTTATATATTATATTTAACACTTAATGCTTTAATATTTTACCTTTTTAACATTTTTAATGTTTTAATAGTCTGTAAAACAATTACTTACTGTAAATATTACTTACTGTAATAAAAAAGTATACCTATTATAAATTAATACAATATAACTATTTTGTATATATTTTTTTTTTAGTAGAAAAAATGAACACACGTACATAATTAAGATTGTTTAGTACTGGCTGTACTGCATTGTTTTTCTTTGATATTTTAAAATAGCAATATGTCTTAATTTAGACGAATATAAATCAGGTCCAAATCAATGTCTTAATGTATAAGATTTAGTTAAAAGTGTTAATTTAAAAATTTAAAGTGTAAATATGGTTATTTTAGAATGATAATAAAAAAAATGGCTTAACAAGAAGAAAAAAAAGTATATTTTATTATTTAAACATATAATTTATATCTTAGTTAATTTTATTTTTAATACTAATCTTTTAAGAAAGATACATCATTTGATAATTTATTTTTAGTATGATTTTTAATTAGATATTTTTATCTTTTAAATAAAATATAATTTATTTATTAATAAAATAAATAATTAAATACTTTTATTTATTTTTAAATTATTAAATAAAAATAAGATTGTATAATTTTTAATCCTAATTTTATAAATATATATATATATATATATTTTAAATTATATTATTTTTTTTATTTATAAAAATAATAAAATTATATATTTTTTAATGTAATAAATATGTAAATACACATTGTAAAAGTGACTGTATTTTTAATATAAAAAAATCTTCCAATTTAAAAAATTTATTTTACATATATAAAAGTAATTTAAGAACAATTTATTTGTCTAAGTTATCTCATTCAACTAGGTGTAACTCTTTTACTATAATTATTGTGACTAACATACTTATCTAAGTCAATTAGAATGTGTATTGTCTCTTAACTGGGTAACTGCAACTTAAAACATAATTGATCAAAAAAGTCTTAGGGAAACTAATATCGTCATACAACGATTTGGAAGAATTGTATGACACGTGCATATTTCGGAGTCTATTCAATACACGAGTATTGAATAAGAAATACTATAATTTAAAGATATTATAAATTGATTTATATTTAAGCTTGTGATATTTTAAACATATGTAAGAACAATTCTTACATAATTTCAAAACAAATTTTGAATTTAGATTTTAAGCATTCTAACAAACCTAACAAATTTAAAAGAATATCTTATACTCTTATAATGCATAATTTGCTTAGACAAATATCAAGTTCAAAAATTTATATAATCTCTAACCTTAATTTAAGAAATTTCAAATACATCATTCACAATTCTACCAGATCTCACAACACTTATTCCTATATTGAAACAAAAAATGAATTTCAACTTAAAGTAATATTTAAAAATAGTTGAAATTGCATCTAAAGACCTATAAAAATATCACTAAATAAATCAACACGCATACTAAAGAAGAGTTTGATTAAGAATTTTTTTTTTCAACCAATAATATAAATAAATTTTTCAGTTGCTCACATCATATACTAAAAGAAAAATAATAAAAATATATTTGAGAAAAAAATTACTCTAAATTAAACTCAGATAAGGTGAGATTGTTCTGCAACTCACTAACTTTTATGTTTTAGGATCTGTTTATAGAAAAATATTATTAGAAATAAAGTAAAATATTTAAAAAGAACAAGAAATATGGTAGAAGAAATAAATGAAGATTTAAAAAAGAAGAAGAGGAAGAAGTTTTTAGGAAGCAAAAGAAAAAAAAATAAGAAAATCCATACAGATAACTCTCAATCTTATAGACATATTTTACACACTGATTACGAGATAAATTAAGAAGTTAGAAAAAATATAAAAATATGATAAAAAAATTATGTATTAAGAGAAATTAGAAATAAAATGGAAATTAACCTTTTAACTTGATTTGGTTTAAAAAATTATATATATATATATATATATATATATATATAATAAATATATTGTATTAATTTATATAATAGTTATATATTTTTTATTACAGTAAGTAATATTTACAGTAAGTAATTATTTTACAAACTATTAAAGCATTAAAAATGTTAAGAAAATAGAGATAAAAATGGTATATATATAATTGTTTTAAGAGAAAAAATAACACACCCGTACTTGTCCCCTGTTTTTAAAAAATTAAGATTGTTTAGTACTGGTTATAGTCATAATTTACAAGATTCAGTTAAAAATGTTAATTTAAAAATTTAAAGTGTAAATATGTTTTTTTTAAATGACAATCAAAACAGTGACTTAACAAGAAAAAAAAATTATATTTTACTTATTTTATTATTATTAAAATATAATTTATTTCTTAGTTGACTTTTATTGTTAATACTAATCTTTTAAGGATACATCATTTGATAATTTATTTTTAGTATCATTTTTAATTAGATAATTTTATCTTTTAAATACAATATAATTTATTTATTAATAAATATAAATAATTAAATAATTTATTTATTTTCAAATTATTAAATAAAGATAATATTGTATAATTTTTAATCCTAATTTTATAATGTTAAATTATATTATTTTCTTTATTTATAAAAACAATAAAATTATATAGTTTTTAATATAATAAACATGTAAATACATATAGTAAAAGTGACTGTATTTTTAAAATAAAATAAAAAACAATTTTATTCTACATTCGACTACGTGTCACTCTTTTTCTGATTATTGCAATTACCCACTGACAATTATTGTAATTACCATGCAGATGCCTATTTTTTTCTCTTTTCACAATTCTGACACACCGAATCAATATTGAAAACGATGAAATTAAACTAATGATTAGACTGAATCAACAGCAAAAAGGAAAAAAAATAATGATGAAATAATTTAAATATTATATTTAACACTTATTGTTTTAATATTTTATTTAACTTTTATAATGCTTTAATAGTCTGGAAAACAATTACTCACTGTAAATATTACAGTAATAAAAAAGTATACCTGTTATAAAAATTAATACAATATAATTATTTTATATATATATATATATATATTATTTTTTAAGAGAAAAAATAACACACACATACATAATTAAGATTGTTTAATACTGACCGTAGTGCATTTTTTTTATATATATTTTAAGACAACAATATGTCTTAATTTAGACCAATATGGATTTAAAAATTTAAAGTGTAAATATGTTTATTTTAGAATGATAATCAAAACAATGACTTAACAAGAAGAAAAGAAGTATATTTTATTTATTTTATTATTATTAATATATAATTTATTTCTTATTTAATATTTATTTTTAATACTAATCTTTTAAGAAAGATACATCATTTGATAATTTATTTTTAGTAACATTTTTAATTATATATTTTTATCTTTTAAATAAAATATAATTTATTTATTAATAAAATAAATAATTAAATAATTTTATTTATTTTCAAATTATTAAATAAAAATAATATTGTATAATTTTTAATCCTAATTTTATAATTTTAAATTATATTATTTTATTTATTTATAAAAATAATAAAATTATATATTTTTAATATAATAAATATGTAAATACACGTTATAAAAGTGACCGTATTTTTAAAATAAAATAAAAAAAATTATCAAATTTAAGAATTTTTTCTACGTAGCAATTTGATAACAGTTCATCTGTCTCTTCCGTCGTCTCGTTTAGTTACGTGTCACTCTTCTTCCGACAGTTCTTGTAACTGCATACGTGTCACTCTTTTTTCCACAATTATTGTAATTCCCATGCAGAAGCTTATTTTTCTCTCTTTTCACAATTATTGTAATTCCCATGCAGATGCTTATTCTTCTCTCTTTTCACAATTCTGACACACAGAACTAATATTGAAAACGATGAAACTAAAACAATGATTAAACTGAATCAACAGTGAAAGGAAGAAAAAGAAAAAAATAATGATGAAATAATTTTAAATATTATATTTAACACTTAATGTTTTATTTAATATTTTTAATACTTTAATAGTCTATAAAACAATTACTCACTGTAAATATTACTTACTGTAATAAAAAGTATACTTATTATAAAAATTAATACAATATAATTATTTTGTATATATATTATTTTTTTAAGAGAAAAAAATAACAAACACGTACATGATTAAGATTGTTTAATACTTCAGCGACAATAACTCTTCTACCGCAGTTGTTGTAACTAACATGGAAATGCTTATCTTATAAAATGATTAGACTGAATCACCTCTGAAAAAAACAATGATGAAATAATTTTAAATATTATATTTAACACTTAAAAACAACAACATTCTTTCTTTTTAGGATAGGAATTCGTTTTTATTTTAGTTTCTTTGTTAAAAAAATCAATTCCTGTTATTTTTTTATAGTAAATTTTCTTCCTTTTGAAATTATATTATTATCATATCATATCTTACATTTTACTTTACCATTGTAATTTAAGGAAAGAGAAATTATCGATAGGAATTAAAAAACAACAAAGTTTATAAGAAATTATGATGCAAAATGAAAATTGAAAAGTCATGAAAATGAAAACTTCATACCTTGTAAACTTTAGACTAATGAAAATGTTGAAGAACAGGTACTCGAAAATTGACAACAGAACTTGAAAATTCACAGAAACAAAAACTTCAAGAACACACTTCAAACAATAGGTGTCTGAGACAGACGTATGACTAGTACAGTTACAAAAACAGTAGAAAAAAATTCATACGAAGTAAACATATTTATATCATAGTTAAACTCTGATAAGGTGAAATTATTCTGCAACTCACTAACTTTTACCCTTTAGGAGTTTGTAGAAAAATATTAGAAATAAAGTAAAATATTTAAAAGAAGAAGAAAAATAGTAGAAGAAAGAAATGAAGATTTAAAAGAAGAAGAGGAGGAAGTTTATAGGAAGAAAAGAAAAAATAAATGATAGAAAGAGACCTATACACATAACTCTCAATCTTACATGGGACAAATTAAAAAGCTAGAAACAATATAAAAATATGATAAAAGAATATGTATTAAGAAATATTAAAAATAAAATTGAAATTAACCTTTTAAAATGATTTGATTTAAAAAATTATATATATGTATATATATTATTAAGTTAAACTGTAACTTTAATATTCATATGTTATCCTCAATATGTATTTTCAGGCCTTTTATCTTTAAAAAGATATATTAATTTTTCAATTTTTAAAAAATCATTGAATTTATTCTAATTGCCCTTGACTTTTAGGTACAAGATACTTTTAGTTGATGTTACATTAATTTTTATTTTGTTGTTTATTTATAATTATTATAAATGAATTGTGTTTTGTATCTATTATTTTTGGGTACAAGTGCTTTTGCTTTTTTATAATTGTATTCATAATTAATAATGATTAGGTTTTTTAAACTATATATATTTACCATTTTTATCTCTATTTTTTAAACATTTTCAATGCTCTAATAGTTTGTAAAACAATTACTCACCGTAAATATTACTTACTGTAATAAAAAGGTATAGCTATTATAAAAATTAATACAATATAATTATTTTGTATATATATTATTTTTTAGGAGAAAAAATGAACACACACGTACGTACATGTTTGTCCGCTATTTTTAAATAATTTAAATAATTAAGATTGTTTAGTACGGACTATAGGACATTATTTTTCTTTTGATATTTTAAGACAACAAATCAAACAAAATTATTAAGGAGAAGAATATAAAACACATTCAAATAAATGTCTTAATGTAGAAGATTCAGTTGAAAATATTAATTTAAAAATTCAAAGTGTAAATATTTTTATTGTAAAATGGTAATTAAAATAGTGACTTAAGAAAAAGAAAAAAATATATTTTACTTATTTTATTATTATTAACATCTAATTTATTTCTTATTTATTATTTAATTTTTTCTTTTAATACTAATCTTTTAAGGAAGATACATTATTTGATAATGTATTTATAGTATAATCTTTAATCGGCTAAGTGTAACTCTTCCCAACAATTAACCATGATTAGACTGAATCACCACATCATCACAGTGAATGGAAAAGACAACGATGAAATAATTTTAAATATTATATTTAAGATTTAAAAACAATAACACTTTCATTTTTTAAATAGGAAGTTTGTTTTTATTTTAGTTTCTTGTTAAAATAATTAATTCCTGCTATTTTTTTTTAATTTTGTACGTATAGTTAATTTTCTTCCTTTGGAGATTATGACTTTATTATCGTATCTTCTTTTTATTTTATCATTATAATTGTAATTTAAGGAAAGTGAAATTATCTATGGGAACTACGAAATAACAAAGTTTATAAGAAAATACAAATTAATAAGAATTAAAACTAAAAAATTTATATATTTTTCTATAATTTGTCAAATTCTTTTAAAAATATATTTTTATAATTATGTTATTTAAAAATGGATTAAAAATAGATAGACATATATAATTTATTTAAATTTATATTATTAAAAAAATTAAACATAACTAATGTTTGTTTTATAAAATTATATAAAATAATAGTAAATTGTCATTGTTATTATTTTCAATAATGACATTACTTTCTTTATTCTTCTATTGAATTTTTTTATTACTTTCTTTGTCATAGTTAATGTCTTATTTTCTTAACATAACTCATTTATAATTTTGTAATAATCAATCTCAAAATTGACTACTATTAACTTTTTTTTTTACCAGTTAAGGACTACTATTAACTAATTACTAATTAGGATATTTAATATTTTTAACACCTTGTTGAACTTAACTAAATAAATCAAACAATATTAAAATATCATTCTAAAAAAAGTTTAAGAATCTTATCCAAATAAAATATAAAGAGTAAACACAAGTAATCAAACAATAATAAAATACAAATATCCATAGACTCTAAACCACCACAGTGAAAAAAGATAATTGAAATAATAATTATTTCTAAATATATATTTTAAATATTATATTTAAGACTTATAAACAAAAACATCGTTTTTTGGGATAGGAAGTTTGTTTTTATTTTAGTCTCTTGTTAAAAAAATTAATTTCTGCTATTTTTTTTATTCGTATGATTATTTTTCTTCCTTTTCAAATTATGATTTTATTATCATATCATATTTTACTTTCACTTTACAATTTAAGAAAAGAGAAAATTATCAATGGAGACAAACGAAGCTTATAATAAAATAAAGTTAATGAATATTATAATTATATTATTTGATTAAAGTACGTATCATTTTATATAGTTTTTTTAATTGAAATATCTTTTAAACATAGACTCAAAATTTAAGAGTTTATTTAAGAAACCGTATATATTTTAATATTTTTATAAACATTTTAATATATTTTAAAAATATATCATGTCAATTCTTTGTTTATATAAACGAGATCATAAATTATTTCATTTTCTTCATGAGTTTTTTCAATTTAAGAATAGATGTTTAAAAATATAATTTTATTAAAAATTATTAATAATATGATATTTATTGAAATTGTAATGTTCTCAAAATATACAGTATTTTACTAATTATTAAGATTCATAAGTATACATTTAATTCTTAATTTATAATATTTCAAAATCATACATTAAGGATTCTAATCAATCCTATTGACAATACACTTTTAAAAATTGTTCAAAATAGTTCTATCATTATTAGCAGAAGTAATAGTCCACAAATTCATCTATAATATTATCTATTTTCGTATCAAAATACATTTATTATAGACAGATATCAAAATACAAACATAAAAAAAATTAAAATATAAACTAATTAATTTTAAAATATTCAAAATCATTCAATCAAATACAAAGTTTAACACAACTCAAACATCTTAGAATATCCATCTCAATTAATTTTATATATAATAATTATAAGACACTGAAACATTATACACTATAGACCTAATTCTATTTCTAAAATATTTATTAGATAAATTCTGAAATACACGTATGATACAACTTCAAACAGTGAATTAATATAATAAATATATAAATATATGTTGTAAAAGTGATTTTATTTTTAATATAAAATGAAAAATAATTATTCAATTTAAGAATTTTATTTTTACATAAATAAAAATAATTTAATAACAAGTCGTTTGTGTCTATTCTCTCATTCGACTAAGTTCAACTCTTTTCCTGTAACTACCATAGATATGCTCACCCTTCTCTTTTTTTCACTATGCTCTTCTTTCATTTCACCATTCTGACACACCGAACCAATATAAATAAATAAGCTGAAATAAATACAATGATTAAACTGAATCACCATCACAGTGAATGAAAAAGATAACCGACAAAATAATTCTAAATATTATATTTAAGACTTAAAAAACAACAACACTCTTTCTTTTTAGAATTGAAAGTTTGTTTTTATTTTAGTTTCCTGTTAAAAAAAATTAATTCCTGCTACTTTCTAATTTTGTTGGTAAGATTAATTTTCTTCTTTTGAAATTATGACTTTATTATCATATCATATCTTATTTTTACTTTAGCATTGTAATTTAAGGAAAGAGAAATTATAATTGGGAACTACGAAAGGGAATACAAGTTAATAAGAATTAAAACTAAAAGATTTCTGTATTTTTTCTATAATTATGTCAAATTCTTTTAAAAATATATTTTAATATATTTTTTATAGTTATGTTATTTAAAAATGGATGAAAATAGATAGACAACTCTAATTTATTTAAATTTATATTATTAAAAAAATTAAACAAAATTAATGTTTGTTTTAAAATTATATAAAATAATAGTAAATTATCATTGTTATTATTTTCAATAGTGACCTTACTTTCTTTATTTTCTATTGAATTTTTTATCACTTTCTTCGTCACATTTAATGTCTTATTTTTTTAACATAACTCATTTATAATTTTCTATTACATAATAATCAATCTCAAAATTGACTACTATTAACTTTTTTTACCAGCCAAGGACTTCTATTAACTAATTAGGATATTTATATTTTTAACAGGCTTGTTGAACTTAACTAAATAAATACAAAAAGAAATATAAACTATTATTCTAAATAAAGTTTAACAACTCATTTGGCTCTCTTTGGCTATTGTAACTCTCCTCTCTACCTGTAATTACTGCTCACCCTTAAGCTTCTCTTTCATAAAATTCTGACACAAATTTTGGACAGTGAACCAATATGGACAATGAAGAAATACAAACATCCATATATGCTGAACCACGACAGCAGCGAAAAAGATAATGATGAAATAATAGTAAAAAAGATAATGATAAAATAATAATTATTTCTAAACATATAATTTAAATATTATATTTAAGACATAAAAAAAAACATCATTTTTTATAAAAAATTTGTTTTTATTTTAGTCTCTTGTTAAAAAAAATAATTTATGCTATTTTATTTTATTTTATACGTATGGTTAATTTTCTTCCTGACTATTATCATATCATATTTTACTTTCACTTTACAATTGTAATTTAAGAAAAGAGAAAATTATAATGAAGACAAACAAAGCTTATAAAAAAATACAAGTTAATAAAAATTATAATTATGTTATTTGATTTAAAGTATGTATCCTTTTATATACTTCTTTAATTCAAATATCTTTTAAAGAGACTCAAGATTTTAAGAGTTTATTTAAGAAACTGTATATATTTTAATATTTTTAGAGATATTTTAATATATTTTAAAAATATATCATCTCAATTCTTTGTCTGTATAACCGAGAGATCATAAATGATTTCAGATTATTTCATTTTCTTCACATACAATGAGCTTTTTCAATTTAAGAATAAATGTTTAAAAAATATGATTTCATTAAAAATGATTAATAATATGATATTTATTGAAATTTTGTAACGTTTCACAAAATAAAATATGTATAAAGTCCCTATTCTACTAATTATTATTAAGATTAATCAGCATACATTCATTTTTAATCTACAGGTATTTCAAAATCATGCATTCAGGATTTTAATCAGTCCTATTTACAATACAGTTTTAAAATGTTTTCAAAATAGTCTTATCATTTTCAGCATCACTCAGCCCAAGTAATCTTCCACATATTTATCTGCTACACTATCTGTTTTCATGTCAAAATACAATCATCAAAAATAGATATTAAAATACAAGTACAAAAAAATTCAAAGTCATTCAATCAAATAAAAAAGTTTAACACAACTTAAACACCTCAGAATCATCCATCTCAGTCAATTTCATGCATCATTACCATTATAAGACACTACACACTGTAGACCTGACTCTACTTCTAGAAGATTCGTGCATTGAATAGACCTCGATATATGTGATACAACTTCAAGTAGTGAATTCACACAGCCTCCAAAACAATTAATCATTAATCATGTATGACAAGGTTAATCTCCCTATGTTTCAAGCTGCAGTCACTTAGTTTAAACCTCCTTGGATTCTCACCACCTAATAATGATAATCTATTATTACTAGTACCCTAAGGATATAAATCATTATTGATCAGATCCTTAAACAATGTATTTCCTAATTGGCCTAGACATGAGTGTTTTCTTTCCTGAAAATACTATACTTAGATCTTGACCAACTCTATCAACACTTTTAACAATAACACATCACAATATAAATTTGTACTCATGCATTCATTCACTTTTCAATCTTAAACTCAAAAATGAAAGAAATCATTAAACTATCAGTACTATTAAATTTAAATTATCAATTAATCTATTCTATTAAATTGATACATTGCATTACAAAATAATCAAACAATCCAAACAGAAAGCAAAAAAAAAAATTTAGCTTGAACGAAAATACTATCAGTTGGGCGAAAACAGCCTAGAGAGCACTCCTGTTCAAGGGTCATTCACGCCCGGGTGAGATTACTCTCGCCTAGGCGAGAATACCTCTTCGCGGGGGCGAATGATATCTCACCTGGGAAAAAACAGTCCAAAGAGCACCTCACTTCTAGAGGTTTTCTTGTCCTGTGCAAAAACATTCTAGAGAGCACTCTTGTTCCAGGACTATTCTCGCTTGGGCGACTATATCCTGCCAGGGCAAGACTACCTTCTCGTCTGGGTGAAACACCTCCCGCCTAGGCGAAATTGAACCCGAGAGCACCTCTCAAATTTCCAAAGTGAATTTGCCTAGGCAAGAGCACTTAGCCTGCGAGAGCTATGCAGAAAATATAAATTTCACTTATGAATCTTACAGTTCCTACTACCTCAGAGTTATCATGCATGCCTCATATGACTAAATTGGACAAAAATCAACTTTCACATAACCACATCATACTTGCAAGAATCAAGTCAACAACAAAATTTTAAATTTCAATTCAGACTTTGTAGAACATAGATGTTATTTTATCAAACCCTAACCTACAATCACACCCAATTCAGACAAAATGTAGGTAAGCTTCCCTTACCTGAATCGCAGTAGAAGTTCCCTCTAAGAGCTCCAACAGCCTAAGATCCTCAAGAACTCAAACCTATACCAAAGGACCTCTGATCAATCAGCCTCATACACTAGAACACTGAGCTCATAGAGGCACCGTCTAATGACTCAGAGGCCACATGCAAGCTCAAACAACAGGAAAAAATGAAAAGTCTAAAATTGGTTCTAAGGAAAAATGGCAGAAGATGAACTTACTGTAACGAAGGTTCTAATCGGATAGTCTTGCTCTGTTATTCGCCACGAGTCTAACAGTGACCTCCGCTCACGAAACTGATGAAAGACAGATGCAAAGACATAGAGAGAAGTCAAAAGAAGAAAAGAAGGAGAGAAATTTAAAGAGATGGTGGTTCAAATAAAAATAAGACTAATTTTTATCAGTTTAATAATAAAATAATCAAGTCATTCCACTTTTACCACTTTTAGTCAAATCACAATTGTTTAGAATAAGAAAAAAAAGAAGAAAAAGAAAATGTAGCAGATGAAAAAAATACCTTTTTATATTAACAATGCTGGAAGAAAACGAAGCCATAAATGACTTTGGATACATGTAACAGTTACAAAGAAATGAAAAAAGAGAAAAAGCAAAGGGCTCAGATAGAAAAAGAAAATAACATATTATTATGTATTTGGTAGAGTATCACATAGGATAGAGAGAGGTAGAGACTAATATATATAGTACAGAGAGAAAGGCAACAATAGTATATTAAGTAACACTTAGGTAAACTTAATACAATAAATTCATTTTATATTTTTAATTTTATTAAGCAAATGTTTGCTTTATTAGTGAACTAAATTTGAAAAATAAATTTCAAATTTAATTAAAAATTAATAATATTTTTCCATATTCTTCATAAATAAATAAGTTTCAACACTTTTTCTTAAGTAACATGTAGAATTAGTGATATATATCCCTATTTTCATAACTCTTCCTCCTTAGATATCATTTTTCATTTCCTTTCTCATTGATAACTGCTTTATCAAGAGATTTTCTTTCTATTTACCAACTTCTGATAGGAAACATCATTTTGAGACTTTTTGTGCAAAGTAATTCTTTATTCAAAAACTAATTGTATATTTTTACCTCGAATAGTTTTTAATAAACCATTTTTCATTATTACACATCTCTTTCATTCTATACACTAAATCAAATCATGCAATTAATATTCGATCATAAGACTATAAAATCTCACAAAATCAACATTTTATTTTCTCTAAATCCCATTAGAAATAAAAATATATATTTTTATTAGGTGATAACAAATTATCCATGAAATTTACCACTAGTTTTTAACATTTGATTTCATCATTCTTATATTTGTAATGACAAACTTCTTCATCAATGAAGAACACTTTTTCATGCTAGTGGAATTACTCTCTTCCTCCAATCCTTTAAACATATATTTAAAATTTTAATGGTAAAAAGTTCTCCCCTATTTTGAGTTTGGAAGAGGAAATGTAAAAGATAAGAAAAGTCTAAGCATTAATTCATCTTCTTTAGATGACCAACACGCTTATTTAAGGCCTATAAGGTTTTATCTCTCTTTAGACTCTTTCAAATATTTGTTCCCTTCTACAGAAGAAAGAATGAACCTAATTCATAGTTCAAAATTGTTAGCATTGATTTTCTGGATAAATCATCCAAAGTTTATATAGTAAAGTGACAACTATTGGAAATGATTCCATAATATGAAAAAAAGCTTATGGTGGTCATTGGAACAAAATTAATATTTTCAATCTATCTAACTTTCCTATTTTAACATATGTTCTTTGGATATGTCTGTTCTGGTACTTACTTATTGATGAAATTGAGACATATATACTCTAAAATTACCTTGTGGTTAATTAGACAAACTATCAATTATTAGAAAGCTAATTATTTTTGTCAATAATAATTCATTCTTAAAAATTTAATAAGGTAAACATAAAGTTTGTGACTATTTTTTTAATTTGTCACACGAATTTTACTAAAAATGAAAAAAAAAAATCATGAAATAATTCATGGCCTTTTATTCATGAAATAATTTCACTTCCAAAGTGCTACTCTACAAGTCAATACTCATTTTGATAAACTTAAATTTAAATTCATCATTTAAATTCAGCATATAAAATCTATCCCTCTTTCTCTTGCTCTTTCTCTTCATCTCTCTCTATAATGTAAATAATAATTATATAAAAAATGGACGGAAATAAATAAACATATATAATTCATTTAAATTTAGATCATTACAAAAAAATAAATATAACTAATAATAAAAATTATTTTATAAAATTATAAAAAATAATCTATTATTATCTTTAATAACGACATTTTTTTTAGTTTTCTGTTAAACAAATACTTATCTTACTTTCTTCATGTTATTATCAGTAAGTTTCATAAATATTGCTGAATTCCTATGTTTATTATGTATTAGATATAAATGAAATTGAGTTAATTTTCTTGACACATCTCATTTATAGTTTTCTTACATATAATAGATAAAAGTAACTTAAGAACAACTCATTTGTTTTCTTTCTCTCATTTGACTATATGTGTAACTCTTTTCCCTGCAATTATTGTAGCTACTATGCCCATGCTTATGCCTCTCTTTCACAGTTCTTATACAAATTTGGGGACACTAAACCAATATAGAGAATGATAAAATACAGACATTGATAGGTGAACCATCACAGTGAGAAATATTAATGACAAAATAACAATTATTTCTAAACATATACTTCAAATATCATATTTAAGACTGAAATATAAGAACATTACTTTTTTAAGGATAGAAGTTTGTTTTTATCTTAGTATCTTGTTAAAAAGATTAATTCCTGTTATTTTTTTATTTATTTTACTTGTAAAGTTAATTTTCTTCCTCTTGAGATTATGACTCTATTATCATATCACATCTTACTCTTACGTTACAATTGTAATTTAAGGAAAGAGAAAGTTATCAACGGAGACTATGAGACAAACAAAGCTTATAAAAGAATACAAGTTAATCAGAACTAAAATAAAAGAATTTCTGTACTTTTCTATAATTATGTTATTTGTTATTTTTAAAGTAGGTATCTCTTTTAATATAGTTCTTTTTAATTCAAATATCTTTCTCGTAGTGACTCAAAATTTAAGAGTTTATTTAAGAAACTGATCTATATTTTGATATTTTAAGAGATACTTTAATATATTTTAAAAATGTATCATGAAAACTTTTTATCTATCATAAATAATTTCAGATTATTATATTTTCTACACATGTAATGAACTTTTTCAATTTAAGAATAAAATTAAAAAAATTGATCTCACTAAGAATTATTAATAATATAATACTTATTAAATTATACCAATGATATTTTTTAGCTTGTGTTTTTTTTTCTCCTTATATATATATACTAATTTAAAATAAAAAATTATTAAATTAAAAAAAACACCGTTTTAAAAGTTTATATCCTTGTTGTTCTTGTATTGTTGATCCATCCATTCTTAGTTTTTAGTTATTAGTGTGACCTTATGACCTTTGCCTTTATCACCATTCTTTCTTGTTCGTTGTCTTAATTATTGGCTTTATGTAAGAGTGTAACTGCTATAAGGATATTCTCTCAACTCATATTAGTGGGTTTTAATGGATTCTCATCCCTGAACTTCTACTTGTACTTTATCTTATTAAAATTAAAATTTGTAACACATGTTTATGCTATATGTAACTATTGATCTTTGGATAAATCATATTTTTTATGGATATAAATTTTCAAAGATCAAAATAAATAAATATTATGAAATTTTTTATTTAAATTAATAACATTATGATTTTTATTTAAATAATTGATTCACATTTGCATTTAAAACCAATATTTTGAGATGCCTAACATAATTTTTTAAAATCTTTTTAAATAAAAATATATAACTAAAGAAGGAATTACAAGAATAGAGAAGTATACTTGAAAGATGAGTAAACTGAATTTTTTTAACAAATTGAAAGTGAGTGAATAAGTAAATTAATTTAAGAGTGGAAAACAATAAATATAAGTGTAAGAAGAGAAAGTAGAAACAAGAAATTGAAAAGTGCAAGATAAAGTAAATGGTTAGAAAGTTAAATGAAGAGAACTATGAATGGCAAGGAATATATATTACATAAAAAGTAAATGACAAAAAAAAAACCACACAGGAAATAAAAGTATAAGTTCTACTGATTAAGAATAATATTTTTATTTTCTATTTCTCATTTTTAAGTTATAGGTATTATAGTATTTTTTAGTTAAGTTCAATTTGATCTTAATTTCAATTAATAATTTTTGTATAAAATAACCTACTCAAATAATTGTTATCGATTTAATTAAGGCAGTTGGAATCAAAAGTTTAATTATAAAATTTAATATGATTTTTTCTTACAAATGTTCTACTACATCAAATAACTATTCACTTCTTGATAAATGAATTCAACTCAAATCTCATTAACTTGTTTTTATAGAAAAAAATTGTCATCATTAAGTTTCAAATTTATTCCAGTATTGAATGTGTAAGAAAAAAAAAAAAAGACGTAGCAACATAGAAAACTTTTCTATATTAGTAGAAGAAAAATTAAGCTATGATTGACTGAGGATACAATGTAATAATTACAAAGAAGTGAAAAAAGAGAAAAAAGTAAAGACAAAGAGGAAAAATATATTATTATCTATTTGGTCAAAAGTCACTCTAGGATACAGAGAAGTGCAGGACTAATAAATATAATACAGACTATATCAGATAAAAGGTGCATGACTAATAAATATAATACAGACTGTGTCAGATATATCAGATAAAAGGTGCAGGACTAATAAATATAATACAAACTGTGTTAGATATATCAGATAAAAGGTGTAGGACTAATAAATATAATACAGACTATGTCAGATATATTAGATAAAAAAAAAGTAATAGAGATGCAGACTAATAAATATAATATAAACTCTTTTCAGATAAAAAGAGTAATAGTTAAATAAAATTAATGCAATCAATTTTAGTAGAAGATGTAGCAACGTAGAAAACTTTTCTATGTTAGTAGAAGAAAAACTAAGCTATGAATGACTCAGGATACAATGTAATAATTACAAAGAAGTGAAAAAAAGAGAAAAAAAGTAAAGACAAAGAGGAAAAATATATTATTATCTATTTGGTCAAAAATCACTCTAGGATACAGAGAAGTGCAGGACTAATAAATATAATACAGACTGTGTCAGATATATCAGATAAAAGATGCAGGACTAATAAATATAATACAGAATGTGTTAGATATATCAGATAAAAGATGCACGACTAATAAATATAATACAGACTGTGTCAAATATATCAGATAAAAGATGCAGGACTAATAAATATAATACAGACTGTGTCAGATATATCAGATAAAAGGTGCAGGACTAATAAATATAATACAGACTATGTCAAATATATTAGATAAAAGAAGTAATAGAGATGCAGACTAATAAATATAATATAAACTCTTTTCAGATAAAAGGAGTAATAGTTAAATAAAATTAATGCAATCAATTCATTTTATGTTTTTTAACCTTATTATGTAACTGTTTGTTTTTTTAATAGATTGAGTTTAAATTTTAACTAAAACAAATTCCAAACTTAACTGATATGTTTTCTTTATCCTATGTTAAATCTATACTTTCATTATCACTTTCTTTATCATTCCACATTAATAATTTTCATACCCATAATCAAATTTTTATTAGTTGTGATTAAGTTAAGTTATTTCTATACAATAAAAACTATACTATTAGCACTACTCACTTTTAGCTTTCTCTCACATATCATATCAATTGATTTTGAGACTTTATTTTTATTACTGGTTAGAGTCTTTGATATATATAAAACATGTTAAGTTTGACTTGATAACTATAAAAGAATATACATTAAAATATTATCCTAAATAAAGTTAAAGAATCTTATCTAATCAATAAAATATAGGAATAAAAATAGTAAATTTTAAACAAATTAAGGATTAAAAGATGGTAAATTTATAATTTATTATTTTAATATTTTATTTATTTATCTTAAAATAATGTAGTAAAAAATTTAATTTTAATCATTTGATTATAGAAATTAAATAACAATTTTATATTGATATAACTTATTTATATATGAAAACAATTATTAACAATATAAATGATCATAAACGTAAATAGTATGAGTTGCTTTCTTATAAAATATGATTTATTTTGGCACTTAAAGTGGTATTACTTGATTAAGATATAAATAATTACCACTTGTACAAATTGTCATTTTCTCAAACTCACCTAAATTAAAATGATGAGATGTTTCTTTCTTCACCTTGTCACATGTTTATGAATGAAAATATATTCGAAAACTACATAGATATTCAATGTAAAGATGCATTGGATTCCTTGTGGTTTAAAGTTGAACAGATGTGTCATTCCGGCTAGCTCAGAACTTTATTAGGAACATGAGGAAATTTAGTTCACTTCCTGTTCACTGCAGTATAATTGGTAATCTTCTCTATCTTTATTGTCTTGTCATTTTTCCCATTAATTTAAAAAAATTCATCCATTATGATATAACTTATTTTTGTTGTTAGCCCTCATGTCATTGTCCCACTTACTCTTTTAGAATTTTTCTAGTTCATTGTCTAAATCTTTTAGAGAACTTCCATTGTTTATGTCTACCCTATGTACATTCAGATAGCCTACTTTATTGTTTTATATATTCATCTGCTACCCTATGTAAAATCTTTTATTTTGACCCTTTTCCTCTTGATAATTGAATGAAAATATTTTGAATTTGAATCTCCTAAATCAATCCATAGGGTTTTTGGATTTTTCTTCTCCACTGACTCTTGTCTAAAAATAATCCCCTTTTTAGTTATATGAATAAAGCTTGTCTTTCCTTCTTGCTCTCATTATCTAACTCGTCTTCCTTGTCCAATTTATCTAGCTTACTAATTTTTTTATAATGTTATACTTATTGCAGCTCAAATCTCCAAATCCATCTTTATTCAATTTCTTTAAGCCATTCTTTAGACTTCTAATTTTCTCTTTTATACAATATATTCCTTTTTCTTTGTCATTATAATTGTTCCGAAAACTTTTAACTATCTTGTCCAACCCTTTAAATGATCGTTAAAGGTCCATGACCCCAAACGGCGGATTATGACTGTTGCAATGAGAATCACTGACAATGCAAAGAAAAAATAACCTTTTTTAAAAAATAACAAAGAAGTCGATATTATAATTTATCATAAAAAAATTAAAGATAAAGAAATGATATGTGATGCTAGATTTAGGATATGTAACTTAAGAAAGATACGTAAGAAAGGTATCTGTCTTTATCTTTAATTAAATAAGTGAAACGAGTGTAATTATTTTTTTATATATTTAACGTTTGTCAAAGATTAACTTGCTTATATATATTTGTATCCATAATAAAAAATCAGAATAATTTTATATAGAAAACTGTTATTTTGGTGTTGATATTTTATAACTTTTGAAATTTTACTATTTTTTAAAATTTTATATAATTTACTAATTGGACCGTGCTTGCTCAGTATCTTTTGAATTAGAGATAGTGTATTAGATAGTATATTGAAAAAAAAATGATGTGTAAGATCATAAGAATATTCAAATAATAATTATTTTTGAATGGTTATATTAAATATTATATGACAACGTAGCGTATTGATATCTAAAAGAAATATTTAAAATATTAATTTATATATCGAATAAAAGTCGTTTTACCTATTTAAATTTTATTTAAAATACGTTGTAATTATTTTTCTAAAACAGATAAAATAAAGGGTATAAAAAATGGAGTGCAATAATTAAGAGTGGCCCTAACCTTTCTATTTTTAAAACAAGAATGTGGTGTATATAAAAAAAGGTGTTTAAGAAAAGTAAAAGGAGTTTTTCTTTTGTTAAAACAAGATGGTCCACACTAGAGCGCAACGGGTGTGAATAATGATCAGGCCCAAACTTTCTATGGGAATGTGTGGTTCGGATATGAAAAAGAAGGGCTGCAGCGAATAACAATTCTGAACTCATCAAATTCTGGACTCATCAAATAAGCCTAACCCTTTTTATTGAAATTGCTTCCTACACTCCCACAGTTGCTTCCTGCACCATCAAAGATCTGAAAGGACAGGTGTGCCCTTTTCAGTGAAGACAAAAAAGGTTTAGAGTTTTTTTGGTGAACACCGGTTTTGAGTGGAAAGTATTGCGCCAGCATCATCGGTAGAGGAGCGGGGCTCGGGATCTTCATCGATCACTTTGCATTTGAGTGATGGAGGTAAGTTGTGGTATTCATTGTTCATAGTTTTGATGTTTGTAAAAAAATTATTGGATTAGGTTGTTTTGATTGTAATTTGCATAGGGGTGAGGTTATGTAAGGGCGATTTTAAAGAGTATTTTAAATGGTTTGTGATGGGTTTTGAGTGGTGCTGGTGTGGTATCACACAAAGTATGGACGCTTCTCATCGAAGTTTTATTTTTTCTTACAGAAATCAAATTCCGGAAGATTTTCATAAATCCATTTTTAAAAGAATTTTTTTTTTCAAATTTTAGTTTATTTCCGAAAATACTTTTCTATAGTATATTCCATAAATATATTTTAAAATCTATCTATCAAAACTGAAAAATACTTTCTCGAATATCTTATACATCCCCAAAATTCATAAAAGTATAATTGTTATTTTTGAAAATTGATGGAATGCAGAACCAATTTCCAAAAGAAAAAGGATGCGGTGACGGTGTACATAGAAAATGGATAGTTACTTCCTGCACTGTATAAATTGTGACTTGCACGGTATAATCTTTTAAAATGTGAAAAAAATGCCACTAGCGTCATCAATGCATAAGCTGTCCAAGCCTACTAAACCAGTTTTATTTTGACAATCAGACATTTTTTTGCTCTTAAAACATCTGGATTTGTTTAGAACCCAAAATCAGATTTGGTTGCATGTAAAAAGAAAAAATTAAATAAAAAACTGAAGGATGACTTTTATATTCATAATTATGATTAGTGATAAGTAGCTTTAATTTAATTTTACAAAAACTAGAAAGATAGAAATTAACTTGACGAAGAAAAGAAAAAATTATCAGTGGCACTACACCTTACCATGTAAGAAGAGTTCACTCTCTTATTATTAACTCACAAGGCTATTTTAAACATTTCGTTCTCTTATCATTAACTTACAAGGGTATTTTAGACATTTCGGTCATACCACATAGTGCAGGTCACAGTCTTATATAGTGCAGAAAGTAACTGCCTATTGGGTCAGCCCAATGAGCCTAAATTCGAATGAGCCCAATTCCTCAATCCTTTCTCCACCACTCGTGACTCACACCTATCACTCTCGACACTTCTTCCGTACACTAGAAATCAAATTACCCAAAACGACGGTGACCATTTTGGCGGCGCGAAGCGCGGAGGACCGTGGCGATGGCGGCGAAGGCTACGGCGGAGGACGCAGTGGTGGTGGGGAGAGTGAAAGCGACGGGGATTAGAGGGTAATTAAAAACACTACTGTGTGACTTATTCAAGTGCGAGATTGCTTAGATAATATGAAGTTATTTAATATTAATATTATTAAATTATTTTATTACAAATAGCTACTTCTAGTGCAACTTGATCACCACTGCTGACACAGTAGTACATCGAGTGTTGGTGCAATATCGTCACTATTTGAAAAAACAAGAAATAGTGAAAATGTATTTAAGCTAATGGCAATTTTGGATTCCTTGACAAGAAGATGAAAACCCCAGTTCTATAACTTTTATAACAAGAGAGAAATATGTAATTATAATTATTATTATTAAGTAGTAAAGATGTAATGTACTTTAAAGAATTTTGACTAATCTTTTATGTGTTTCTTTTTCAGAATGGTGTAATTTGTATTAGCATTGTTGGACAAGTTTTTATTATTGAATTGGGTAAATCTTGTCTACATGACCCAATTTCATGCTAAAAAAATCGTGTTAGGATTTCACTTAAATAGAAAAGAAGTTGTGTAAGAGTATGACTATTTATGCGTTAATGTTGAAATTATGCCAAATTCAATTAATATCTTAATATTAAATTGTCACCATTTTTTGTACTTTTATCTTTGATCTGGACAAAAAATTTGAATAATTAATTATAATTAACTAAAACTTTTATATTGAATATTATTTTCATACACATTAATTAGTATGTTTTTTATTATGAATTTAAATTAAATATATTAAAAGTTTAGATTTTTATTATACTCTTTAAATTTATGTTAGTCCGCTTTGGATTATGATTTTAAATTAAACACATTAAAATTTATTTTATTTTAAAATGGTAATTAAAATCAATAGAATTTATTTTAAAATCATAATCTAATATTTATTTTAGTTATTTAATTGAAAATTAAATTCAAAAAAAAAGTTTCAATTATAAATAATTATTTACAAATTATTTTAAATTAATTAGATGCATCCGATCTAAACAATGAGAAAATTCCTATTATTATGATTATTAATATTTTTATTAGTATTATTATAGTTATTAATACTATAATTAATATTATTATTGGTATTATCATTAATGGTATTAATGTTATTGTTAATAATATTTGAATAATATTAATATTAATGATATTAATATTAATATTATTAATAATATAATTAAAATTATTAAAATTATATTTATTATTAATAATTTCTTTAGTAATAATAATAATGTTATTATTATTATTACTATTATTATTATTATTATTATTATGATAGGTATTATTAAAAGGAAACTGTAGAGTGGAGTAATGAACCAACATTCAGGGAGGAGTTGATAGGAGTTTGATATTGTAATATAAACAAAGTAAGTACTCAACAATTATCATTATTGGTATGACAGTATCTAGAGAGATAGTAGAAGAAAATAAATAGCTTCCTCACCTACAAATAGAAAGAAAAAGAAGAATTCAAAGAGAGAAGAAAGATCTTAGAGAAAGCAATGCAGAGAGACAGTAGACAAATACTCAAAATACTCATAAGTGTCCCTTTGGCTCATACTCATTTGGCCCCACCTGTCCACCTTTTCTGTTATCATATTATTATAAATATTAATATTATAATTAATATTAATATTATTATTTATAATATTATAATTAATATTATTATTAATACTACCATTAATGTTATTAATATCATCATAATTTTAATGGTATTAATATTATTATTATTATTAGTGGTCCCAATTATTTTATCTCTAGTTAAGCACTAGTTATATTTATTTTATTTATTTTATTTATTTTATCTCCAGTCTGGTACTATGTTATTTGTTTAATTATTTTAACTCGAGTTATGTATTGCTCCAGTTTATTTTATTTTATTTTCAATTTTACAAGAAAATTATTTTATTTAAAGTTCTTACTTCAATCCTTATTTTATTCTATTTTGTAATAATTTAAATATCATTTTATATATAAATACATGTGAAGTAAAAGTATGTATTTTGATGAATTTGATAAAATGAAGTTCTTTGTATGCTATATTATTATTCACTAGTTGTATTTGTTTGGTTGTTGTGTACAATTTGTGGATTAATATATATATATATATATATATATATATATATATATATGATATAATTTAATGGTCATTGTGTTATGTGATTGATGAAAATGTCATGAATATGTTGGTGTTGAAAGATTTTTGGGTTTCTGAGTCGAAATTAGGGTCATGTATGAGTGCCTATTTTTGGAAAGTCATAGTTTGATACAAATGCGGGATGAAAGGTAGGGACTCGATGGCGTTTAAGGAAGTATTCAAGTAGGTGATATCTAGATAGTTAGGGTAACGCCCTGTACTAGCATAGTTCACAGGCCGAACTTGATATTGTCCGATACCTGTTGAACATCGCCAATATTAGATAGTGAGTATATATCTATGTTATTGGCAGATGACTATAATTTTCCAGAGAATGATTATAATTATACCAATGTTTTGATGAGATATACTCACACTACCTAATCAGTTCTCAAAAGGCTTTTGATGTCTAGGTGGATCATCAAAAGTGGTGGTATATGGATCCATGTGTCTAATGAAGTGAGAGTCATGCTTGTGGTTTTGAGTCTAAGTTATATGCATCATTGTTTGTGGTTGTGATTATATTTATTAAGATTAATATTTAATGCTTATAAAAGACCTCACTCCTTTCATGTTTTTATTATACTCTTTAAATATATATTAGTGCCTTTTGAATTATGATTTTAAATTAAACTCATTAAAAGTTTATTTTATTTTAAAATGGTAATTAAAATCAACAGACTTTTTTAAACTCATAATCTAATTTTTATTTTACTTATTTAATTGAAAATTGAATTCGAAAGAAAAATTTGAATTATAAATATTTATTTATAAATTATTTTAAGTTTTTTTCCATAAATGAAAAATATATACACAATAAAATTGTATTAGATGTGTATGAGAAAATCAAGTAAATTACATACAATTTCACTTCAATATTAATCAAAATGGTTTGAGTTAGACATGATAAGACATGATTTTATCGTTAATATAAAAATAATCACCAGCTTACATACTTTTTTTTAATAAAATCGTACCTAACTAACTTAATTTCTTTATAATAAAATTATATCAAAGTGAGACAATTAACCAATTTCAATAATAATAAAATATTATTATTATTATTATTACTATTATTATTATTATTATTATTATTATTATTATTATTTAATAAAGATGAGTTATACGGTGAAGAACATTGACTAATCTTTCTAACATAGAATTATTATTTTAAGATTTATGATCACATTATATTTTACTATTTATTGTTATAACTCCTAAAAATGCCTTATACAGTAAGTAAACAAGATTGACTAATCTTTCAACATGGAATTATTATTCTATGATTTATTATCACATCATATTTTATCATTTATTGTTGCAACTCCTTCTCAGAAAATACTAAGTTTTCAATATTAGCTTTAATTACTTTGTTACAAATAGTTCCTTTTTAAAGGAATTTGATCTTCACCTATTTTAAAAAGATGAAAATATAGAGTTGGTGTAACAAAGTCGTTCTATATATGTGAAGAACTCTAATGTCATTGAAATTTTTATATTTGATTTTACCCTCCAAAGTTTTAATGCAATGGGATCAGCATAACTTATAAATATAAAGATATATCGAAAAGTCTGCTAAAGAATCTTACTGCCCATCATATCTTCTTATAGTTTCATGCAATAATGGTAATACCAAATAATTCTCGATCTCTTCTTTTATGTCGATCGAAGTCTCTATCTAGTATACTTTAAGATACATCACCTTTAATTTTAGTCATATTTATCAAAATGGTTCTTGTATTACTAAAATATTTTTATAAAAAAAATTCCAAAATATGTATATTAAAATGTATTTTTGAATTCGAAAAAACATACAACCTAAAATATCTTATTTTATTCAAAAACGTACATTTTAGATTATATCTCTACATTTTAGATTATATTTTTAAGTCTAAAAATGCACTATAGAATGTGCTTTCTCCAAAGTACTGAAAAATTTTATAATCTAGTAAATTCTATTAATATTTTAATATCTCTTTTCCTTATTTTATTTCTAAAAGTAATTAATTCGTTTCATATCAATTAATTCAACACAATAAATAATACATAAAAAAACATAATAAATAATACATAAAAAACTAAATATGTGCGACATTTTTTATAAGATATTTTTATTTAATATTAATATTATTATATAATTTTATTACAAATAAAGTAACTTGACTGTTACTGATGGATTGGGAAAAATAAAAACATAAGTACATTGAGATTGTTGTGAAATTGTTGTAACAATGTCACTGACAATAGTCAATTAGTTGATTAGAGGTCGAACAAGCCTTTCAGGAAGATGAAAATATGTATGAGGAGGAGCATTCACCAAATTATTAGGCTTTTGTGGTGGATGTCGGCTATGAAGATTTTCAAAACATGAATAGAATCTATCTGAAGGTCCAGAAGGTGGAACATACCCTTTGGGAATAATAGGAAAATTGACACGACTTTTATGAAGATTTATACAATTTAGATGAAATACTTTTAAAGATTCAGGAAGAGTAACGTACCCTTTGGGAGAATGTGAATGACATCTTTTTGAAGGTGCAGAAGGTGGAACATATCCTTTAAGAAGAATATGAAAATTCACATGACTTTTAACTTTAGTTACTTTTTCTCTATTGAAATCTTGAAGATTATGGATATTTGACTCAAATGCAATATTTGCTATCACTATATTTGAGAAAACAAGATATAAAAAGAATGAACTTAAACTAATACCCATTTTGGATTCTTTAACAAGAAAATGAGAAGTCCAATACCAACTTTTATATTATGTAAGAAAGGAAACGGTTTATTATTATTATATTATTATTATTATTATATCCTTATTATTATATTATTATTATTATATGTTATGGTAAAGTTCAATGTAAGAAACCAGTTATACCACTTTATACAATAAAATAAAAAATAAAAATGAATTTAAATAAATACAAAAGATATATATAATAATAACAGTATAAATTCAAAGTAACAACTACTTTTATTTAATAATTAATATAAAAGTCATATTTCTTTTAAATTAAATGAATAAATTTTATTCATGATATAATATTTATAAATTAATTAATTTTATGATAATTATATTATATTTCAGAATTCAATAATTAATATACTTTATAGCTAAATTTTAAATATAAAGTATTCATAAAATATAATATATTTATATAGTTTTTACTATATATATTATATTTAATTTTTATTAAGGTTAATATTTAAAATTTAAGTTTATAACATAGTTTGGATAGACTTAATTTGTTTGTTGGGCATTAAATATTGTTAGAATTTTATTTGCTCAATACTAGTTTTTTCATCTTAATTTTTCTCAATATATTTTATAATATCCACAACTTTGGTTTCTAATTTTTTTTTTCCAGAAACTTTAATCCTTGAAATTTTAATCAATTATTCCTAATATTGGATATTGAACTCTTTTGACGCAATTCCAACTCCTTAATTTCTAATTATTTATAATTTTATTTTGCTATACAAGTTAAAAAATATATTAAATCACTTTAATGTCCAAGCAAGCAAAATTTGGACTAATGTTTCGCATAATTAGAAATTAAAGTATCAAAATTGCATTAAAAGAAATTCAGTGACCAAAATTTTGGATAAGTAAAAACTAGAGGACTAAAGTGGTGACAAAATAAATTAGGAATATAAAATACAATTATACCTTTCTTTTAATTCTATAAAATATTAAATAAATACATAAAATAGAAGAGAGAATAAACAAATTAATTGAAGTAGTTCTATATATTCATAATTATATTATATTGGAGGAAAATAATTGTAATATTTTAAAAATAGTTCCATTCAAGATGGAAAATTAGAATTTATGTAATTCTAATTTAAAATTTTGTTTGATGATGTTTAATATATTTTTTAATTTTTGAAAATTTGTATTTTTATTATTTTTTAGAAAAAATGTTTTATATATTGTCTTTTACTTTTTGAAATTTAAATTTTTTTTATTTTAAAAGTTTTACAATTTTTTAGAAATGTTTTATTTTTGAAAATTTGACATGAATGATTATTTACAAACAAAAAAAACATATTTATATAACCTTATTTAAAAAAGGAAGGAAAAAAATAAAATAATGGGTTGGAGAAAAAAAGTGTGTAACGCATTACTTTTCCCAATACATGCCTCACCTTTTCCAATGCATGCCTCACCTTTTCCGATGCATGTATCACATGTTCCAATATATGCCTACACCCACGTTTAGCACATGTACATACACCCACGTTTAGCACATGCCTACACCCACATTTAACCTTTTTTTTTTTTTTTTTTT
>Ga0209700_101243_pt1 | contig 52249 bp, 33 predicted proteins | sample SiratroredBW_FD_187528 | JGI IMG/M metagenome (GOLD analysis project Ga0209700, IMG submission 187528) | Root nodule microbial communities of legume samples collected from California, USA - Siratro red BW (SPAdes) (version 2) | ecosystem: Host-associated > Plants > Roots > Nodule | place: USA...
AATAAAATAACAAAAAAAAAAAAAAAAAATATAAGAAGAGTTGTGATGAGAGAAAAAAATACCTAACTAAACTTAAAAGATAACAAATAAGTCAATCTAATCAGTAAAAAATCACAATTTTTATAAGAATAAAATTTTTCCAAGTGAAACAAAAAAAAAAGACTAAAAAGAATAGGAGAGATTAAACTTTTATGTAGCGTGAAATAAGTATTTACACTATTGAACACTTGAAATTGAGAGTTAAAGACTCTTAAGCAAAAAATTAAACAATAAATAAAAATATTAAAAAAAGGAGTAAAATGTGTGCCTTAGAAAGTATTTGATTAAATGAAATTGAAATTTGTGTATTTTGAAATGTAATATTCATTTGAACGAAACCATACAAAAGAGAAAATGTATAATTAAGGTTGTGATAAGATAAAAAGTACCTTGATGATCTAAGTGAACTTTGTAAATCTTAGCATGTTTAATATTTGAAAAAGAGAAAAAAAATTGTATAGCGAAAGGAAACAGAAGGGTTAAGAAACTAAAAACTTCTAAGAACTTCGTGAATATAAGTTTTTGGGGCCATTTTCTAGCCCAATGCCCACACCTCTTCCTAGATGAGCAAGAATCTCATCTTAATCATCTATATGTTGAAATTGTTATTCTCATTAAACTTCTTTATCTTCAATGGGATGCATATATTTTTTTGTAACAATCTTGATTATAAATATAAAACTAGATCGAATGTGATCCTAATTTTTTGTACATTAATGCCAAAATAACTTAAAAAAAGAAACATTGTAATATTGATTGTGAATCACATTAACCCAAAAAAGACAATAAACAAATAACTAAATATATAAATAACATTGTAAGTGATTTTGATATTAGTTATTAAACACATAATGTTAAAATAAACTATTGAACAAATGAAAGAAACATCATACATATACTAATTGTGAATCATACTCATAAAGAGATAGTTAATAAACAAGTCACAAAGCATGGTAAAAGGAATAAAATAATCTCCTTTTAACTTCATTGCAAGGTTCTTACTTGTAACTCAACAACATATACAAGATATTTTTATATTAAATAGGTGTCTCCTTATATAAGATTAGGCACCTCATTATATTTTAAAATATCAATCCTGTCTTTGGGATGTAAAAATGACTTTTAAAATTCCAAAATAAATTGAGAGTGCAAAAATAATTTATAGATTTGACATTCTGAAAAACTCATTCTAAAAACATATTTCGAAAACTCTGTTCTGAAACATATTCTGGAATTACTTTTCAGTAATTTAATTTTTTCACCACTAAAATGCTTCCCCCGAAATGGAAATTTCGTAAACTTTTAGAACCCCTTTCCATAATGAAAAAACAAACACCCACCCAACTAAACCAAACTTTTCTCATTAAACCCAAATCCAATGAAAATTAAATTTAACTTATAAGAAGACCAAATAGGACAGCAATCAAGTATCAAAGATCACGCTGCACTACTTTCAGCAACCGTAATCTAGAGAGACACTTCTTGATTTCCTCTCAATAATGGAGTGTAAGAAATAATTGATAAAGTGGAAGAAGCAATTGGCGTAAGAATACCAACCGATTATATATTAACATAACAATCTTTATCTAACATATAACATTTATAATGATGAGTGGTTTACTAGACAATTTGCATTGATTCACCGGACACCTGATCATTTTAACTACTAGAAGAATCATTTTAAGTTTGGTACACCAAAAAATCTCCAATAGCAAAAATAACTTATTTGTATTACCTTTTCAGTGACGGTTAACTTTTTGGTGAAGTTTACACCTTCACCATTTCTTTTTCTTTAATACACTTTCTATTTTCGTAAATCCAATTTCAATTATTTTTAATTTATTTTTTTTATTTAGAGAAAAGATCCATAAAGAAATTAGTCAGGACATCTTTAATAAGAATTTATTTCAAAGGGTTCTTAATAATAATGAAAATTTTATGTTAAGCTAGTCTCAAATATGATTTTTTTTTAAATTAAATTTTTATAGAAATAATTTAAAGAAGTTTTTCCATAAATAATTCTCTTTAATTTTACATCTCACGTTTGTAAAACCTATTTTAAAATAATATTTTTTAATTAATAATTTTCGATTGTTTTAACATAACAGTGACCATTGAAGTCAAGACCCACCATAGTGTGCACGTCTGTACTATAAGATACGCAACTGCAAAACTTGAGGACTCTTCTTTTCTCTATTTTTCTATCCAATCCAATGGATTCTGCGTTCTCCGTTACCACCACGGCGAACGTGGCGCTTTTCAGAGCGCTCCACCGTCATTTTGCTCGAGCTCCTCAACCCGCCTTCGTCCGTCGCAACCTCAAATGCCTCGTTGTTTCCTACAACAACCACTGCCGCATTCCGTGTTCTTTCACTTCCGCGCCGTCGCCGTCCTCGCTCCGCTGTTTCCGCGGATTGCAACCGCGAACGCCGTGCCGACTGCGCTGCATTTCGAGCTCCGCCGCTTCCTTTGCTTCTTCTACCGGCGGTGGAAATAGCGGCGATGGAACCGGTGACAGCGGCGGTTCCGGTGGTTCTGGCGGTGAGGCTGGTGATGCTAGTCTCCAATTGGTTGGAGACGCGTCACAGGAGCTTTCGGCACTTTCGCCTGACGTTATCATTCTCGATGTTTCAGTGTGAACTCTTCTCTCTGTAGAATTTTTCGTGTTATTTTTATTTTTAGTATTTCACTTTTGTTTGTGCGTGTGATAGGGAATGGTGTGCGGGGGATGTGCGGCGACTGTGAAAAGGATACTGGAAAATCGAGTAAGTATTTCAAATTTGTATTTGGTCTGGTTTACGATCTAAACTTGAATGCTTCCATTATTTTATTTGTAAGATGATTGATATACTGGTTCTGTTGTTGAGGGCGTTCTGCTAGGTTTACCATGAGCGTTCGGTATTTTTTATTTCGTAAGTGTGTGGATGTCGTGTGAGATGGTTGACCTTAATGCGGAAAAATCATGTTCAACAGTTTCAAAACAATGCAGTAGTTTAGTCATTGGTGTCTAAATCCTTAATGTAACTTTACTTTTTACTGTGCTTATTTACAAGAAAAGAAAGGTATGAAAGTTAGTTTGTCTGAAAGGGTGTAACTGGCGTACTGTGTAGGTTGCATATCCTCGATAATCTCTTCTTTCTTAACAAAAATATAAACAAAGGAAAAGATATTTAAGCTGTATAACAGTTCTATCATATTCTCTGAAGGAGCACTTTCTCTCTTTGTGTGTGTGTGGGTAGGTATAAGTAAATCCAATCTGATGGTTCAGATTTTCACTCATTAGGCATGTTGGTATTTTATTTTTAAGTGAACGGACCTAAAGCATCATATTTGATAAAATTAATAGTCGGGATTTGGGAGACTTACACCTGGTGTAAACGGATCACAATTGATTCCCAGAGTAACTCTAAGAGAGTTACATGTATGTAAGAGCAATCAATTGACTCCAAAGTATCTCTAAGACTTACGCTCCATCCTCAGCCTTTATTTTCTTGTGATCTAATGATTAGGATGAAATACTTTGTAGAACCATTAGACTACAGGGATTTGAATGGTGAAGATGAGGAGTAACTCTCTTAGAGTTATTCTTGTAGCCAATTAACCCATCCTCATATATATATATATATGTGTGTGTGTGTGTGTGTGTGTTTATGTATATATATATGTATGAGAAAATAGCCTGGGCTTGATTGTGTAATATTTAATCATGTACTACCATGTATGGCAAGTTTGTTGACTTTTACAATGATAATTTTAAAAATTAAATCCTAAAGATGATTTTGATTGCTTAAATGTGGAAATCTTTGTGTCAACAGTGCATAGTTGATAAACCCTCTCCATATTTTTTGCAGTAATCTAAATTCAGTTTCTTTACTTTTTATACAAATGAACATTGGGCAGCCACAGGTGTCATCAGCTAGTGTAAACTTAACAACTGAGACAGCAATCGTTTGGCCTATATCTGAGGCAAAGAATGCACCAAATTGGCAAAAGCAACTAGGGGAGGCACTTGCAGAGCATTTAACTAGCTGTGGTTACAATTCTAGCCTCCGAGGTATTATTCATTCCTACTAGTTGAGGCAGCTATTATTTAGTCAATTCAGTGTGTTTTTATCTATTTTACATTGGCATATGCTTATTTTTCATAAAAATCACATGGATGGTTGGTTATACTACTTTTACATCATTTAGTTATATTATTTTTCGCACGTGCCCATCCTTATTAATGTCCTTTGGCATGTCTGTTAACCTAGTCAAAGTCATGTCTGTTACTGTTTGAATTGTTAGAGTTGATTGCTTGATTCTTGGAATCTTTGTCATAAGGGAAGCCTACTATCATAATTTCCTTGAAATATTTGGCTTGTTTGGTATTAAACTGTTTCAGCTTTCTAGATATTTTCTATTGGCAATAGAAATTGCGTTTTTAAGTTACCGAGATATTATTATACTGTATGTGTGTATTTATATGTTATTAGTACAATTGGCCTGCTAATTTTTGTCTATGTGTCTCTGGGATTGGGATAAGTAATAATTCAAGTATTAAGTAAAGCTGTAATTAATTGTAATACCTATTTTAGTTGGGCCTTTCATTGTAATACAATGAGCTTGCTCTTTTTGGTCCATGTATCTCTGAATCTTGGATAAATGATAATTCAAGTATTAATTGAAGCTGTAAATAATAGCAATACCTATTTTAGTGGTGCCTCCTTCTTTAAGTCATAATTTAAAATGAGTATCTCATTACCTGTGAACAACAACTCTGAATTGAGTGTTCATACCTTGCTTCATTTAAAATTATTTACCCCTTAATGTTGTCCATTTATTTCAAAATTCTTACCATCTCTATATTATCAATATTTTGAGTCCTTACATCATTATTTAGTGTTAATTTGTAAAGGTTCAAGTGTACTCTATGGACTGAACTAGAAGCTAGGATTTTAGTTTGAAATTCTTAAATTGTGTGAATATAAATGACCAACAACTGGTCTTCCTACCAAACTTCAATTGTGAACAATATGTACTAGCTCTTTCTGAAATAAAATAAGATTTATACGCATGGAGGAACCTTTGAATTGTTTTTAATAGACATAACATGCAATATTGGTTTCATGACTCCTATAGTCCTCTGGCTGTTCACTTAGCAGTCATTGCTTCATATGAGATTAAATCTTACCGCATGTAGAATTTCATTTCATTTACATAAAATTGGCGGGTTAAGTGGCAGGTGAAGAAGCTAGCTACTGAAGGAGTTATTTCCCCATATAAATGCAAAAGTGGTTTTCTGGAGTCAATGGTATGCCATCAATTCATGGGGTTCTAAGTTTAAACGCATTACCTTTTGTATGAGTAAACTGTTTTCAAATCTTATATCCACCCTACTACTTAGATATATAGGATATTTTAAAAACCATTATTCATGTTATACTTTCTCCCTTCAGAAGGTGAATCTCGGGTGCTTCTTGTGATGGGTATTGGAGAGCCATGTCTGTGTTCTGGTGCCCCGCAATGTGAAGAATTTTGCTGATGTTGAATTTTGAGACTAGCGATCCCTTAGTTATAATGAATTTTTGGGACTCTTATTCATGTGCAATTGGTTTATTTTGTTTTTGTTTGTATGATTGATGGGAATATATATTTGTGTACCCAATTAATGTATACAGCTGCTGTATTTTATTTTTACAAGCTCCAGTATAATAAAACGCTAACACCTTTATTATTGTTATAACTTAAAACTATTGTTCTCCATTCATGATGTGTTTTTCCTTTCAATCTTTGAATTCTTTTCATCGTGTATGAAAATAATGATATTTCAAGCTTGGTTTCTTTCTGTTTTGACTTAAGAATATATATATATATATATATTTTATTTATAGACCAAATACCTCTTGTGCATATTAGTACACTTACTAGTGAGCAAATAAATGTGATGATAGAATATGTTGCAAGGGTTTGTGATGAGAAAATTGTGTAAATTTTCTTATCCCTAAGAGGCTAGTAAGTACGGGGTAGATGCACCTAGGGATGACAAATAAACTCGGCCCAATTTTGACACGAATTCCTTGCATTGATTGGGTATGGATATGGGTAATATCCAAATTTTTAAATTAGGTATATGCCTTTGTACATATATGTCCCATCTAGTCCCATAGCCATCCCAATACCTTCCCGTCCTCATCCCTTTTTTAAATTATTAAAACACCTTTTGTTTATTTAGTAACCTGAAAAACTTATATTAACTTTTCTTTGATCCTTAGGTTCGTACCTTATTTCTAGATCATAAATTTGATCATTTTTATTCTTTCCTTTAATTATTTAACCTTTATCCAATTGTTATTTGATACTTATTTGATATTTATACAATTATAATTTCTTTTTTGATGATTGATATTAAAGAAAAGAAAATGTGTATCCTTTTAATATTGAATACTTGATAATATCATGTTTCCTTTGCTGTGATTTTTATTTTTTATAGAAATATTATTTAAGTAATATTCAGTAAGGAGGCGGATATGAGTATACCCCTTCTCCGATAGGGATGAGGATGAGACAAAAAATTTATACTTGTTGGATATGAGGATGGATATGAAGTTTTACTTCGAGGATGGGGATGGAATACTGAAACCCGTACTTGCCCCACCCCGTTGCTATCCCTAGATGCACCTTGGAGGATGGGGTTATTGTGAGCAGTTGCACCTTAAATGGCATGAAACAACAACACCTCATTCTTGTTTCCTTGCTAGCACATGAATTTAGGTCTAAGGCGAGGGAAGAAGAGAATAAAGACAATTCTTTTTTATTGATATTGACTTGATATGATATTTATGTATTACAATTATGTTCATAAAACCTAGAGCACTAACATTTACTTATACTAATAATAAAATCCTAATTGTTAGATGAATTTGCATCTCAGTGTAATACTATGCTACAGTATGTATTTTATATATACATGTGTGTGTGTGTGTGTTTATCTGTTGTGCTCTACACAAAGGGATTCCATCACACGTGACTCTATCAGTTCTCTGTACATGGTATGTGGAGTTTAATTTGAATCCTCGCTTACATGGTACACCCGTTATCCATTGGTGCCAAACTTTTTCTAGAAATTGTCTCATCTCAATTTCTAACTATCCCTCTTTGTTGTGCACCTTTTTACTAAGTGTTTTCCCTTTTCGATGTTTCCGTTGCTTTTGCTGTCATCTGTCGCTGCCACTATCAATTACTTCAACTCGTAACCCCACCATCAAAGTTGTGCCGCTCAAATGACTCCTGTGCCACCAGTCTTGAGTCAATTAGAGTAGCAACGTGTCCTCAGGTGTGTTCCTCTTTCACACAGTTCTTCTCAATTAATTGTCGTTCCTGGATGTGGTAGCTCATTTGACAACCATTTTGGCAACTATCATCAACACCTGATTGGCCTTGACATCCTCTCTTAATTTGGTCTCTACTTGGTGATTGTGATTTGTTTTTCCTCTCCTTATTGTGGATGTTTATTTTCTCGTGTTGTTTTCTCTTTCCTCTAAGTGACCCACGACTACTCCCGTTGCTTATTAATCTATCTTTGATCTTTACTGACTATGTCAATGTTCCACTCTCCATTGGCAAGTTAGATGACAATAATTATAACATGTGGGACTCAAATATCAAGTTTTATCTTAAGATACAAGATTATGTTGGTCATCTCATCGAGAGAATTATTGATGAAAAAAGATCTCCCTTGTTGGACCAAAGTTGATGCCAAATTTGTAGCATTCCTTTCTTCCCTGAAACAAATATTTTTAGCCCACGAGACATCTGCTGGGGTTTGGGAGCAAGCATGGTTGTTCTATATCAACCATACTCAATGTCTTCCATGGTGTACACAATCTCTTGAGGATCATAGCCCCTCACTGGATTGATGGCTCCATTATAGAGTACTCGAGAAAGGTCTATGGTCTTCTACATGACTTTAATCAACTCTTGTTCTTTTCTTTCGTTCTTGCCTAGGAACATGAGCAACGACAAGCTTTCTTTGGTTGATGATATTGTATGGTTTCTAGATGAACATTCGTCAGTTTGTGATTAGATTTGTGGTCTCCAACTATGCCCATCTTGGTTTCCACTAGGTTATCTTGTTGTGCATGTCGTGCAAGTTATGCATTGAAATATTTTGTCACCCTTGGTGACTCCTCTGTGTTGGTATGTTGTTAATGATCATATTCACTCTTACAAACAATTGACTGATGCTATCCATTGTATGATTGCCATCCTTGGTCTGTTGTTGTTGCCAGGTTGCTCTCTTTTTTATGGCCCTTGATTTTAGTGCCACTTCCTTTAATAGTTCAAAACCACCAACTGTCTTCCTTGACTTCCTCAAATGGTATTAGGAATGTCAAACCTTTTTTTCCATTGCTTCTATTGCACACACAATGCCTTCCTCTAGTTCCTTTGTTGGTCTTAGTCACCCAACCTCTCCTTGCCCTTGAGTTCTTGACTTTGGTGCTACCAATCATATTTCTTGTAATAAGTCTATTCCCTTTCAACTTTTAGTTATATAAGATCTGTCACATTGGGTAATAAGCTCAGGGCCCCATCTCATGTTGATATTGTTCATCTTTTCCCTCCTCTCTCCACTAACAATGTACTTTGTCTCTGGGTTTTCGTCTAATTTATTGTCTATTAGTCATCTCATAAGTGCCCTTGATTGTGTGATTTCTTTTGCTAAAGATTTTGTTTTCTTATGGGGCCAAAGTTTGGGACGAATGATTGGTGTCGGGTTGAGTGAGTCCCATGGTCTTTATCACCTTTGTACCTCAATTCATGTTGGCGCTTGGTGGATTCCCCTTGTTTCATCCATGCTAAAATGGTTCACCCTAGCCTAGCCAAGTCCTAACACCTGGTACTGTGTCTGTCTAAGTTGTCCACTTTATCATGAGTTGTGTCATTTAGGAAAACATAGTCGTAGTCCATTCACTAAATGTGTTCCCAACATAGTGTTGTCTCCTTGTGCTATTGTTGTAGTATCCATGAGCACCCCTTTTGTCTTTGATACCTTCATCATGTTTAGTGTGTTAGAAAATCCACCACGTTGGCAACATCCACAGCTTCCTATTGGGCCACTCGTTCATCTCTGCCTCTTGAACCCAATCTCTGCATTACAATTCATAAAGGTGTATGCTCCACTAATAATCCTTCCCTTCATTATGTTGCTCTAGCTATCATCGATTGAGCTATCATCGACTGTTTCCATCCCTTTAAACTTGTCTGTATTCTATTTCTTTTGTGTGGATTACTAAAATTATAGGTGATGTCTTTAGCTTGCCCTAGTTGGGGACAAGCTATGCTTGATGAACTGGGTGCTCTTATTGGGATCTCGATCATTTGCTTCCTGGGAAATATGTTGTTTGTTGCAAGTGGATTTTCAGATTGAAAGTTGTCCCAGATGGCACGCTTGATGGGCTCAAAGCTCATTTGGTACATTAAGGGAGCCCCAAGAATAGGTTTGTTGTATGGGATTCCATTACACATGACTCTACCATTTCTCTCTAACTAAATAGGAAGCAAATCATGAGATAAGGAAATATGGTAAGTTGATAAGCAATGCTAAGAGGTATTGAGGAAATAGGGAAACTAATTGTTAAAGATAATCTAGTATAATCTAAGATATGATCAAGATAGTACTGGACATTTCATAAATTTTAACTTTTTCCACTGAATTTTGTTCCTGTAAAGGCCTGATTGGAATCATTACTTATTCTGCCACTTGAGTGAATAAAATATTGATTAAATTACAAAAAAGATACTGGATTTCTTGGCAAAAATATTTGATCAGAGGTATTAAATTATAATTGTCAGCAGGATTAAATTCTTTTTCTAGGTTGAAGCTTAAGGCTTGTACGTAGTTTAAATGAGAACAGATTTCTCCACTGGTGTGTTTGATTGCTGACCATTCTGATCCTGAAAGTGCAGATTCTACAAGAGACAATTTCCTCCAAATTTTTGAAAAGAAGATGGAGGAAAGACATAGACAATTAAGAGAAAGTGGTAAGCACTAATTAAATCTACTAAATATTGCAACAGAGCCTACGTATGCTATTTCTGAGTGGTTCTCTGATGATTCAACTGCTGTAACTGCTGAGACTAATTGGTGACCTTTCTTTCTTATATGCTGTTTAAAGGTCGTGAGCTAGCCGTTTCTTGGGCTCTATGTGCTGTCTGTCTTGTTGGCCATTTCTCTCATTTCTTTGCAGCAAAGGCACCGTGGATCCATGTCTTTCATTCCGTTGGGTTTCATCTATCCTTATCTTTGTTTACATTGCTTGGTCCTGGCCGCCAACTTATCCTTGATGGCTTAAAAAGCCTTCTTAAAAGGACACCAAATATGAACACCTTAGTTGGTCTTGGGGCTTTGTCATCATTTACTGTCAGCTCATTTGCTGCCTTAGTTCCAAAATTGGTAAAATGTTTTTCTGAAGTTTGTTATCTCTAATCTTTAATTTTGATTCAATTAGTTGCTGGCCACGTTTAGTAACAGCTATCTTCAAATAATTAAAGAAAATAGAAAACTCAAATTTTTTTGTTGCTGACTGTCCAATTTATGATTGCCATGTAGCTATAGTTTGCAAGATCGCTAATCACTAGTAGCTCACAGATTATAATATGTAAATTCTCTTCTGGTTTGTTTTTTCTGGATTGGACTAAATATTCTCGTTGATCTCTTTTATCAAATCATTGATACACGAGTGTACACGATTTGGTCCTCACTTTCACGCATGCATTGCTCGTGCACAAGTAGGTTGGTAGAGTCAATTATATTGATCCAACAGACTGTATTTCTGTTAGCTATAATTAAAGAAATAATAGCATACTCGTTCCTCCACAGTCCATATTCATGGTTATAGTTTGGTTTGATTTTAGCTTATGCTTACATTCATTTACATTACAAAGCTATAGTTTTTGGTTGTCTTTTCCGTTTTGGTAAATGGTGGTGGATGTGTTAGGCAGGGGAGTACTGAAAGGGGTTGGAAAGTATATTACAGGAAGAAGTTAAAAAATAAGGTGGTTAGACTTATGTTAGAGAAAAGTTATATCATCCAGGGTGTAGGAGGTAGGGAGAAAAAAATAGTTGTGAATAGGGAATGCACTGTGTGAAAGGAAGAAATTCCTTTGTATTCTTTGTGCTTGTTGTTCTTTGCGGATTAATTTTGAATAATAGGAGAGCGGGACTCTTTTTCTTCCAATCTGTATCCTCATTTTGTTTCCACGAAAGAAGGCTCGTAACAGGATGTGACCTAGGCTGATTCTTGTTTATCTACTTTTGTTGAATAGTGCTCTATTCATCTCATCTCATATAGGAAAAATAATAACTTATAGTCATCAAATTTATATTACATGAGTGGAAGCCAGCTGATGGTTAGACTTAGATGCTCAACATTTGCTTGCTTATATTTATTAACTAGAAACTAGAAAGTATATTTTCTTTGTGTAATTGTGGAATTGGATTTGTATTGTATGTGTAAATATAAATTTAATTGTACTAAATGATATTTTTTAATGTTTATGCAGGGATGGAAGGCTTTCTTTGAGGAGCCAATTATGCTAATTGCATTCGTCTTGTTAGGAAGGAATCTCGAACAGAGAGCTAAAATTAAAGCAACCAGTGATATGACAGGACTTCTTAGTTTGTTGCCACCAAAAGCTCGCCTTCTAGTCAACAATGCGGAAACAGAGGCTGGCTCAGTTGTTGAAGTTCCTTCTGACAGTCTTTCTGTTGGAGACCAAATTATTGTGTTGCCTGGAGTGAGTAATACCAGAATCTACACATTATCGGATACAACCCTGTAGCTCCTTCACCCCTTTTTTAGTACTGGAAGAAGCTTCAGTTGTGTATTCCCTCTGAATGGATGTTTTTTAGTACTGTAATTTTGGGTTCAAAAAGTATCAGATGAACTACTGAAAAAGAAAACTGGTAATAGCAATACACATGTTGTCCACTAGTTGGGAAGGAGGATCGGAGGGAGGGCATTACGCCTATAATCACTGTGTTCAAATTTGTCATATAAGATGATGCTTGTGCTACAAAACCATTGCTAACATCATTTTAAAGTTTGAATTCTTCTGAGATTTTGACAAGTAATATGTATAAAATACTTGTCAAAGCTGCGTGGCTTTGCTTTTAACCCAAATATCCTTTTCTCTAGGACCGTATTCCGGCTGATGGAGTTGTGAGAGCTGGTAGAAGCACAGTAGATGAATCAAGTTTCACTGGTGAACCACTGCCTGTAACAAAAGTACCCGGGGTATATTCTGTCTTGACACATTTTATGATAATTTGAGATTTATTTCGCTTTTGTCACAGATTGTAGCTTTTATTGGTTCCTGAGCACCTGTGGATGTTGTGATTGATAGAACACCAATTGATGAAGTAATTAAATATAATATAAAAACTACAATCACACACAATAAGCAATACATTTACTGTCCTAGAGCCAAAGGTCTCCTGTCACATACAATACAGCGATACCCTTGCTGTCCTACTGGCAAAAGTCTTCTATCAAGTGTATTCTCCGTTCTCAAATTGCAAATAGCTTCACACTATCCAATTACACAGCCTTCTATCATATTTGTTGCTAGGACTGGATTGCGAACAATGTTAATAGCTGACTTATTATCATAATAAAGAATCATAGACTTTTCACGTGCCACTTTAAGATCTTTTAGAATAATTCACAACCATAACAATTCACACACCCCATGTGCCATAGCTCGGAATTCAGCCTCTGCACTAAACCTCACAACAACATTTTGTATCTTACTTCTCTAAGTCACCAAATTTCCACCCAAGAACTTGCAATATCTATGACAGACCCTGCATAATTTGCATGAGTATACCCTTCCATCCGTAATTTTTCATTCTTCTTGAAGAATAATCCCTTTTCTAGACTTGTCTTCAAATATTGAAGGATTCTGTTCACAACTTGTAAATGTCTCTCCCTTTGATCTTGCATGAATTGACTAACTACACTCACAACATAGGCTATGTTAGGTCTGGTGTGAGCTAAGTAAATGAGCTTCTCACAAGTCTTTGATATTGGCCTTTATTCACAATAGAACTGTCTTCATCACTTCCAATTCTATGGTTTTGTTCTATAGGAACTCTAGTGGTCTTGCAATCAATCTGACTTGTTTCTTTGAGAAGATCAAAAACATATTTTCATTGGGAGATAAATATGCCTTTTTTCGAGTAAGCTACTTCAATTCCAAGGAAGTACTTTAATTTTCCTAGATCCTTCATTTCAAAGATAGTAGTAAGCTTTTCTTTCAAGATTTGTTTCTCATGTTCATTTTCTGAAACAGTCATATCATCAACGTAGACCAAGAGTAAAGTAAGTTTACTTTCTGGGGAATGCTCTATGAACAGGGTATGGTCACCTTGACACTGTTGATACCTAGGGAGATCATAAGTTGAGTGAGTCTACCAAGCCAAGTATGGGGTGATTGCTTGAGTCCGTACAAGGCTTTATTCAATCTGCACAATTCATTTCATTCTCAAAAGACCTAAAACCTGGAGGGATTTCCATGTAGACTTCTTCCTCTAAATGTCCATGCAAAAAAGCATTTTTCACATCAAATTGTTGTAATTTCCAACCAAAATAGGCTGCTAATGAGCGAATGATTCTAACAGTATTCATCTTGCCACATGAGCAAATGTTTTCTCATAATCTAACACCATAAATCTTAATATATCCTATAGCAGCTAAATTTATACTTTACATTATAAACCCTTTTGCATCTTATTGCCTTTTGGTACAACGGTTTGTCAACAATTTCCCATGTCTGCTTCTTTTCTAAGGCACCCATGTCTTCATTCATGGCTTGAACCCAATTCTCATCCTTCATTGCTACTGCGACTATTGTAGGGACTCTAATTGCATCAATCACAAAGAGGAAACTCTGGTGCTGTATAGAAAGACGTTTAGTGGTCACAAAATGAGAAATGAGATACTTGTTACAAGATCGAGTTTCTTTTTATCAAAGCAATGGGTAGGTCATCAAGGTTAGGTTCACTATTATTATTAAAGTAATTTTACAAAGGTTCAAGGGAGTCCGAAGAAGGAACACTTACCTGTTTCAGATGATTGAAGTTGTTATTGGATTAGGTTAGGTTGCTTGTCTCCTCTAGTATTGTATATGGAAGAAAATCTCTGGATGACTAATTTCTGGAGCTGATTCTGATGCGGGACCAACGTTGCCCTTGTTAGGAGTAGCTTTAGAGACATCCATACGAGATGCGTCAGGAGAAGTATTAGGACAAACCAAAACTAGAGCAAGGCAGTTATGCATCGATCTTCGTGCACAGTCCCTCGAAAACAAGTCTATGAGAGAGTTTTTGGGACAAATAAAAAATATTGCAGATTAACTGGCTGGAATTGGTTGTCCAGTCAAACCTGATGAGTATGTTGATGTTATGTCCAGTCAAACCTTTGTTATTGAAAGTAAATTTGAAACACCTCCAATCATGGAGGTTGAGGCACTTCTTCTTGCCCATGAATCTCGTACTAATCGTTTTCAGAAGAAAATATTTTCCTCGGTTAATACTCTCAAGCATATGCTGCGAATACAAGATCGCAAGTTCACACCAATAACTTTCGTGGAAACTTTGGTCGTTCCTCCACTTATAGAGGTGGTCGCAATCGTAGTGGTCCAGGTCGTGGTGGTAGGTTTGCTAATTTTCAGTGCCAAATCTGTCTCAAATATGGTCATACTGCCAACATTTGTTTTTACCATGGAGATTCTTCCTATCAACCACATGAATCTCTAGTTTTATATAATCCTACAACAAATCAGCCTCTTCAGTTTTCAACTACACAATTCAACCCTACATGGATTAATCCTGCCACTACTCAAGTTTGTTCTGCACCTGCAGTTGATGTGCCCAGTGCATTGTTGACAAATTCTTCTGCACAAGAACCTGGTAACTGAAGTTGGATACCTAATTTAGGGGTGTCTTTTCATGTTACTGGAAATTCTCAAAATATTCAGCAATTAAATCATTTTGAAGGCCCAGATCAAATTTACATTGGCAATGGTGAAGGTTTGAAGTTCTTGGTTATGGTTCTTCTTGTCTCAAGAATTCTAACTTGCAAGGCCCCAAGATTGGGAGCTTTGATACCAACTTGAAAGGAATAATTTGAATGAAAGAAGATATTTTATTCAGTCGAATTAATGAAAACAATACATCTATATATATATATATATATATAGAGAGAGAGAGAGAGAGAGAGAGAGAGAGAGAGAGAGAGAGAGAGAACTCTTACCCTAAAGTAATTATTACAAAGGCCCCAAGATTGGGAGCTCTGATACCAACTTGAAAGGAGTAATTTGAATGAAAGCGAATTAATGAAAACAATACATCTATATATATGTGTGTGTGTATATATATATATATATATATAGAGAGAGAGAGAGAGAGAGAGAGAGAGAGTCCTAATACGTAACTACCAGCTGCTATTATCTATAAATAACTGTCACCTTGCAGTTTCTAATATAAAACTAACTACAACCAATTTCTTTTTGCACAAGCTCCTAGAACTTATAATATAGAACTGTTTTCTAAAGCAGTGCGTTGAGTGCAATATATCTACACATAAACTGTCATAACTGCCCTGAACTGAGTTTGCATTATGCGATCGTTGATTCTAAGTTCATCTGTGCTTTGAGTGCAATTTATCAATACAATAGGGAAACCATTTTGGTTATGTCTTAATTGATAAAAAACAGGCTTAATTTTCTGTGTATGTGTGTGTGTATGATTGACCCCTTCACGTTTCTATAGCCGTAAAAGTGCTGGACAGTTGATTTTAGTGACTGATTGATGGATTTTATTTTTGTAGAGTGAGGTAGCAGCTGGTAGTATAAATCTTAATGGAACTCTTACAATGGAAGTGCAAAGACCAGGTGGTGAAACTTCTATGGCAGATATTGTTCGTCTGGTTGAAGAGGCACAAAGTAGGGAAGCTCCTGTACAACGGTTGGCTGACAAGGTTCTATTGAATCTCTAATAATTTTATAGCAAGTTTTGTTTTGTTTCTACATCAAGCTGTCTAGTTAGTTGCTAAGGTTAGTTTCTGCAAATAGTGACCCAAATATACAGATTTAGTGTTGTAGTTGATGCTTTCTTTTGGATTGGAAGAATATCCAATCTTGAAAAGTAAGATGTAAAGCTTGAAGTCAGTGCAAGATTTGTTCTTTGGTTTTTGAGGGATGGAGTTGATGTAGTTGCCCTTTCTAGGGGAGTTAATGCATCTCTAGAAAGTGGATTGAGGTCTAACTTAACCGTATAAAATCAGTATGTAAGACCAGGTTTGCATCCATTTATATATTATAATTTGACTATACTTCTAGTCAATATATGATCTCCACCACATTCTCTCACATGGAGGACTGAACATCTTAAGTGTGGAATTATATATTTGTAAGTGGTCTAATAACTACCCGATAGCAGATGACACAATAGGCCTAAGAAACCTTACTATAATAAACTCTGATATCATCTTAGAAAGTGGATTTAATCCTAACTTAATCTTACAAAACCGGCTTGTAAGATGACAGTTGTAACTATTTAGATACTATAATCTGTTCATCGACGTGAGATCTTCAACCACATCCTTTCTTGAGGGGGAAGTGAATGTTAATATGGCTCCAAACAAAGCTTTTAAAATTGGACTGGTGAAGGCATTGATTTATAGTTCAATGGCTAGGCATTGAAAGTGGGGTTGAACCAAAGTTCAACCAATAATAATTAATGTACATATCTTTAATAGTATATAATACATTAAATACCAAACTAATATAACATTATAAGAATATTAAGTCAAATTTTAAATCTTATTAACTGTTTGAAAAGATAAAAGTATAATAGATATCTGAGTAATTGCAATCCATGTATACATTTCAGCTATAACCCTTAGTCTATTTTTTTTTTCTTTTTTTTAAAAAAAGGGAAAATTATCACTTTTCTTAAAAAAAGTTGATTCTCAAATTTTGCTCCACTGTTTTTCTGGGTTGTAGCAGTGATTTGACTGCTTCCTGGTTCACTGGCCAGGTTTGTCCAGTTTTTAAAACTTATGCCTCCAAAATTATGATTATCAGCGCTTTTCTGGTTAGTATAATGCTTGATCTTTAAGGAGGTGTGTTTGGATTAGAAGCTTCTTTGAGATAACTTAAAGCATTTAACTTTTTTGTTGTGCAAAGCACAAGGTCTTTTTAATGCGATATCCCTACATATATGTTGAAGGATTTGGTATCTTTGCTTCGTTGTTGTTTTCTTTTTTTCTCTTGTGTTTTTTAGAAGGATCTACCAACAAGGTCTTTTTAGAAGGATTTTTTAATCATCTTCTGTCCTAATGAACCGTAGCTTCTCTTTTGGGAGAGAATGGGCATTCAAATTTGGCTAACTCGTTCTTTCATTTTCTTTATCATCCAGACCCTGCTCTTACCTTGGTATGGGTATGTGATTTGTATTAACACCAATCCCTTTCCTTGGCATCTTTTAACATTCTTTTGTTTAAATTTAATTTTGGTGATGACTATGGATTTGGCTCTGGGAGTACTGGTGGAGACATGACACTCTTTCAAGTTGCTTTAGGTAGCATTTGGCCTGACTTTTTTTAAAGCTTAAAAGATACTTTAAAGTTAATGCTGTTTGGTAATTTTATAATTATTAGGCTTAAAAAGTACTTTTATGCTGAACAGCTTTGGACAATGTATTCTTAGATCTTGGGATTTTAAAGGGAAATAGAAGCTAAAAGCTCCTAAAACTAGTTAAAAAAGGCTACTTTTTTCAAAATTTTGTTTGTAAATAAATGTTAATTTAAGTTCCTTGTCTTACAAATTTGATTCTAGATTCTCCTTTTAAGGAGTAGTATCAAATAAGTCAGGCCAACAACTACTTCGTTTGACTTTATATTGCATGGTGTTTTTGTTATAATTATAGAAATAAAGATCATATATTGCCTTAGAATAGAGAAGAGGAGTTTGGGTGGTCTCAAGAAGATGTTTATTTTTTCATTCAGCCATCCCATTCTAATTGGGGGTATGAGGACAAGTTTTATGCAACATACCATGTGATGCCATAAACGTCTGAAACTGAGTAGATAGATACTCACATGCATTATGGCTTCATAAAATACGAATTGAGATACCAAATTAATATTCCAGTGACAAGCATTGTCATTCTGATATCCTCGTGATTGAAATGGTCTTATTCCTTGGGCCTTCCTTTGTTCTACTTCATTGGTAACTGAGTATTACTTTTGCATCTTTTACTGAATTGAGTAACATCTTTTTGTTTATATCCAGGTGGCTGGACACTTCACTTATGGAGTGATGGCAGCCTCTGCTGCCACATTCACATTCTGGAGTCTGTATGGCACACACATTTTGCCTCCTGCTTTATATCAAGGAAGTTCAGTTTCACTGGCTTTGCAGCTAGCTTGCAGTGTTCTGGTATTTTTTTCAATTCAAATGATTTCCATGGGCCATATATATCCCAGTGCGTATGATGACTATTGAGGCTCTAGGCAGCTTGAGTATCGTTTTCCTTCATCTTAATGATTTTAGACAATCAAAATTATAAACTCTGTTTTGTTATTCTTGCTCGTTGGCTTGGCCATTAGACTAAATATTTTTGGACACTGTATTAGATTCAGTATTAATAATTCTATAACTTAAACTGTGCAGGGAAACAAGAAATGATTTTATTGATAACAATCACACCAATTACATTGTCAGCTCCTCTATTTGTAACAAAGAATCTCCCTAAAATAAGAAAACAAAATATGCTGAAATAAAAATAGGGATGAATGGAGTATACAGAAAAGTATACAACAAATACAGGGCACATAATGATTTCATGATATCCTCAATGATGTCAGACACCAACATTTTTTTCCAATACCCAACAAATGGGCCAAGGATAACTTGAATAGCCCTATGTATGGTGAGTTGGGTTCTAAAATTTCAAGCCCAGTATTAATTGGCCCAGCCTGGCAACTGACTGTCCCATAATGTGCAGAACCATATTTTCTTTATTTTTATAGTTATATTTGAACCCTTATATATTTGGACTAATTTTTTTATATTGGGTTTAGATCTCCAAGTTAAAAGGAATTAACAAAAAGTACTAAGGTTAGAAGTGGATTTCTGATAACCTTCAAGTTTTGAATATTATATAATAAATATCAAATTTTGAAACATAATATGTCGGGTTATGATAGAAAAATTAGCATTTTTATATAGATGTCATATACCTGTTAAATTGAAAAAGAAAAAGAACGGGCACGCCAAATGCGATATTATTCTAAGTAGCTGGTTTCTTCCTTATATTTAGGGCTTCAGAATACATTATTCTTCTATTTCTTTTTTTTCCTTGGTAGAAGACAGAGAATAAGCCTATTTTGAGCCTTTAATACTGTTTATTGGTGCAGGTTGTTGCTTGTCCATGTGCACTTGGGTTAGCCACACCTACTGCAGTGCTGGTAACATCTTCGTGAAGACTACATCTATCATCACTTTAGTTATAATTATGTTTGAACTAAGCCATATTGTACAATTTTGTGTATAAAAAGGTTGGAACTTCTTTGGGGGCTAAAAGAGGTTTACTTCTGCGTGGTGGAAACATTCTAGAGAAGTTTGCAATGGTAAACACTGTTGTGTTTGACAAAACAGGGACCCTCACGGTTGGTAGACCTGTTGTGACAAACATTGTCACTCTGCCATGCATGAAAAGTGCAATGTCAAGGTAGTGTAGGGAATTTTTTATGTTCATTTATTGTAATCACTTTATATGGAAATATTCTTTGCTAAAGATGTGAACTTTTCCTAGTTTTTTCATCTACCCAACATATCCATTTTAGTGTAATTATAGAATCAACTCTTAGTTTGGAACTAAATGGGTTAGAGGAAAAAAAAAACTCTTAAGACATTACAAGACTTGAACTTTGGTACATAGAAAAGGTTTAGAGGAAAGAATGAAATGGGCATTATTATGCTTAAAGATTGGAAGGAGACTGTGGTGGATATAAAATGAACAAGGAACATAATTTTATGTGTAAAATAGTTGCATGAGAAACTATTAATATTATTATCAGTGCTTAGACGTAATGAGTAGAATCAGAAGCAATCTTGAAAGAAAATTTTGGGAAGAATTGGGGCGGTTGGTGCAAGACTTTCCACAAGAAGAAAAGATTCTCATTAGAAAGGATCTAAATAGACTTGTTGGTAGTGAGACAAGACAATTTAGATGAACTTGCGCTCATATTGGTTTTGTTTTGGAAATCTAAGTGAGGTAGATACCTATGATATCAATGTTGTCCACATATACAATGAGGTAAAAACATCCTTGGAGAAAACATCAGTAAAATAAAAAATGATCAGTATCACTCCGTATCATTCCAAATTGAAGAATGGTAGTTCGAAACTGCCTAAACCATGCATAAAGTGATTGCTTGAGATTGTACAACGACACGCTAAGACAAAATACAATAGCACATGACTCCCTCTGAGCAACAAATCTAGTAGGTTTCTCTATGTAAACTTCCTCATCAAAATCACCATGTAGAAATGCATTCTTGATGTTAAGCTAAAACAGAGTCCAATGACAAATAGCTGCAATTGAGAAGAGGAGAGAAATATATGTCATTTTGGCAACAAGGGAAAAAGTGTCAATATAGTCGTCACTATAGATTTGTGTGTAACCTTTGGCAACCAAATGAGTTTTATAGCGATCAATTTTACCATCAAAACCTATTTTAAGTTTGTATAACCACCGACACCCAAAATTGATTTGCCATGTGGAAAAGGAATCAAATTACCATTACTTTGGAGGCACACATCGCATCAATCATCTGTTTTTCGTCACTTTGGTTGAGATAAAGCATCATCTAAAGACATAAGAATAGGAACAAAAGATAACAAAGACAAAAAAGTATAATATGTGGTGGAAAGTTGATAGTAGTTGAGGTTAGTGAGTATAGCTGGGAGAAGGGTTGTAGGTAGAACATATACCCTTTTCTAATGGCAATAGGCTAGTCATTTTTAGAGGAGACTAGATTTGATAGGGAGATAATATCGAGGAAGGATTAAAAATGACCTCCACTATATCATTGTGCATTAGAGATGGGTCTTGCACAGGAATGTCAATAGATCATGAGCAGTGTTGATACACCGAAAGAGGTGTTGGAGAAGCATCTAGAGTTATGAAAAAGTTATTTGGTAGTCATTAAAGAAGATTCACAGTACTGGGAAAATGCCTATACATGTCTTCATGGAAGGGACAAGTGTATAGTATGGGACAAACTCAGAAACAGACGTCAACAAAGACAAAATACGAGGTAAGATCGTGAGAACAACATCAATACCCATTTTGAGAATGATGATATTCCAAGACACATTTGAAAGACTTAGGAGAATGATTATCTTTAATAGGTGCATGGTTATATACAAAACATGTGGTACCAAAAACATGAGGAAAACTGTATAAAGGGGAATGAAGAAAAAGGACAAAATGAGGTAGTTGATCGTTAAGACAAATGATGACATTTGGTTAAGGACAACATCTCCCTAAAATTGGCAAGATGACGGTGAAGAATTGACTAAATAGTTAAGATGTCTGTTTTTGCATTCGACTACTTCATTTTGTTGAGGAGTATAAGCAGAAGTTTGTGGAAGAATACGATTGGATGCCATAAACTTTTGGACTTGATGAGGCAAATATTCATGGGCAATGTCACCAAAAAGAAAAACACGTGGCTATACCGAATTGTGTTTTGATTTCACTAGAAAAAGTTATAAATATAGAAAAACATTTATGATTAATTCTTCATGAACCAAATCTATGTACATCTAGAATAGTCATTGATAAAGGTTACAAAATATTAAAAACTAGAATGAGTAACAATACGGGAAGGATCCAAAATATCGGAGTGAACTAAAGAAAAAGAAGACAACTTGTTTATTATAACTATCACAATTCAAACTACAATTGTGTTTACCCAGTATGTCCTAATTGTGTATTTTTTTTTTTTTTTTTTGCACAGCCAAAAATAAATAGAATAAAAAGGAACACTTCAGGAGTGTTCCAACCCGTTTACAGAAAATGTACCGGTCAAGAGTGGTCAGAGCCCGAATAGGGACCAATACACAATCAAACCAGAGAAAGCAGAATATATGTTGAAAAAAAGTCACCTACACTACTCTACTCCCTCCCCCTACCATCACAAAGTAGTGCACACCCAAAGTAAGCAGCTTCCTAACCTTCTATCCCGATACATCGTTCTCAGAAAAACAAGAATCTCCTTCCTCGTAAAAACACTTGCATGTATCCCCCTCAAACCTCTCATGGTCAAATTTTTGTATTACTCCAGGGACTTCAGACATTTAATAGGTGAAAAGTGCCGATCTGAGTATGGAAAAGTGCACGCCTTACACTTGTGCTTAAACCAAGACCAACCCTTAAGTTGAGCTAGAGTAAATATTTCCATTGCATCCACTATCCTCTATTAAACACCACTTTGTTCCTTTGGTTCCAAATCTCTGTCACAATAGCCACCCACATTCCTTTCCATGCTACATTAACAGTTTGTCGTCGAAACAACAAGCAGAAACTTAGGAAGTGCGCTTCAATAGTTTCATGTCTAACATTAACAATCCCAACCCACCTTTCACATTGATTCCAAACGTTCTGAGCTACCTTACATGTGACGAACAGATGTTGGCCGGATTCTACACTTTCTAGACACAATGGACAAGACAAGCTCGTTAGCTGCAAACCTCTTAAAGATAAATTAGATCTGGTAGGTAATCTATCCACCATTAGCCTCCAAGAACACACCGTCGCCGATGGGGCGATCTTAAGGCCACATAAAATCTTAAGAGCCTCTGAAGCTTGCATTTGATCCTCCATATTCAGCACACTATACCCAGATTTAACCGTATACTCTTGTTGTCCATCTCCTACCCACACCAGCCTGTCCTGACCTTCAACGCGCCAACGTGCTTTTGAAATCATAGCCAACATTGTTTCTTCTTCTTTCTTTTTCCATACAAACCTTTCCCTTCTCCAACCTAACTTCCAAGTTGAGCACCCTTCCCTCGTAATATGCTCTCTATGAACAAGGTCGCCTACCTGACTGTCTAAATACTGTGTAATCGTGAACAACCTTGGAAACTTTTCTTTCAGCACCTGACCATCCACCCATCTATCTTCTCAGAATTTAATGCTCCGCCCATCCCCTAGAGACCACTGACTTCTACGATTGAACCAGTTACCTAATTCTACCTTATCAAAGATCCTACACAGATCCTGCCACCATGCAGATTGTCTCCTATGGGTTAGGGTGGCATCCAAATTCCTCCAGTTTCCGTACCTAGCATTAAGGACTTTAGCCTACAAACCCTTCTCCATCAACCTATACCTCCATTTCCACTTAGCTAATAGAGCGTCATTAAAGCACTCGATGTCCTTAATTCCCAGGCCTCCTGCTTCTACTGGACAGCACACTTTACTCCATTTTACCCAAGCTATCTTCCTATCATCTGATCCCTAACTCCAAAGAAACTTTGCTTGGATTTTCCTAATTTGGTTACAAACAGCCTTAGGTGCCTTGAAGAATGAAAAATAAAATAGTGGCAAAGCAGTAATCACAGACTTAATAAGGCAAATCCTTCCCACCATTGACAACATTCTACCTTTTCATGAAGAGAGTCTAGACTTAATTTTGTCAATTATCGGGTTCCAGAACACAACTCTCTTAGGATTACTGCCATTGTCAATGAGTTCATTAAACTTAACCATGTCACGCTTGTTCGACACCCCGCTAGTGATCCTTTTCCTTTCTGATGTTGACCTAACTGAATTAAAATCCCCAATCATGCATCTAATAGAACCAAAAGCATTTACTAAAAGACCTTCAATTACTATCCACAGTTGCTCTTTTTCTCTCAACGAACACGGAGCATAAATGAATCCCATTGGAGAGACAACAAATGTATATATCACTGGTGATGGAGATAGCAAAGGCCACATGACTCACATCCAATGTCAATCATCATGTTTGATATTCGATCCTGCTAGATAACTTTATTTTTAGAGAAACTGAAGATATTGTCATGGGAGTGGGTCAATCAGGTAATAGATAGTTAATTAAGGAGGTTGTTAGGGACATAAAAAACAAAGTCAATAGTAAGGGATGCGAGGGTTTAGGTAGTGCAATGTTGCAAACTTGTGTTTGGAATCACTGGCAGCAATGATCAGAAGATAATTGTCACTAGGGAAAAGGCAGTAGTGATCGGTTGACTAGAGTCAGTGACAAGGCCAAGAGAAGGAGAGTGAAAGAGAAACAAATGAATTACCAGTGTGGACCACTATGGCAATGTTGCTAGTGGATTAGTGTGTCCCAAACCATTTGATAAAGTCTTCATATGTTATCAAAGTCATACTTAACAGATCAGTTGGTACTGTGGGGCAACAGGTGTCTCGTCATTAAATGCCCCGGCAATATTGGGTGAATGGGGAGGTTTTTCATGCAGCTTCCCACACTTACCAATGGTATGTCCAATGCAGTGGCGATGTTCACATTTTGAACAATTTTTAGAATTATCTGTGTAAAAATGTCCAAAATTATTACTCTGATGTAAAGACAATATTTTCCTGTGCAAGAATAATTCTTGGCAAACCCACCAAATTTTTCCAACACTTAACATTGTGCACAATGTTCAACCGCCACTGCTCATTTACCCCGAGTATTTTTCACTTGTTTCTCCAAACAAAAACTCAAGTATTCTTTAATCAATAGCCTATTTAGGCTTTTACACTCTTCCAAAATAAAAGATTGTTTGACTGTCTACAATGTCTATATAAGACAGATATGAATATCTCTCAATCTAAGTTCTCACAAAGAATAAGATCTAAGAATATTACAAGTGCAGAGAATAGAATGCTTTTATATAAGATTGCTTCTCTGACAAAAATTGTCACTTGTAAAGAGTCTTCGTCCTCACATATATATAAGCCTTTCTGAAAACTAGTCATTGCAAAGACATTGGAAATCCTTATGAAGAGTCTTTCACGTCTTCATACCAACTTTCTTCGTTTACGAGATAAAATAACTTGTTTATCTAGTTGTAGCTTATAACATCTCTAGCTTGTGCAACAAAGTTGGCGTTTAGCACAGATAGTCATGACTTCTTTCACTTCACTGCTTTGGACTTGTCTTTTTTATGGCTCTTTATCCAACTATTTGTCTTAGCTTTTGATAGCAGATACCATCAAGTCTATATACTTTGTTTGAAGACAACATACAATACTTGAAGAGTAATATTAAGTGAAACACAGAGTATTAAGTATTCAAATCTTAATACAGCTCTAACGTCATCTAGGTGTTCTGGATACTTCATTTGGGTAATGTTCAGATGCTACTTGGTCTATTGTCCTGAAACATGCTTATCTGCTTTGTTATCACTCAAAATAAGGGTCTATAGGCACCTTTGGTCCAACAACTTTAAGAACAAAGAAGAAATTGTGGATGTATTTTGAGAAACAGAGATATAGTGAGAATCATATCTCTAGATTTAGCACCTATACTCTAAAGGGTTATATAACCATGTCTTTCTAATGCAGTCAAACTGAAGAAAAGGCTTTGCCTGATATTGAAGTTCTAAGGCTAGCGGCTGCAGTAGAATCGAATTCTATACATCCAGTTGGGAAAGCGATTGTGGATGCTGCTCTGGCTGTAAATTGTCATAATGCGAAGGTTCTCATTTTATTTCTTGCTAATATTCTCTGTGTTTGGGGTTATCTTTTTGCCTTATTCAAGCATTTGTCATTTCCCTGTTGAGATTAACATCAGATGACCTGTTTAACAACTTATCCTTTTCTACACTTTGGTTACTGTTTTACAATCAGTATTTTAGTCGTCAGACTGACTAACAGGTATTGTAGAATTGAAACAGTGGAGTTGTAATGTATGTCTTCTATATTTCAAGTACACATTACCTTCTTGTCCTGAAAGTTGTTAAGATAGAACTGTCAGCTTATGCCTTAGAGAAAATTTTACAGGTAATAGATGGAACATTCCTGGAAGAACCTGGGTCTGGTGCAGTGGCAACAATTGATAACAAAAAGGTTTCTGTTGGTACATTGGATTGGATCACCAGGTAATTGGTTATTTGTCCAAGCATCCACTATATGATGTTCCTCAATTTTTTTAATATTTCTTATTCATTTATTTATTATAAAGTAGATATACCTTCAAACAATTTTGGCATACCAGTGTTTACTTGCTTTAGACCTAGTTCATTTCACTGAGAGACTGGTAACTTTTTGTATTGTAACAAACATATTTACTATTTTTGCGCAGAAATTTCATTTATTTTTCCTTTATAAATTTCAAACCTTCAGCAGGTGATTTTCTTTGTGCAGGCATGGAGTTATTAACAGTTTACATCAAGAAGTGGAGAAATGTAATAATCAATCCTTTGTCTATGTTGGAATTGATGATACTTTAGCTGGCCTAATTTATTTTGAAGATGAGATAAGGAAAGATGCAAGAGACGTTGTTGACAGATTGTCAAAGCAAAATCTAGATGTATACATGCTATCAGGAGACAAGAGGAATGCTGCTGAGCATGTTGCTTCTCTTGTTGGAATTCCCAAAGATAAGGTGAAAGGCTTTCAACTATGATATAATCTATCTTAAGATCACATGTATGGATGAGATTTTGGTACAATACTGTTTATATATGACTGTTAGAACGAGAGTCTACACTTGGTCAATGCCACATTAGATGTTACTCCATCGAAAAGAGGCTGAGAACTGAATATTGCTTGTTTTATACAATCAAATCTCCCCACTATAAATTATCTTCTGCAGCTTTGAATAATCAATTGCTTGAATAATCAAAATTTTTTTACTTGTTCACTTTAGATGATAAGATTCAAGGGTGGAGCTACAAATTATGTATTATGCATAACCTCCCATGCTTAAACACGTGAAGTTTTATATTCCATTGATTCATAAGCTTGCAAATAGTAAAATCTAATTAAAAGTTATTGTACAAAGCTTGAGTTAAATGTGCTACCTATTTTGGTTTCAGCTTAGATGTCGAGGTAGACTTGAAATGTATAAAGAAATATAAAGAATTATTTTATTGATAACAATCACACTTATTATATTCGCAACACCTCTATTTGTAAAAGTAAACCTCTCTAAATAAGAAAATAAAAATATGCTAAAATTAACAGGAAAATTTGAAAGATATTTTCTCCTAATAAATCTGGAGATATTGAGGATATTTTATTCTAATAATCTGTTGTTTACAATACTCTCTTAAGTTAGTAAATGAATATCGATCATTCCTAATTTGTTTATAATATCCTATAATCTACCTCAAGGAGGCTTACAGTGGAAATGGTCGTTGTCTGAAGTCTTGTAGAGACATGGGTTGTAACCGTAAGACCTCTATCAAGATTATTTTTAATGAAGTGTTTATCAACTTCAATATGTTTGGTCTTATCATGTAATACTGGATTATGAACATGCCTATGGTTGACTTATCATCACATTACTATTTTTTAGTGATGTCAATCTTTATTTTAAGGTCATATAGCATGATTTCGTCGAGAGTTCTTCACATATTCCTTAAGGAAGGGCTTGAAATTAAGCTTCTACACTAAAATGACATTCTTTCCTATCTTTTGCTTCTCCGTGATACTAGACTTTATCCAAGAAAGATATAGTACCTGAAGTTAGACTTTCTATCAGTAATAGAACTTGCACAGTCTGCATCAATACTTTTTAGGGTCAAAGTGTCTCTTTTATGAATAGTAGCTGCTTTCCTAAGCTTGACTTCAAGTACTAAAGAATTTCATCAACTGCTTGCAAGTTTGTTCTCTTTGATCATGCATAAACTAACTCGCCATCTAATTGTATAATAAATATCTACTCTCGTATATGATAGATAAATTAGTTTTCATACCGATATTTGATATTATCTCTTTTCTACAAGAGCTCTTTTCACTTCTAATTTTATGATTCCGTTTGAAAGGAACTTCTGAAGATTTACAACTTAGCTTACTTGTTTCTCTGAGAAGATTGAGTACATGTTTTATTTGGGAGATGAGAATCTCCTTTTTGAAATAAGATACCACTATTCTAAGGAACTACTTGAGCTTTCCTGAGTCTTTTATTTCAAATTGGACCATCAATTTTTTCTTCAAAGCCAATTTCTCTATTTAATCATGATCTGCAATAATCATATGATCCAAACATATCAACATTATACTAAGTTTTCCTGAAGGCAGTGTTTTATGAATAAAGTATTATCTCCTTGGCTTTGCTTGTATTCTGAGCAAACCATTGCTTTTGTAAATCTCCCAAACCATACTCTTGAAGATTTCTTAAGGTCATATAAGGCCTTCTCTAGGAGACATAGGTTGCTCCTTCCACTATGAGTTTCAAATCTTAGAGGAATCTCCATGTACACTTTTTCTAAAGCTCCATGAAGAAAGGCATTCTTCATATCCAATTGGTGTAAGTCCCTACCAAAAGGAGTCACCAAAGCATGAAGAACTTGAATTATATTCATTTTTATCACCAGAGCAAATGCCTCCACATAGTAAATTCCATAAGTTTGAGTTTCTTTTTAACACATTCATATCTCCTCTCTCATGGCTTCTTGGACTGAGATAGGAATTTTTGTCGCATTAATGGTAGCAATAAAGCTTTAATGTTTATCAGGGAGATTGTTAGTGCAGACATATTGACAAATGGGATGTTTAAAACAATTTTTTTCCTTTCTCAGAACAATTTTTGCACATGCTCCGGTACTGGTGGCATGTGGCAACTCTATTGAGTGCACCTTTTGTAGCCCACTATTGACCTCGACAGTGGCAGTGACAGAGCAACAACAGTGGCAGCTATTTACTTGGCAATGGAAATAGAGCTTCCAAGATTGAGAGCTTTGACCAACTTGAACTATTAAGAAAATAAGGAATTATTTTATAGATAACAATCACACCCTTTACATTTTCATCACCTCTATTTCTAATGATCAAACTCTAAAATAAGGAAATGAAAATATGCTAAAATGAATGAGAAGATTCTAATATATTTTCTCCTTATCAATATAGAATATTGAGGATTTATCCAATATCCGTTATTTATAACAGGTAGATATAGATGTCTTGGGTCTGAATCCTTTGTGTACCTATTTTTACTTGTTAATATTTTTCAATGAAGAGAGAAAAAAAATTGTTTATTCAATGGCTGGCATATGTTGTCATGTGCAGGTGCTATCTGAAGTGAAACCAGATGAGAAAAAGAAGTTCATAAATGAACTACAGAAAGATAAGAACATTGTAGCAATGGTTGGTGATGGAATTAACGATGCAGCTGCCCTAGCTTCTTCGCATGTTGGTATTGCATTAGGTGGAGGTGTCGGGGCTGCTAGTGAGGTGTCTTCTATTGTATTAATGCGCAACCAGCTATCACAGGTCATTGTTATTTAACAGTTTTTTCCTTATAATATACTTAAAACATTCTTATATTTCTCAAAAGTTATGTTCTATTTTTTTCAATTCTTTTTGCGGTATTTTATTATTTGAGTTCATCTGTCAATCTCCTTTTGTACTTGGAAACAGCCGTTTTGATGGTTCTGTTGACCTTGTCAATGAGCCCCTTAGCTTATCATCACTTTTGAAAGTTTAGAAGACAAACTCGTTGGACTGTTGCACTAATATAATATATAGAAGACAGACGTATTTTTTAGTATATTTAATATTCTAAGAGACATCTGAGTGTGGATTCAAAGTAGTTGATTTACATGAAATATGTACCATATTTTTACTTCAATAACCAAATAATGATTTAGTTATGTTCTCAATGCCTTTATTTTTGTCAAGACACTGTATTATGTGCAACTAGAATATCTCTTGGATGTTGGTTGATTTAGACAATCGAATGTTAGTAGATAATTAATCTGGTTATTTAATTCCAGCTACTTGATGCCTTGGAGCTGAGCAGGCTGACCATGAATACAGTAAAACAGAATCTTTGGTGGGCTTTCATCTACAACATTGTAAGTTCTTCTACTATCCAAATATAGAAATTGATCAGCGTGTATATCTCAGAATTTTTCACATGCTTAATTCATTTCCATGCTTTCCGCTCAGCATTTTTACGGAATTTGATTTTTGTTTCTCACGGAAAAGTTGTTTGTTGAAATGTAGAAAATGTTCTTAGCATTTTCTATTTTGATGATCAGCAAAAGAACCGTCCCGGTGAAAGAATATAATTAGAGATGGAAACGAATTGAGTTATTAATGAACTATGAATATTTTACTTGTTAACGGCTCAATCAATCTCACTTGTTTTAATAATCAAACACGGTCAAACTTAACTTTAGGTTCAATTATATATATATATATATATATATATATATATATATATATATATATATATATATATATATATATATATATATATATGTACACGTCAAAGTCAAAGCTTTTATAGGTTTGACATTAAAAACTTGTGAGTAGTTCATGCGTGCATACATACACACATATATAAATATAATGAATAAAAAAATTATTTATATAAGAAAAGAAATATACTTTGTAAATTATTATTTTATCTCGAAAATTTCTCATTACATCTCTTTTATGTTTAAGTACTCTGTTGTTCTCTTTATCTTTTACTTTTTTTGCCATCTTAACATTTAGAATGTCTAATAAATACTAAACTTAAAAAACACTTGATAAATATATTTGATAAATAAAATGTAGTCTATCTATAAATGAACTAAATATTGGAAATGTAACTATCAAGCTCACTGGGGTACGAAATGATTGTATACAAGGGAATATTGGTGTGACAATGAGAGAAAAGTTATAGAAATCACTTAAGGTAATTAGGACAAGGACAAAGATTACAATTGAAGGCATTGGCGAAGAGGATATATTGGATGCTTCTTTGTTCGAAGGGGCAGTAAGAGAAATTAGAGAAAAAATTTAAAAGGGATCTCAATGAGTAATATCTCTCAAAAATTTGGGGTTTAGCCATGCCAAATGACATCATATGATCCAAATAGTTGACTTCAACTAGTAGGGTAAGCTCTTGGTGGTAGTAGTTGTATTTTTTTATTTTTTTTTTGAATGAGACAAATCAAAGACAAGCTTCAAATTAAATCCAAGCTTTAAATTTAGTAACTACGTATACCTTGTGTATCGGACAGAGCTTGAGTTTTAAGTGTTCGGCTTCGTTCATTTACAATTAAATACAACACTCCATATCAAAATGCAAATACAATCGGTGTCTGAATTAATTTTATTTGAGCGTACTGTACTCAGTAACTAATATCGAATATCACCGCTGATCGTCTCCACCTGCTTCATATACAAAATTCAACTGAATTTAGGACTGATACTTTGTCTTTTGTTGTTTTAAGTTTCTGTTATTTGTGATTTCGAAAATTCTGAAAAATTACTGTTCTACATTATTATTCAACCTTCACGGTGTATACCTCTGTCTTTATACAGGTAGGAATTCCAATTGCAGCTGGAGCGTTATTTCCCATAAATGGAACTATTCTGACTCCATCAATTGCAGGGGCTCTCATGGGGCTGAGTTCCATTGGTGTAATGACCAACTCATTACTTTTGAGATTCAAATATTCCTCAAAGCAGAAACAAATATATAGTACATCGCCAAATACCAAAATCCATGTGGATTCTGATCGGGCACAACAAAACCAGAAAACAAGCGGCCCTTATTAGATGTTGGATGCACGCAGGTAAAACAACGGACTCTCCTGACGTCAGCTCGGGGTAGAGCATGACAAGTGTATACTTCTAACCTTTGATTTGTGGTGAGCGATCATCCATGGAAAAGAAAAGTCGGTATACATGAGAATTCGGATGTATGGAATTGAAAGATTCACACCTTCACGCATCAATCGTTTTACAGGGTGATACTTCTATTTGATTCTCAAAGGTCTCTCTCCCTAGGTGCTCTCTAGCTATCTTCCATAAGCTTTTCTCTATGGACTTTCCACTGATCGACAGGTTCATTTTTCCCCGTAGTCTTCTGTTATTTATAAATTAGATCTTGAGTCTCATCTCGCAAGTAAATGTCACGAATCTTGGAATTAGAACGGACTACTGTAAAATCAGTTTATATTCCTGTATTTTAAAATATCTCTCTATCCAAAAAGCCTTTTAGAATACAACTATAATTTCAAATAAAATTTCGAAATGGGTGATTAGTTATTTTTACATTTCCAACTAGTAACTAGTAATGATTGTGTACTTTTAGTGTAAAAAAATTAACATTGATCTCATTTTTAAAATAGTTATTATGAAATCCAAATGATATTTATTAGCTATTTTCTGATCAAAAACTAAGGGAAACCCACAAAAGATGAAATCTTCAAGGGCAATAATCTCTTGCAGTCTAATCACTAAAATGCCTTGTAAGATTAGATCAGGTAAACAGTTAAGGCAAACTACAGAAATTTGTCTTTCGATAGTACAAAACTCATGTTCAAGTGGAATTTGGCACATCCACAATGTATACATAACAACAATCTACAGTTTCTTTTTGTAATGACGATTCTACGTTTCTTTTTCTTGGCTCAAATATATGTCGTTTCCATATATCTACATTGGAACAGGATCTAGATTATGAGCTAGAAAGATATTTTAGCAATTTGAGGACCCAAAAAGTGACGATCATGCAAATAGCACTGCAAAACGAGACCTTTCCAAGACCAACTCACTGCTACCAAACTATAATTTCAAATTACCTGTCAATTGTTGGGGTCGGAAAATGGATGGTCAAACCATGTAGGTCATGCCAACCTGCATCAAATGTGAATGGGGTACACTTAAATTCGTGATCCCCCTTCGGCAGTTCTTTCTCAGGAAAGAATAAAAATAATTTATAATTAGCTTCTTGATAAACCATGAGTCTTTCCTAGCCCTTATATCCCCATGACCAAGAAGGTAAACAACTCCAGATTCTTTAGCCTTGCGTATAAAAGATAACTCTCTTTCAAGACTCTGCTCAGCATCAACCACTGGGGGCTTAGGAGATTCAGGGTTTGCATCCTCAGATGTGCTTGCTTCAAAACTGGGTATGGGTATGTTTGTATCTATAAAATCAGCCAGAAGAGGAACGCCAAGTGAATAAACACTCCCATTGGGAGCTATGAGAACCCTAGAACCAGAGTACTCATCCTCAGAATCAGAATCATCATCCCCGTCACTCTCGAGTGACCTCTCCTGAGCTTCACGCCGTATAAACTTCTCTAGGCTCTCCATCAGCAGTTGCTCAAAAGTTTGGTGATTTTCTTTGCGAACATCTTTGTAACCATATCTGTTGAAAATATGAAAACTGGTCAGGCTTATAGGTTTGAGAAAAACGAAATACACTTTAATTAAAGTATATATATTACTGGAAAAAATAAAAAGATAGTAATAAGTATTCCTGTCGATAAGTGGCTGAAGAGCAACCATTTATTAACTCAGGTAGCCACTTATCAATTGTTCCTGAACTAAATATCTTTACCAACAATCACATCATCGAGACTTTTCATTGTATTATTGACTATTTTCTTGAGATTTCATGTAAAGCTATAGCACAATTCCAAAAGTAATATGTATATAGGACTTTTTTCTCACAATCCATTCCGCTTTTCAAAAGATAACACTTCCACTGTTCCAATAAAAGTGAAAAATGCGCAAATATCCCAAAATTTAAAATATTTAGCTTATTACCTGGCAATGCAACGAAATATATGATAGCTTCTCTGGCAAACTCGCCGAAAAAGGAACCTTTCACTTTGAGGCACCATAGGAACTGGAACATACTTAATACTCACAAATATAATCATAGAGTGTATTGCTGGAAGCGTGGTTAGAAAATGGCCAAAAATGCCTGGAATTCCTTTCACCAACTCATTATAGAGCAAACCAATCCCAGGAGCTCGTATTGTCCCAAGATTGCAGCCTAATTCTCGCATCAAATCCATTGACAGTTTTTGCTTTACTTCAGTTTCATACTTGAGCTTGCTCCCATAATTCCACACAAACATTATAAAAAACATCAATACAGCAAAGACCAATATGATCCAACTTCCATCTGTTACACTCCACAAAACTGATGAGAAAAAAGTCAACTCCAGTCCCAGGAAGACTACGGCAAAACTCAGCACAACAATGATGTGAATCTGCCATATCAGAAGCATAACAAGAGTTACTAAAATGGTGGTCATCATCATCACTCCCAGCTCAGCAATGCCTGAAAGACGACAAAGGAACAAGCTGAAAACAAATTTGTATTTTATATTATTTTATGTAATGTAGTAAAAAAATAATAAAGGTAATATCAGTGGAATCAAATTACTATTAATGTATTCATTTTACAAATTTACACTTAAGGTGAAAGCTTGTCCTGAAGTAGACTGCCGGTTTCCAATGAGGGTTAGAGTTCGACCAACATCAACATAAAATTTTTGTTTGATTCCAATCAGTGGGTGTGGGTAAATCCCTTGTTGAAGCTTGTGATACGTCCTAACCTTGAAAAGCGGTAACCTGCCTGTCCCCCGACTAATAAACTAAAAAAAAGGGATCAATGTTTGACCACGTCCATTTGGAATAAAATGAAAGCCGCTACCACTTAAAAGTGTTGTCAATGCAAGCAAAAATATCTATATTTGTACAGAATGTCATTTTTCTTTTAATAAAGTCAGTATTCGTAAAACTGCACAAATATGGTTTCATACACTTTAAAAGGTTTCTTAAAGAAAATTTGGTCACGGCTCCACCCCCACTATTATTATTCTTCCAAGTGAAATTATATGAGAGAAGCTCAATGTCTTCCCAACCAGTTGCAATATCTATATGCATTGATCCCATTCAAAATGCAAAATTATTTAAAATTTGACATGTCATGTGTATAGGCTGATAAGAGTGACAAAATTATCTTTGAACACAAAAATAGAGTGATTGAAACAAAATCATTACCATAAGCATTTCCAATCTCATCAACGCTGGATATAGTACAGACAAACACCAAAGAAACAGCCAAGAGAAACCAGTTTATGACAGGGATATAGATCTGTCCCATAAATTTCCGAGACGTATGAACTATTTTAAGACGAGGGAAACAACCAAGTGCAGCAGACTGTTTTATACAGGAAAATGTGGCTGTTGTCATAGCCCGACTTGCAATTAACGCAGCAATGTTAGCAATGAGGAAAGTTGGCCAGAATGCCCCACCTGCAGACATAAAATAGTCTTGCATGAAGGTTCCGTAAAGTGCAAAGAAATGTCACTGGAAATGTTGATAAACACTAGTACAGAAACTAAGTAGACTAACACTTACTTGGAACAGAAGAATAGAAGGCATTGCCAGCATCAGCATGGTTTTCCATAAGGTATGCAGCTTGACCCAAATAACCCAACAGTAGGCACGGTAGAACAAGAAATACAAATGTAAGCTACAAAAGAACCACCATCGGTTTCATCAAATATTAGTTTATAAGATACAGAAAGTATAATGGAAACATAAGCATTATAACATAGTCACCATTCATTACCTGAACTGACCGTACAGGGAAATAGCAAAGATCTGCAAACATAGCCTCAGAGCCTGTAACATGATACGGTAACAATGTTAATCAACAGTTAAAAAAATATGTACCTGCCAGCAATTCCAAAATGCAAATTTCTCATTCACTACACAATATGGAGAGATTTTGGTTTCGAAGGGAAGGGATAATGTTGTAAATAGCAGATTATTAAGGTAAGAATATTCCCAATATTTCCACAATATTAGGACAAGATATCTTCAAAATCTTCTTATTCATAAAAGCATATCTATATTTCCTTATCTTAAAGGGTTTGATTATTACAAATAGACATGACGAGAATGTAATTGGTGTTATTGTTATTGTTGGAAATTCCACATTGAGTAGAGATATAATCAAATTATAATATATAAATTGGTGCAAACCTCACTCTGAAGGCTAGTTTTGTGAGGTTAAATTAAGCTTAAATTCTACTTTCTTAAGAAGGTATCAAGGTCATTCAATCTTCAGAGCCCATCCTAATCAAGTTTGTTGGGTTTGTTGTGTCACCTGCTATAGGGTTCTCCTCTAGTCCCACGCTCAACATGTCTAGTCCTCGATGTAAGGGGATGTGTTAGAGATATTACAATGACTAGAGATATCGTCAAATTATAGTACATTAGTTGATGTAAATCTCACCTTAAAAGTTAGTTTTGTTAAGTTGTATAATACTTAAATTCTACTTTCTTAAGATGTTAAAAATCTTACATCGATTAGACATATGGTCAAATTACAATATAAGTGGATGTCAATCTCACCTTTAAAGTTAGTTTTATGAGGTTGAGTTAGGTTTAAATTATACTTTCGATTGTTAGAGATCGCACATTGACTAGGAATAAGGCCGAAATACACACACACACATATATATATATAAGTGGAATGTAATCCTTACCTCACAAGTCGATTTTGTAAGATTAAATTAGGCATAAGTCACCTAGTAAGATGATACGGAGTTATAAAAGAAATGGTTTCCTTAAGATATAAGTGATGTCAAAAAGATCATACTTTATTCATAACACACTTCATTACTGTTAAACTTACACTACCATTGGTCTATGTGAATGACATGATTTTTGCAGGAGATGATGAAATAAAGAAATTGGCTTTAAAGGAAAAATTAAAGGCCCAATTTGATATGAAAGACTAGGCAAAACTCAAGTATTTCCTTGGAATAGAGGTTGGTTCTTAAAAAATTTTCACCTCCTGAAGAAAATATGTTCTTGATCTCCTCACAAAAACAAGCTAGGATGTAGACCCTCAAAAGGTCCTATTAAACAGAATCATAAAATTAAAGTGAAGAGAGCTCTCTTATAGAAAAATCCCAATATCAGATATTGGTAAGAAAACTTATTTATTTATCACACACGAAACCAAATATTGTTCATGCAATTAGTGTGGTAAGTAAGTTTATGCATGATAAAGAGAAAGACACATGCAAGCAATTGAAAAATAGTTTCAGTACTTGAAGTCAAGCCCGAGAAAGGAGCTATTATTCAGAAAAAAAGAGAAACTTTGACCTTAATGATATGAAATGATGAAGACTATGCAAGTTCCATTACTGAAAGAAAAAAAAAATAAAAAAAAATAAAATCAACCTCTAAGTATTGTATGTTTCTGGGAGGTTTGGTCATCTGGAGAACCAATAAACAGGCTAGAGTAGCTAGAGTATATAGTTCAAGTGCAGAAACTAAATTTCGAGCACATGCTCAAAGTGTGTAAAGAACTCTAGATGCAAATCACATTAGATGACATTAAAATGAAAGTTGACATCCCTATGCAATTGCAATGTGATAATAAGTCAATCATGAGCATTGTTCATAATCTAGTACAACATGATAGGACCAATATATTGAAATTGGCACGCACTTCAGCAAATATACAAAAAGTATGGTGGTTACGACCTATGTCCCTACCAAAACATGGGAATGATTGATATCATTTACCAACTTGAGGGGAGTGTTTTAATTAAGGGATTATTGGAATAAAAATATCCTAATATCTCTAGAGTTATTAAGAAGAATATCCCTTGAATCTACACATTCATTTCAGCTGACTTTTATTTCTCTTTCAAGAGTGTGATTGTTATAAATAGAGTTGAGAATGTAATTGTTATTATTGTAATTAATAAAATATTTACTTTCTCTCTCTTTTCAAGTCTTGTCGTATAAAAATTACCCAACTTATGACTATTTGTACAAGTAACAATAGCATATCAGACTTCATGAAGTTGTATTGATTCCAAATATGAACATTTCATATTTAATTTTGGTCTTCCTAGTTGTATACCCTCACAAAGAAATGAACCAACCAAATTCAACCAGTGTGTGAGTATAATGAATCCATTCCGAACTTCTGGGATTTAACAAATCTTGTATGAATTTGTCCATTACTAATTTATTCATCCTATCAGAATAAATTCGTTACAAAAAGTATAATTTTAAAGAATTTTAGTAGTCCTACCAATTACTCAAGCGGTTAAAAATAATATTTTTCTCCAACACCACGTGAAGGAAGATTCAATACTTCAATGAACCTCACGGTCTAATAAAAGTCATTAGGATGTTATTCCATCTAAAGATAAAGATAGCGAGCGAAAACTTAAGGCCTATATGTTAAATTTGTGATTGAGATGAATATTGGCACACATCCCAATTACATTCAACAGTTCAAAATCATTTCTACAAAAATCAACTCTACTCAACTTTAGCAAATGAGTACTTCGAGATTACCAAAGAATTGGTTTATAAATACAGAAAAAGAAACACAGATTGAATTCAATCAACAAATATACAAGAGAAGCAGAACATATATTACTGAATCGACCGTATTACATATATGTGCTTACCAGTTGCACACAGAACACAGCCCCCAAGAGAATACCATGCTTTAGTTGAATTCCTTGCAAAGAAATAATATATGTGAATAGGATTAAATGCCCTCAAGACACTGCTGTCATATTTAACAAGGTTGTATACACCAATGCCCGCCAGAGAACAAAACCATATAAACAAGGCAGGTCCTACAGCAAGCCCCACTTTACTTGTTCCATATTTCTGTACACTGAATAAAACAATAAGGCAGGCAACAGAAATCATCACCACTTCATCTGCATAATAAAGGAAAAAGAAGAAAATATTAATTCAACTACACAACTTATACTAAAATAACAATATTTAGCCAAATTCATCTACAGTCTCCACCGGGATATAAGAACCACATCCCATACTATTACACTTTGGTTGGAATGACATGCACAGAAAAAGAATTCTAAAAATACATGACTCAGTCTGTTCAACGCTAGGACCAAAGCATAGTTCAGACAACATTATATATACAAAAAGGCAGCCTCCAAAACTATGACTGTTTTATAGGGAAAGCTCCAAAAATTTATTCCATAGAAGAAAGACAGAAGTCAAAGTTCTCTAGTTGTGTTTGTGGATAACAACCTCGAATGCAAGTATCAACTAATAACTATTAAGTATACATTTGTCAATAGGTTAGCATAATACCTTGTTTAATTGCATCTACCCCAACCTTCAAACCATTAACAGATGATAGTACTGCAGAATGAAAAGGATATAAAGCAAGAATTAATATGGAGGAATAAAGAAAAAAAAGTGATTAATTACTGAAAAACAACAGTGACGAGGTACAAAAGCAACATGATGTCAACACATGACGACAAAATATAATTTTAAAAGAAGTTATAGAAAATATGTATATGACACAACAGCAGTAAACAACCTGACATTGCTGGTGTAACCACCCCATTAGCTATCACCATCGAAATACCAGCAAGAACTAATAATAGTAGAATCTTCTTGAGAGTCAGCGAATTCTCTAGTCTTTCCTTGATTTTTAAAGACCTTTCAAGCTCGGGAGATGGCACCTTTAGTCTAAAACCCGATATTCGGGCATCTGATCGCAACTGATTGGGAAGAAGACTCACCTTAGCATTTCGACAAATCAACGAGTACAATGCAAACGTACCACCTGCAGTGATTTTAAAAAAGCATAAGCCTGAGTACAGAACACCATGTGAAAAAGAGAAAGAACAGAAAATAATAGCGAATACTTATTTTTAAAATACCCAAGTTAACATACCTTCCCCGTCATCATTGGCCCAGAGAACAACAAGGACATACTTCAGTAAAGGAATCAAGATTAAAGTGTACAAAACAAGCGACAAAGCTCCAAGAATATCTTCATTTCCATTAATAGGAGCCTTCCTGAACATAACACTGAACGTATACAAAGGACTCGTTCCAACATCACCAAAAACAACACCGAGAGTTTGAAAAGCCAACAGAATCCCCTTCCCCACACTAATATCCTGCAACAACACACAAATCGACAACGACGAGCAATAAGAGAATGCAAACAACACAACATATGCGCATCACTAACACATCACAATCAACGCTTCGAATGCGGAAATCAAGCTCGGAATCACCTCGTAGTCGTTTCTCTGAGCGCCGGGAACCTCGAGAGCTTCGACATCAAACGAATCGATCCGCGGACCGGTGCGAACGAGTCTCTGCTCCGCATTGTCCTCGTCCTCGGAATCAAACATAGGCTGGTGGCGCAAATCGGCGGCGTCAAAATCCTCGATCTCGGAGGGATCCTCGTCCTCCTGGAAAACCCAGCGCGATTCGTAGGATTCGGGATCGTTCTCGCCACCCAGCGAATGAGAACTCTTGGTTTTAGGGTTCGCCATGGGAAATGGGAATGGTGGTGATGATTAGTTGTTATCGATTGGTGCGAATTTGAACGATACGCGGTGCTTAGTCGTAACTGAAATTCTGCGTTGGGAATACTGAATCAACAACTGCAACATGCGCTGGCAGTGTAGTGGTTTCGTCTCTCTGCCAGTGTGCGCGGTGCAATGCACGAATTGAAATTTTTCGTACCAATAATCTCTTGATTCTGAATCGTTTTGAAGTGCTGAGTGTAGAGTAATTGGTTAAAGGGGTGAAGTTTTTGTTTTTGTAAAATAAAGAGAGAGGTAGGTGACAGGTTCTTTCTCACTTTTCTGAACACAGCTGTGAAAGGATGTAATAGCTTTTTACACTGTAGTGTTCAGATTAATCCTAGCATCTAAACCAAAATAATTAACTTTATAAATATTGATTGATTTCAAAACTTGACCATAAAGTTTAAAATATTTATTTAATTTTAAATTATTATATTTTATATGTTAGAATTCAAAATTATCTTTTTCTTTTTTGTGTTTTTTTTTTCATCTCTTTGATTTTATTACGAGCTTATAAAAGTGTTTTAATTTGGTCATTTTTATTGTGATTTTATCATAATTGAAATGAATTATATAAGAGAATTTCTATATGTAAAAATTAATTTTAACTCGTGGTGTAATGGTCTATTATCTTAAAATTAATATTTTGTACAATCCTGTCATTTTAATATTGCACTATAATAATGTTATTTTTCTTAAACAATAATTAAGTAGAGGTCATTGTTTTTAATTTAAATTATTTGGTGTTAATTTATTAAATTTTTAATCTTAAAATCATCACATCTTTAATTGATGGTAAATATATCAAACAAAATATGCATACCCATGTTGTGGATGTAAAAATATGGACAATGTTAGTGAGAGAAATATCTATTTTTTATTTGTTAATTACTAAATAATAAAGTCTTTTTCTCAACTTAACCAAATCAATCATCTTCAAAGTATTCACTTTAAAGCTTGCAAAAATCATAAGCAAAAATAAGACAAAAGATTAAAATAATTTTAGAAATAAAATCAAATTAAAGATGAATGCTGAAAAAAAACACATTTTCAATAATAAAATTATTTGAAAAACATATTATTTATGAGCAATGTGCAAAAACATGTGATTTATTAGCCAAAATAATTGTGATAAGTTTAATTTGAGTGGAGAAACTAAATAAATATATATATATATATACATATATAGTATGTATACATATATAGTATATATACGAGGGAGGCCGAGAGAAAGAGAAAGACGGTAAGAGAGAGGCAAAGATGTAAAGGGAGAGAGAGCTAGGGATAGAGGGGGAGAGAGAGATAGACGGAGAGTAATAAAGCGAGACATAGAGAGTGAGAATGATAGCTGGGAGAGGGAGGGAGAGAGCGAGAGAGGGGGTGAGAGATAGAGATCGATTTTAAATCAGTAAAAAAAATCAGAAGTAAAAAAAAAAAGTTAAAAATGTATTCTAATATTTTTTTTGTTCCAAAGCATTTTTCAGTTAAATTACAAAACTATGAGAGGAGATTGATTAAATATTATATAGGACTCACACAATTTTTAATTTAAATAATTTTAATCAAAGAAGAGGCCGTGTTTTGAAAATAATGTTTCTAAACTGAAATGAGAAAACTTTTTCGCATGTAGAAAAAAAAAATCCCGGCTGCATATTATTTACTAAATTTATTCAAATAACGTTGATGCTTATGTTGAGAATTCATAAAAGCCAAACATGAAATATGTGTAGGTCCATTGTCGTGAAAGAAAAAAAAAATTCTGACTTGATTTTCTATTTTTATCAAATTGAAATTGAGGAAAATTTTAAAATAAAAATAAAAAAGTTAATGTTTTGTTAATATTAACTTTATTGAATATTTTTAATAATTTAAATAAATTTATTAAGTTAAAAATAATATTAAATTAAGCTAAGATGTGATGATCCGACATCTTACAATTATTTATTTAAGTATTTGATAAATATAAATTTTATGTAATAAAATTTTTGATTTAAAAATAAATAATATTTTAGGTTATTCAACTATGAGAAAATAAATAATAAAATTTGAAATTTAAGTTATAATCCAAACTAATAATTTAAAAGTTAATATTGAAAAATAAAATAATATATATATTTTAAAAAGAAGATAAAAAGAGTTGCATGTAAAGATAAATAAAGGCGGAGGCAGAGCGAATGTTCAAGAAGGTTTGTTATGCGGCCAACGCTTCACTAACTCAAACCCTAGCCCTTCTTCTTCTTCCTAATCCCTAATCTTTTTCTTTCTCTCTCTCCCTATCTATCTCTTATCTTCACAATCTTCTTCTTCGGCTCTGTCTCTCTCTCTCTGCTAACAACCATGTCTCACTTCGGACGCTCTGGTCCCCCTGACATTTCCGACACTTACTCTCTTCTCGTTCTCAACATCACCTTCCGTAGCTTCTCTTTCTCTTTCTTTTTTTTTTTTTTCTTTCTTTTCAATTCTTGTGCTAAACCCTTAATCTTACGTTCGATCTCGTTGCGTGCAGGTACCACTGCCGATGACCTATTTCCTCTCTTCGACAAGTATGGGAAGGTCGTCGACATCTTCATCCCCAAGGATCGAAGGTTATTTCAAATTTCAATTTCAATTTCTTTACCACCGTTTATTCATTATATTTTTCTTTGTTTTAATGATTTGTTCTGCATTTTTATTTTTGTCCTGAAGGACTGGCGAGTCGAGGGGTTTTGCCTTTGTGCGTTACAAGTATGCTGATGAGGCTCAAAAGGCCGTTGATAGGCTGGACGGTATGCTTTCTTCTTTTTAGTTAGTTCTTTTACTCGTTGATTTGTTTGATTGTATTCTGAATGGAGGAGTCCTGTAATCTTTTCAGGAAGAATGGTTGATGGTCGTGAAATAACGGTCCAGTTTGCGAAGTATGGGCCTAATGCTGAGAGGATGTAAGTGTTTCCTTTGTCTCTTTTTTCTGTTATTTATTTATTTGTTCATTTTCTTGTTCATATGCGTTGTAAATTGTATTGTTGTTGCCCTCTGTTGAATCAACATTCATTTTGTTTGTACTGTATGTAATTACTGCATTGGGTGGATTTTTGTTTTTGGAAATAAAAGTTACTTGATGGGATTATTTCACAAACTCTATTTTTCTCTTGTGAAGTTTTGCCATTGTCTGCGTCTCTATGAGATTCACTGTTGATTTAACTTAATTTGCAAACCTATACTGTTGTGTTTGGGGGATGGGGGTGTTAGCATTCCCTGTGGCAATGGTGGTGTTGGTAGGGTTTGAGATTGAGAGCTGCAAAGAATTGAAGATCATGATATCATCTAATTTGTGTTCCCAATTTTCTCTCTATAAGTTTTGGTCGACAGGGTTTGAAAATGATCAGTTTCAAACGTTCACCTTTTTAACAACAAATCATTTTGAAAAAACAATAATCAGACTGCCCTTTTGCTCCAATTTAATGATTTGCATGAAGATGACATGTGCTCATCCATTGCTTAGTTAACTTTTTCAATTTGCAGTCACAAAGGAAGGATTATTGAAACGGCCCAGAGATCAAGGTACCGGTCAAGAAGCCGTAGTCCCAGGAAAAGGTTTGCTGCTGTTAAATTTACTTCCTTCTTTAAAGTGTTGTGGTTACTTTACTGTTATGAGAAGTACTGAACTATTGAACTACAATTGTAGACTTTATCTTGTTGATAAAAGTTGTGCTAGTACGCTTTAATTGCTTGTTTTAGGTTGAGTTTGATGTTCAATTTCATATGTTTTTCTCAGCTTTTGTTGTTATGTTATGAGATGTCCATGTTATAGCTAAAACAATCTTTTGTAATCTTCACTGGTGCGCTGTAAGCTATGTTTTTGTGGCAACCAGGCCGTATATCATGCAATCTAATTTTGGACTTATGTTGTTTTTTTAGAAGTAGAAGCATAGTTTTTTCTTTTTTTTTCTGATTTGCCATAGATTCTAAATGCTGTTACCTGAAGTTCTAGGATGAAAGGGGAAGTTAAAACAGGCTTCTGCAGCATATAGCTAGTCTTCTTCTCTTATCTAGTGAATGATGAATGTTTTCTCCCTTCCAACTGTCTTTTATATTGCTGTACAAACTTTAACATACAATTATGTTGTCAAATATGTTTTAACAGAATTGTGTGTTTGGAATAACAGAGTTCGGGAAATAGTTTTTTTCCCCTTCAGTTTTATCTTTTGAAGAAAAAAGCTATTATCCCCCCCCCCCCCAACAAAAGTTATTATCAAACATTCAAAATGCCATTTATCCAATCATTTTGAAAATATTTGGCAATTAAAATGAATTTTTATCGCCAATGTAGTTTGGTTGTTAATTTTTTTCAGTTGATGTAGTTGGAGAAATGAATTTATTAATGTCATCTGCAGGTATCGTGATGATTACAGAGACCGGGATTATAGGAAGAGAAGTCGCAGTAGAAGCTATGATAGGTATGAACGTGACAGGCACCGTGGTAGAGACAGGGATTATCGTCATAGAAGCAGGAGCCGCAGTACCAGTCTTGATTACAAGGGTCGTGGCAGGGCACGCTATGATGATGAGCGTAGTAGAAGCCGGAGCAGATCAGTTGATAGGTCTGCATTTGTTGATATATAGTTCTTGCAATATTTTTGACCCAATTTCTTGTTATAATTATGTTTAACTCTCTCATTGATATTCTTTATAGTCGTTCCCCTGCACGACGCAGCCCTAGTCCTCGAAAGAGTCCTTCCCCACAGCGGAGCACTTCCCCCCAAAGAAGTGCTTCCCCTAGGAAAAGCCCACGGGGTGAAAGTCCAGCAAATCGTAGCCGTGATGGACGTTCTCCTTCCCCGCACAGTGTATCACCACGTGGTCGCCCTGAAGCTTCACGAAGCCCTTCCCCTCGAAATTCAAATGGTGATGTAAGTAACTTGTCTTAATGCAGCAATAGAATTTACCAAACTTTTAGTCAATAAGGTATTTATTTATTGTGACTTTTCCGTTTTTGTTCTCTTGCAGGAATAAGATATGCTTCACATGAAAAATTCTAGAGATGATGGGCTATTGCAGCTGTAGCTGTTTTGCTATTGTTGGATCTTTTAGTCTATGTGAATGGTCTTATCCGAGTCATTGAAGGATTTTATGATCTAAGTGCTGTTTGGTAGGGTCAGACTTCCTTGATGTTTGGATTTTTTTTTATATTTGGACTTGCTATGTCATCTACTTCTGTGTTTGGTAACTATTAGACCTTGTAGTTGATAGGATAATTCTATCTCTGTTTAAGGGATTTTGCCATTTTATTTTCATTCTACTGTTTGTTTACAGTTTTCTCTCTCCATATCTTCATTTTCATTTCCCACTTCGTAAGAAGGAGTGACTGATCTAGTTAAAGCTCAGTTAATTTATATTGAAAAACTTATTGGGTTTTATAGTTATGATCGGGAAAAGTGATGGGGGGCCTGATAGGCGCATGTTGACTTGTTGCTGTTGATGCTGTTTCTATGTCATTGATGATTGGTCGTGAATTTGATGCTGGTTGCAAGAATATGCCGGTTTTAGGACTGATTTTTTACCAATGTGCTGAATAAACAGACAATTAGTTGACTTGGTTTTTTCCTGAATGATCTGATCATTGGTAAGCTTGTTTTGGTTTACTTTCTTGTTTCTTATGAGATCCCTCATAACCATTGAGAATATTCTGATTTTTGATCTGGTAATCGTGTTTGGCCTTGGAAAAAAGTGTCCTAAAAGGGATTCTTGATGCTGTGACGAACAAGTTGAGCCTATTTTGACATGTAGCCGATGCCTCATAGGAGTTGGACCTGTCATTTGTTGATTCAGATGCGGATACTAAACATAAAACTGTGGGTCGTAAATATGAACTTTAATGTGCCGGTGTTTATTTGGAAGTGGACAATGGTAACACATTCATGGCTGCTTTTTTTTGGGGTATTTTAATGGATAATTTTTAACATTGACCTTTCGAGATTATAACATCTGTCACTTAATGTAGTGAGATACGTTTGTTGTAGCACACTGCTCCATGACACTGTAGCTGTGAGGTGGTAGCTGATGCATCTTTAGTTGTAAGATATGCATGTGTTCGTGAATAATTTGAAGCATTAACCAGTTACTGTAGCTGACTGTTGCTGCCCTCTTTGCTGAGATCGGGTTGGCAATGGTATTAGCAGTTGGTACACTGATGATGGCTGTCTAGCTGTGCTGCTGGTTTCTGTTGATTCCAAAGCCGCATGACAGAATTGTTTTTTCCTACTGAACTGGTGATCTGTTTTTGTAGCCTCAGTTTAAGTTATTCATTCGTTCTTATGGCATTAAAAGATCTGTTGCTTTTACAATTATGATGGTGGTTAACATTTTGTCTGGTTATTATTGTTTAACAACTGAAATGACCAATGTGTTTGCAATCAGTTTCTCTTCAACGATTGAATTTGTCTAGGTTGTAGGATAGCACTTCAATTTATTTTATTTGTTGGCCATTTCTTTTAATGGCTGGCTGTTATTACTCAGCGAGTATTAAGGAGATGCTGTGCTGGCTGCCAAAGCACGCAGAATCAATAAACAGTCTTAAACTAGATATAATAAAGATTTATAATTGTTCAGTCTTGAGCTTGTTAAGATCTAGTTAGGTAATTTTTTTATTTGACTAGTGTTATTCCTAGGTAGTGTTAAGTGAGTGTTTCGATTCTTTGGGTATGTTTATTAACCTGAGCTCACGTTAGATGTGAAATGCCATTCCCGTTTTAGTGAACAATCATTGGTGTGAATTGTTATTGTTTTGCTTTATAGAGAATGGTGGATTAGGGATGATTAAATTGGAGCATTTTTTATGAACTTGCTGTAGGCTTTTAGCTTTGCATGATTGTTTAACTTCTTAATTAAGTTTGCTTAAAAACTGATTCAACTAATTGTATATAAAAAAACCTAATTTTTTTAGTGTTGTGAAACGACATTTTTATTTCATTGAATTATATTTTGGAGATGTGGCATTTAAAAATTTCAATTTAATCCAAATTGATGTGTGCTTTACATAATTTTGTTTCTATTCAATGCAACTCACATGTATATCAAATTTAAATAATGATTTCTGTATGGTTTTATTTTCGAAATTAAATTTGGATATTTTAATATACTTTAATGTGTGATATATATATATATATATATATCAAATCTAGTTTAGAAAATGTCTTCTAGTTTATTTATTTTCTATTGTGTATTGTTCGTGGTTTCTATTAAAGTAATTTCAAATAAAAAACGAAGAAAAATCTTTGTTTTCAACTTAAATAAAAACATAAATAATATTTAATGGTTGATTTTTTTTTTTATAGTAAATGAATTTTTAATTTATTTGATAGAATTTTATGTTTTTTAAAATAATCTTTTTTTTTTTTTGGAGGAACTTGAAAGAATAGGATAAATAATTACAAATAAGATGTGTGTATGTATACATAATGGATGTGTTGCAAAATCAATTTTCTCATGCTTAGATAAGTTTCTGATTTTATTACATTACATTTTTTTTTTTTAAGTTGGCAGATTAGGGCTTAAACACAAGAAAGTTCAATATAAAGTACTAATTTTTAGATTATAGAGTCTATTTCTTTATTTTTTCATCTTAATCCCTATCTTGAGGACTCAACCTGTAACAAATGAAAATAACTATTATTTGGATTTAAGTATATATAAGAGAATAAGAAAAGAACATCATCTAAAATGTAGTTGATTAGATGGAAGAGTCAAGATTTAAATATCACATTAAATAGGTTATTTTATCTAAAGTGGGACTCCTAAAAGATTCTTGATAAATTAAACATTTTGATTTAGATCTAAAACATTATATATTTATATATCTCCTAAGTTGAAATGTCACTCGAATAAATATTGTTAAAAAGTGATGTATCGAACTCTTTCTGACTTGTACTAACATTTTACATCTTTCTATTTTGAACTGCCGTAATAGAATAATAAAATTAGGTAACTAAAACAAATATATAAAAATTAGAGATTATAATTAAGAAAATCAATATAATAGGAGTCTAATATAAAATCTTTATTTTTTCAAGACTTTGAACCATTTTTCTTACTTTTTTAGATTCACAGTTTAAAATTTCTTTTTATTAAATACTCAGAATATAACTGAATATAGACCTAAAACTTGTTTAAGGAATTTTCTTATCAATAATTATAGTTATTTATTTTTATCTTTATTCAATTTGCAAAATCAAATTTTAATAAATCTTGGAGATCCACTAAAGAACTATATAAGTGGAATAAATTTTATTTTATAAATTATAAGATTAAGTTAAATTTAAATTTTACTTTATAAAAATAGTATTAAAATCTAACTAATAAGGTCTGATGAAAATGTCATCAAAAGTCCAATAAGTGAAATCTTTATTGGAGACAAAAAAGAAGAATTCTTTTGAAACTTAGGTAAATCTAAATGAAGATAATAATTTCAACAATGAAAAAGGGAAAAAAACGTATAGAAATAAAAGTCATATATTTTTGAAGAGAAGGATGTTGTGGTTCTAATGGAATGAGGTAGAACATATTTATATAAACCAAAGAATATATCTAAGCAAGAAATACCGAATGGAATTTGTCAGAAATGTTTAATATCAAAATTAGAAAATATCGAAACTATGCACTGATAGTTTCTGTACCATGACTAATGTTGACTTAAGTCTTGTTTCATAGGAGAAACTTCAATTTTCATTTTTTCTAATGGCGTTGTAGAGAGAGAGTTTTACATTAACTTGCACTAAACTTAATTCCAAGTAAATGAGAACATATTCTAAATGAGATTTAAAAAATAGACCTCTTATGTTTTAGTTTATGATCTTTCAATAACTAATTGCAGTTGCAAGCAGACGAAGAAAGCTTGAGTTTGAAATTTGTAAAAACACCAAAAGCCTCAAAATTAGTTGAATATGTCTCTATTACACCTATATTCCTTGGACATTGTGATTGGTCATGGTTTCTATGGAAATGAGAAGCAAAATGAATACACACTAGTGTATATATCTATCCCACACCGGACAGAAGGTATTAAAGTCCAAAAAGAAACCCTCAAAATGAAAGAATATATGAAATTTGGTGTAATTGGGGATGATAAAAACTAGAAGAAGTTGAAGGGGTTGAATCTCAAGTTGGTATAATTGGCACTGACATAAGCATTGAGTAACTCATTCTGAGCAGACCAGAAATCAGCCTTGAGACCCCCTCTCCTAATCGCCTTTAGAATTTTGTTCTTGTGTGTGTATCCAGTGACTACTACTTTTTGGCAGTTAGTGTCTACCTCCACTTTCTCTATCCCTGCATGTAGTGATCCATATGTTAGCTCAACAACCAACTCAGAAGAATTATTGTAGCACAGTTTAGCAAAGTCTCTTTCAATGAAACAAACCTTTTAATTTTGAGAGGCATTTCCTTAGTCTTTTCTCATGTATACAGACCATCTCCACTTTTAACTCAACAACCTGCAAAACAAGTTAACAGAATTAATATTATTGAACAGAATTGACTCCAATGTTAAGAACTATCCAGCCAAGGTTAGACTAGCCTGTGAAAAGTGTAACTGATATTATTTCCTTTTATTTATTTTACAAACTGAGAGTATTTGCTTAAGCCATAGTAATAACCTTTTAGTTTATAAACAAAACGTTGATGCAATTCTTTAAGATGTTCTTTTCCATCAAAGGAATTTACCAGAACACCTATACTGACATTTAGTAAATTAATATAAACTTCTGTTATGCAGATTATTGAAAAAAAAATTCAATTCGAAACAACATCAAAAACACCTAAGAATATCTAAGATTTGTCTTCAGATTTTGTTGATAGACCATGAATGCTTTCATTTATTAATTAATGAATAACATACTCCACAATACAGCTATATACACAAAATCTTGAATATTTTTCTGCTTAATTATTAAAGGCCAAGTATGCAAGAATGAGAGATAATGTATGAACGAATCATATAACAGTCTATGAGATTAAAGGTTAGAAGAATAATACCTCCATAGAAACAGCTGAGAGGAAATAATGCTACAGAATGATGATTTGGAGAGGGAAGACAGGATAGTGAAGGATAAAGAGAGACAGAATGTTTTGAAAACAACTGAAATGAGAGTTAATCAATGAGACTGAGACATTCAAGGTTATTTATATATGTTAGACGGAAGACAAGATCAAAAGTTGGAAGAAACATTAAGTGGGGCGTCTCTTGGATTTTTAGTCTGCTGGCTGTTTAAACTAGTAATATAAGGCAAAACCAGAAGCTTTTTCAGACAGAAGCACATTAAACTTTAGAATATGCGACACTGGCCTCGAGGTTTTGGATCCAAGCAAAGCAATGAGTGTATGAGAATTTGAAATGATTGGCTTTGACAGGTCCAACACGACTTTTGTTTCCTTTTGACCGAAGTTTTACTCACATAGAGATAGGAAACAGAGAAAGAAAGAAATCAGACAAGGACTTCTTGGATTTGATGACAAGTGCATCGGCATCATTAACATCTGCCACATACCTAGTATCTCTCATTTGTCCATTACCATATTAAATTATCATATATAATGGTAATACTCAAACTCTGTCTGTCATTACATAAAAAAAAATTTCAATTTTAATGTCTTGTTATGCTTCAGATGGAACTTCAATATCATTATTACTTTTCCTTAGTGATATTTAACTATGTACTACGGTTATATTGTTTTTATCTTTTTGGTGGATATAAATGATAGAAGGTTTTGTTTGCCATTTTTGCATAAACAATAAAGTGGAGTGTAAAATGCTTACAGTGCAGTATGTGGAGGCATGGTATATGAATAAAGTATATCAATTCTTTTCTTGTTATCTGACATATGGTATTTGATTTGGTGGAATGCGGAGCACATTTAGCAAGGAAAAGGAAGTACAGATCAGAAAAGAAAAAGAGAATAGAAACGTCTAAACAATGAGAATGACAACATGAAACAGACCGAGCAGCAAGTTTGGTATAATTTAGTTGGATGATGTACTTTTTTCTGAGCCCACTCGGTACACGAGGTTTCTCTCTCACCACTTTGAATTCAGGTCTCTTATCCTGTCGTTACAAAATATTTTTCTTATGCAACAAAAGAAATTAACATCACCAAATAAATAGTTATTAAACGTTTGATGAAAACTTCATGTAGTTAATTTCCTACTCTAAAGGGTCCTGGTCCCACAAACATCATTGGAATTTGTAGTGCTTCCAATGTCTATTCCGACATTCTCTTTTAGTTCACTATTATTGCTACCTCCTAGTCCCAGGAAGATCGTTTAGCAAAGTTGTTAGAGTCAAGCCCTAAGTATAATTAATTTTAATTGAACAAATTCTAAAATATTTCAAATTCTTTATGTAAATAAATTATCTTTTAAAATTCTCTATAGAAATAAATTGCATTCACATATTATTTTCATTATTAACTAAAATTTATTACAACTTGCAAAATTACGAGTAAAATTCATTAAATAAAGAGTGAAATGTCAGTACAAGGAATGTGGTTAAAATGACTTTTTGAAATAATTTTATTTAATATTTATTCACATTAATAAGAAGAGTTGAACTATAATTTACGAATTTACAATCTTAATGCAATATAATAATACATTATTAAATTACAGTTTAAAATTAAAGTCCGTTTTCACCCATGAGTTTTTTTATAAGGTTGTCTTAACAGAAAGAAATTATTAAGTAATCAGGTGTTAATCTCCATATGACACATAATTAGTCTTACTATTTATTTTTCCTCATAAATTAAAAAAAAAAAAAAAAAAAA
>Ga0209700_101244_pt1 | contig 52209 bp, 24 predicted proteins | sample SiratroredBW_FD_187528 | JGI IMG/M metagenome (GOLD analysis project Ga0209700, IMG submission 187528) | Root nodule microbial communities of legume samples collected from California, USA - Siratro red BW (SPAdes) (version 2) | ecosystem: Host-associated > Plants > Roots > Nodule | place: USA...
TTTTTTTTTTACATAAACATAGGCTTAATTTGCTTTTGGGCACAATTTTGTAAACATGGAAGTTTTTCAATTGTATATTCAGTCTTATAAAATTGAACAATTCATGTCCACACATAAACGATATCAAATCTATAATAAAAATGTTGATGTCTCTATATAACTAATAATAATGTTAGTTGATATATTAATGTAGAACTGAAATTGTTAACTTTTGAAAAATTGAAAGACCAAACATATTATTATACTTTTATAGGAACAAATATCAGATTCGGATTCATTCTTCATAGAAATCCAAGGCAAGGGGCTGCAACCTCTGTCACCCTTAATGAATGAAACCGGGTTTAGTTAGTTTTATTTTTCTGTATTCAGGATATGATTATGCGTAGTGTTGCCGTTTATTTCACTGGTGTCCGGAACTTCTCTTTTTTCTTTACCTTTTTCTCAGACTTTGCGATTAATTCTGGCTTAATGTATTGTTGCAGATCTTTGGGTCATCTTTTGGTGGTTGCAGGTAAAGAAATTTCGTTACTTTCCAAGCCCTACTTTTTTTTTTCCCTTGTTGTTGCAGATCTAAAACTCTTCTGTGTTTTTCTCACTCTTGCATGACTGAGATTTTTAGTTTTGCTGCTTTTGTGTTTTCAGATAAACGAGGTGTTTAGTTTGCAATTGTTGACAAATGGGGGAAACGATAGGGCCTCGCTTATACTGCTGTTGTAATTGTAGGAACCAAGTCTCCCTCCATGATGATATAATTGCTAAAACCTTTCAGGTTGGGATTTTTTTTTTTTTCCTGTTTCTTTATCAAACATTTATAAATTTGTGGACTTTTGATGAAAAGGTTACTTATTCTTGCGTTTCATCAGAAGAGATGAAATTCTACATATGCTTTCTCTCCTGGGTAGTTTGTTTGTTTTCAGTGCTAAGAAAATGGTGCTTTGTATATCTCCTCGTGTATTCTGCTTAGTTTTAGGTTGTTTTTCATTTGATGAAGGTAAACTGGTGGCAGGGGTGAGATCATGATCATATTGTTTTGCGTTAGATTTCTAATACCTGAGGTGAAAAGAAGAAAGAGAGAAAAAGTAGAGTGCAGTGTTATCAATGTCGGAGGGCCAAAAGTTGTCTCATATAGGTCTATAGTGCTGCCATAGGGAGTTCCCCTTCCTCAATTGGCTATGGCAGTTGGCAAAAGTCCACCATGGTGGCTATGGTGTCGCCATTTAACAACAATGATAGAGATAAACTAATAGATGTGATGTGATAAAGAAGTAGGAAAAGAGATCATATGACAGTATCTTATAAATGAGAAAGAAAAAAAATCATAAATTAAGTAAAAATAAGATTAAATTATAGTATTTAAGTGCAGTGCAAACTTAATCTCATATCACAAATTGATTTTGTAAGATTGAATTAGTATAAACCCACTTAAACTTGATGTTGTGGACGATATATTTAAGAAGAAATTTTACATATTCAATCCCCAGTATGTATATCCTTTGGGTAAGCTGCAATCAGAATATCGTGAATAAAATGAATCTTTGGCCCAGTAGCCTAGAAGGACTTGGGGAATATAGTTGAAGTTAAGGTCTGTAAATGAAGGAAAGCAGTGTAAGTTTGTTTTAATGTGTGGCTGGATCCCAAAAGCCAAGAATGTACATTTCTCAGAAGTCATTTTTGGTAGAGTTTTTAGGGAGATTGCCCATGTATATGAAGACATTTTAAGCTCCTTTTAAAGTTCCTTAAAGTAAACTCATTTTGGCTTACAGGAATATGTTTATGGTTAGCTTCACCCTATATGCTAGCTTGTACTAAGAACTGATGGAACAAGTGATTGATTAAGAATGAACTTCTTTTCATAAGTTAAAGCTAATGTACCAGTTAAACACAGATTTTGTTAGAGAAGCTAATATGAAAAAAAATTCTACAAAAGTAGTTTATGCCGAAGTTAATTTTGTAGTATGAAAATATATTTAATTTTTCTTTCTTATTTTTTTCTTCTAAAAGTTCTTAAAAGGAGTCATGTCAGATACTGCACAGACATGCATTTTGTAAATTTATTGGTTTATTCTAGTACTGATTAGAATACCACAGTAATTTGGTTTATCTGACAGTGCTTTCGTACTATATATTTTTTTGTGAGTAGGGAAGGTATGGTAGAGGTTTTCTGTTCTCCCATGCAATGAATATTGTGGTAGGGCCAAAAGAAGACAGACACCTCATGACTGGCCTCCACACTGTTGCTGATGTTTACTGTGGAGACTGCCACGAAGTGTTGGGTTGGAAATATGAAAAAGCTTATGAAGCATCACAAAAGTACAAGGAAGGAAAATTCATACTTGAAAAATCCAAAATTGGAATGGAGAACTGGTAGCATTGACTTATGATTTTCCTTAATATATCAGTTCCAATCATCATGATGCTTGTACACTGGTCTTGTTAAGAGGTACAGGGGAGTCTTATCTTACCTGTCTAAAATTTGTTATTGTTTCTTCAATATCATTACTATGTGGGGTGTGGCTAGAAGTGATGTTAAGACAAGATGTTTATTCCTTTTTCATAAAATTGTATATTCCATATAATAACTCAACTTGTATTTAGAGGTGGAGATGCATATAAGCTCACCACTGAAACTCACAAGCTGTATAGTCCATCCTTCAAAGTAGGTACTTCAAACAGACTTATTTTTAGCAAGTCTTTCCAGGCAAATTTGATGAAAAAAACTGAAAATATTATTTTAAAATGTAAAATTTAATTCATTTTAAACTATTTTAAAAATTCAACTATGAATAGTCTAATAAAAAGTATTTTTCAAAAATGTTAATATGGTTTGGAATTTAAGCCACCTACAAAACATTTTTTTAAATGGTGTTTACTTAATCTATAATTTTATATTAAATATCCAGTAACCAACAATTCAGATGTACTCAAAATTTCAACAGTCATTTTGTGGATAAGGATTTTGGGTAGCTCTCAGACCAATCCCAAATGTTGACCTCTACATGTAACTCCAACCTTTAAAATTTGGAACTCTTTCTATGTTGTTGCTCCTTTTATACTATTATTTTTATAAATTGATGTGGTATCTCTATAAAAAGCCACCACTTTTCCTTTGGTTGAATACACTGTATTGGTATAGTTTAGAAAATATTGTTGGAATTGTTGCTTAGAAGGTTGTTAATTATTATTTTTTGTTTTTTTAATAATTCAACTCCTTAATTTTAGGAGTTAGTTTTTTCCTTTTGTTTAGATTTATTTGTACAATTTTTAGATTTTTAGGATTCAATTTTGTTTTTTAAGTCATGATAATACTAATCTGATGACTAAATTACACCTAGAAGTAAAAGGAAAAAGTAATAATAGCTATCACAAGCTATAAAGGTAAAAAATCATTACAAATCTTCTTTTTGTGCTAGATATTGATCCAAATCTTTTTAGTGTTGGTCAATTGTTGGAAAAAGGTTGTAAGGTGTTTGAAAATAAACAGTGCTCAATCAAAGACACAAATGAGAGAGATTTGTTTAAAGTCAAAATTAAAAAAAAATTGCTCTCAATCCAATGGAGGAGGACCATATGGCCTTTAAATCAAAAGAAAGTGTCACGAAAGTTAGGCATAAAAGACCTGACCATTAAAACAACACCGAATCAAAGAAGAAAAAGAAGAAGCACCACAACTTCAAAGAGAATGTTGAGAAAACTGATAGTGACAAGAACAACAACAATGTAAAAGTTGTTGTAGGTTCAGAAGACTTTGTTGCCAGTTACGTAAACAATGTTAAAGAGTCTGAAAACAATGTTTCTCGAAGTAAACAGAAAGTATTTCACAAGCAACCATTTTTCCTTAAGTAGTGGTTTTTCTTGAATAATTTTAGAAATTATGGAACTGGTTATAATTCTCACGGAATCATATCTAAAACTTCACCTAGTAATGCAAGGTTTTTTCTACCATTTCAGCACTGAAGTCACCAACTCTTAGAAGAAAATTGTTTCAAACAATAGAATTTGAAGTATCACGAACAGTGTTTGGAAGAAAATTGTTTCAAGCAATAGAATATGAAACTTTCAAACACTGTTTATGATATTGCAAATATTTTTGTTGTTTGAAACAACTTTCTTCCAAGAGTTGATGACTCTAGTGCTGAAACGATGGAAAAAAACTTTGGATTACTAGGTGGACTTTCAGATATGATTCCATGAGAATTATGACCTGTTCCATAATTTCTAAAATTACTTGAAAAAAACTGTTGCTTAAGGAAAGATGGTTGCTTGTGAAATACTTTCTGTTTCCTTTGAGAAGTATTATTTCTAGACTCTTCAACACTATTTATGTAATAGGCAACCACGTCTTTTGAACTTACAACAACTTTTACAATGTCGTTGTTCCTATTACTATCGCTTTTCTTGACATTGTCTTTGAAGTCGTGGTGTTTCTTCTTTTTCTTCTTCGATTCAGTCTTCGATTCAGTGTTGTTTTGATGGTCAAGTCTTTTGTGTCTAATTTTCGTGACACTTTTTTTGGATTTAAAGGTCTTATGATCCTCCTCCATTGGATTGAGAGCAAAATTCTTTTCCTTTATTTTGACTTTAAACAAATCTCTCTTATTTGTGTCTTTGAACACGGTTTATTTTCAAACAACACCTTATAGCCTTTTTCCAACAATTGACCAACACTCAAGATTTTGATCAATATCTAGAACGAAAAGAACATCTGTAATGATTTTTGTACCTTTATAGCTCATGATAGTTTTTGTTCCTTTTCCTTTCATTTATAGGTTTTCGCTATTTTCAATTCTCATCCTTTTAATCTCAGTAGTTCTCAATTCCTTGAAGAGCTTCTTGTCATGTGATTGGTGCAACCACTATCAATTAGCCAATATTCATTTGAAACATTGCTAGAAAAACAAGCTGCAATGAAAAGTTCTTCTTCCTCTCCATTTGCAATTTGAGCATCTACTTGTTGTTGACTTTAGTTCCTACATATGACTGCTTCATGACTAAGTTGAGTATTTCTTGATGGAGTTTGACTCGTTCATCTTCTGCAACTCAAAATGAGATTCAACATTTGCATACTCTTAATTCGATCATCACTTTTATATTGTGTCTTGAGATAGTCCCATGTAGCCTTGGATGATTTGAGAGACATAAAACGCATGAAGATTGTACATGAGATTGTTGCGAATAGGCAAGCGTTTGCCTTGGATTTTCTAGTTTTCTTCTCCTTGCGATTTCTTCTATTGCATCCCACAAATCTAGTGCCTCTAGATAAGTTTTATCCTCCCAGTCCCCATGACGTAATTTTCACTATTAAAAATTAGAGGTGTCATTGTCGTAAAATTTGATTGTTTTCCCATGCTAAACAGATTTTGTGAGGTTCAAAAATCACAGGTCTTGTATGAAAAAAAACTCTAATACCAATTGAATACACTGTACTGGTATAGTTCAGAAAATATATTTCCGTAAAATGTCCGAATCAGGGGATAAGACCACAATAAGCTTTTGTACTATTCAAGGTTTGATGCGAACCAGATAATTTTATTAGAGAATATAGATACTGCCCAATCCTATGTTTGAGGTGGATTAGGATATTATATATGATGTGTGTGGAAATGATAACACAAACCTTTTATATTATCATTTAGTATAAATTAATTAAACCTTTTGTTATCAATTAATACTGAACAGGTATAAATAACTATTTGCTCAAGTTATAAATGATTTATATGCTTCATTCTAATTAAATTAGTTAAACTGTTCAGAATAGAATATATTTCGTCTGTTCTTTTATGAGTCTTATCGCTAGCAACGAACACATGAATCCCATCTCTATCTTCCATCCAACTGCACCCTGGACTCTTTTGCATTCCCATATCTTTCATTAATTGTCTAGTTTGAGCAAGATAATGCCATTTCCCCACAGAAGCATACAAGTTTGCCAACATCACATAGTTTCCAGGATTATTCGGCTCCAATTCTATGAGCTTTTCTGCTGCTATTTCACCCAAAGTAACTTCATTGTGAATAAAACAACCACCAAGCAGAGCATTCCATGTCACTGCATCGGCTTCCATTGGCAGATTCTTGATAAGTTCATATGCTTCATTAAGCTTGCCTGCACGACTCAACAGATCAACCATACATGTATAATGCTTCAATGAGGGCACCACATTGTAAGTTGCCATCAAATCAAAGCATTCATGACCAATCTCCAATGATCCAGCATGAACACATGAAGAAAGAACAGCTAGAAAAGTCACATGGTCCGGTCTTACTTTGCCAGCTAACATTCTGTGAAAAAGAGCAATTCCTTCATCCCCGTATCCATGCATGGCATATGCAGTGATCATAGCATTGTGGGACACCAAATTAGGGTCTGATATCCTGTTATATACACGATAACATTGCTTAACATCCCCACATTTTGCATACATATCCACTAAGGCAGCTCCAATGTGAACATCTGAGTCGTGCTCGGCTCTTACGGAATATGCATGAACCTGCTTTCCTCGTTGGATTGTAGCCAACTTAGAGCATGCAGCTAAAATCATTCCAACTGTGTATATGTCAGGCCTAAAATTTGCAATCTGCATTTCAGTGAACAATTGCATTGCCGAATCACACCGTTTATTTTCCACATAACCAGCTATAATACCGTTCCATGTATACACATTTGGTTCAAAACCATCTCTTTTCATTTTCTGGAGAAGTTCTCCAATCTTTTCAGTTTGATCGGAGCGGGCATAGCCTGAAATCAAAGCATTCCAGGTTGGAAGATCACTTTCACTTACATCATCAAATGCCCTTTGAGCAGCCACCATGTCCTTGCATTTAGAGTACATTTCTACCAAAGCTCCACCAACAAAACTGTTGAACTGCAGACCTTTGACAATGGCATGGGAATGTATCTCTTTCCCTCGTTGAATAGAAGCCATGTCAGCACAGCCAGCTAGGACACTTCCTAGAGTGAAAGAATCAGGTTCAATTCCTACCTTCAGCAAATCTCTAAACAAGTTAAAAGCTTCAGCAAACAGAGAATAGGCCACATACCCTGATATCATAGAATTCCATGATATTCTGTCCCTTTCTACACCTTTTTTCTCCATCTGATCAAACAACTCCTTGGCCCTAAAGACATTGCCATTCTCCCAGTAACCAGCTATCATTGCATTGTAAGATGCAGCACATTTCCTTGAAAATCTGGAAAAGATTTTGAAGGCACTTTTCATATCACCGCACCTTCTATACATATCCACTAACCCATTCACAACAAAAGCATTAGAAAATAATTCATGTCTAACAACATAGCCGTGCAGTTCCTTCCCAAGGTGTAGACATTGCATCCTCCCGCAAGCCGGAAGAACACTTGCCAGGGTTTGAGCATTCGGTCTCATCCCTGCTTCTGACACCATTCTGGCAAGCAATTTAACTGACTCAACATAGTAACCGTTTTGTGCGAATCCACCAATCACCACGCTCCAAGAAACAAGATTAGGTGCTGAACCACACTCACCCGCAGTCATATTTTGCAAGAGATCCAACGCCTCGTATACCAATCCATTAGCAACAAAAGCAGTGATCAAAGAATTCCAAGAGACACAATCCTTTTGGGGCATTCCTTCTAGAACTTTCTTGGCCTCATCTAAGCTCCCACATTTACCATACATGTCTATCAAAGCATTGCCAACGTAAATATTCTTAACAAACTCATATTTCAACGCCATCCCATGCATTTGCCTACCCAGCTCCACAGCACAAAGCCCACAACAAATCTTCAACACCACAGGGAACACGAAAAATTCCAATCCCACTGCTTCATACAGCAATTGTTCAAAGAGCAATAACGCTTCCTCAAAGAACCCCATTTCAACGTGGACTCGCAGGAGTGCGGCCCATGAGTGCAAATTTCTAAAGGGCATTGTGTCGAACAAGTGGCATGCGTTCTGGAAAGAGCAGTGTCTAGCGTACATCTGGAGCAACTTGGTGCTAACAAACTCGTTGGCGTGAAACCCTGATTTGATGGAGTGGGCGTGAAGCTGTTTTCCCAAGGTGGGGGACCCACAAGTGTCGAGAATGGACGCATAGGAGGTGGAACTGGGTGGCTCCTGGTAAAGTTTGGATTTTGGGATTAAGGAATGAGGAAGAGAAAGGCTTGGTAGGTTAGTTGAAGTGGCAATTGATGAGGGTTGAGTGAGGGGTTGTGAGGGAGTGAGTTTCCAAACCAAAGTCTGCATCTTGAAAACAGAAACATTGGAACACAACACACAATTCAGCAAAAGGGATATTTGAATGACATAAAAGACATTTGTTGAATTATTCTAGATGGGTCTACAAAATGATGAAAAAGAGGATATTGGTACTATTGTAGAAGCAAGTAAGTGTACATGAAATTTTGTCAGAAAGTAATTTGTAACTTATTGTTGTCCCACCAGCTTTTATTTGCTACATGTTAATTATTCATAATTAGAGAAAGAAACTATCGGAGATTGACATTCAAATACAAGTTATATCCTGATAATAAAATTCAACTAACCCTATTGCTTCTACTGTTGATAACACTTACCCATCTGTTAGAGAAAATGAATGCTACCACATTTTTTCAACATGGGACAAATTGAATAATTATATGTTTATGTTATTAATTTCTAAAGACTATAAATTAGAGTTAAACAACAATCTTGTGTTGACATCTATCTCTTATAAACCTATTTCTTTTTTTCAGATGGACAAATATATGTTGATATTTCATTACTTATTTCAAGTATCGATTTGAATATATTAACAACAAATAAGAAAGAATCAAATATCCATCATGATTTAAAATGTTTAGAAAGGAAAATTTCATAATTTAAGACTGTTAAGACATATTTGATTTATTATATTTTTAACTTATTATTATCTAATATTGTGATTAAAAATTTAAATTTTACATTTATCACTTCACTTTCAAATTGTGATACATACATGATTATCTAGTTTATGTAATGGCAGATTTTTTTTTTATCTAGATTTGGATACATTTATGTTTTAATTTGATTTTTTTTTCTAATAAAAATAATTTTATTTTTAAATATTCAAAAAGTATTAGCTAATATTTATTGCAGGTCGGTGTCAATAGTAATAGTTACACAAAATAGCGTAACTAGTAACTAAAAAAATTCCTCTACGATAAAAATAAGATTTTCTTTATTAATTTACTATAAAATTAATGAGATTCATTGATTTAAAAAAAAAAATCGATTAATAGGATTATAGAAGTATCATCAATAAAATTGACTATATTAAAAATTTTCAAGATGTTTAATCCAACATAATATTTATTACTTAATACTACTGTAAATAGAAACGGCAAGGTATTCCACTTGAAAAACTCATTATACAATTATTATAAACTTCGTATAACACCTTTATCTTTCACACATTTCCTGTTCATATTTTTTCTGCTCTACTTTCTATTTAATTGCTTTTACTTTAATTCAACTTAGATCTTATTTACTTTTCTATTCATTTATTTTTCAAATTATTTTATTATTTTATTATTTTTCATCGTTACTTTTATGCAATTTACTTTTCTATAATTCTTTTACATTTATTTTTCACATTACTTTGAATCTATAAGCATTATAAATAAATATTACTCTTGCAATCAATCTTTACAATTTTTTACAATTCCTTCGGTCTTAAGGTGAAACTGGTATTTCTTTTCACTTTTAAAGTTCTTAATATAAAATTATAAAATAATAATAAAGATGTTAATATTGAAATTTATAAAATAACACTACTAGTCCAAACAAAAAAAAAATTGAATAGTATTTATTTTTTTGTTAAGATATTTAAATTATATTTTCAGATAATATATCTCAGTCGAAAAGGTGAGAGAAGAAAAATAACTGTTGTATTTGAGATTCTCCCAGCAAGATATATGTTCCAACTTATAGAATCATCAGACAGCTAGGAAAAGTTTAACATGTTTCGAGCAATTAATTCTGGTTACTGAATTATCTTGTCATTGCAAACTCTGCATAAAACTGATAATAAAAATAGAAAGTGCCCTTTCACAATTAGTTTGCTCTTTCAACGCATGGATATTGAAAAATATTTACATAGCCAGAAAACAAAGAAAAAGCCAAATGATAAAGATAATACAAAACATTAACATTTGAAATGGATGTGAAGGAGGCAGACTTTCATACAAAATTCATTTCCAAGACTTCATCCCCTCTTTACATATATGGAATAGTTGAAACCATGTTGGGGAATCAGAAATCAGTCATTCAATGGGTCCCTACTTTATAAGGGGATGAAACAGTAATCACTAGAGTTGGATATTGTACTAATTATCTAAATTATAAAGGCAATCAATTACAGCCGGGGAAAAAAATCTCAGGGTTTCCCCAATATAGAAAAGAATACACCTTCATTGTGATTCTACCTGTAAACACTGTTAGGTTCCCCACACATTACCAGAGGCTTCCTCCAAAAATTTTTTGTCTTCAACAATAAGCCTGTGGAAGTGCTCAGGTCTGACTCAGAATACCTTAATCACACTTGATATTTCTGTAGATCCTCCTCACAAACAAATTTGAACCAAGAAAACCCACAGCTCCTGTACATTGAAAGAAAAATTATAACCCAATTCAGGATAAAAGTATACATGGATCTATGCAGGAAAAGAGGAAGAAATGGGGTCTATTCAGCAGACTAAATCAAACTGAAGAATTACCGCATAGAATTCCTAGTCCAAGAGAAAACATCAGCGTGTAACCAAAATAGAAACTGGTCTGGAAGAAGCCTGACATCTTCGTCTTCATATAGTAGTAGTATATTGAGTACAAATACACATAAACAGCTGTTGAGGCAGCTGAAAAGAAAGAAGTCCATTGCCAGTGGTAGTTCTCAGCATTTAACAAAAAGTATGTTCCCACAATTGTCACACAAACTGTAACGATGATGAGAATTAGAAAGACTAGCAGCATAAAGCCATACACGTAGTACACCTGCATGCCACAAAGGAGGAAAAAATACATAAGCCAATGTGCAGGTGTTCCACATATTTTACTTTAAAAGACCAGTTTCAACCATTATTTTCCTTGATATTGCTCTGCTCTGATGATGACACATGAATAACTTTTATATCCGACTCCCAAACAATAAGTAAAAAAGAAACTTTCTCACTGAAACAAGTCTAGTAGTTGCTTGATTCACCTTGTAATTCCAGAAGGAAGTGAATACAAAATACATTTCAATAAATATGCTTCCAAAGGGTAGCAGTCCTCCCATCAGAGAAACCACAGAGGGTGTGAGGTACCACTTCTTTTCGGGAATGGGACGAGGAATAGTCTTTACACGACAGGGATTATTCAGAGCACCACTCCAGTTTCTGCCAACAACTGTGCCAAGAAGTGCTAGAGGGAAAGAGATGAAAGCCCAAATGACGAATACAACCACTATTGTGCCAAATGGAATTGCTGCTAGAGAGCCATAGAATATAGCAATGGTGTTTAAGATAAATCCAATTCCAAAGCACATGAATGGGAACAGAGAAGCTGTAAGGATCATGGATTTAATCCAGTTTTTACCTAACAAACAGAAACAAAATAATTACATAATCATTCAAACCCAAACGAAGAAATCTGAGACAGCCACACAAACATTCAAAAAATTAAAGAAGGTGCTTACCGCCATTTCGTGAGTACATTCCCCCACTCACATAACCAGAAATAAAAGATGTTAGCGCATAACACACAATGAAGGTAGTGACTATTGCTCCTCGCCTGACAAGCAAAGAAGGAAACTTACATGACAATCAATAAAGTACAGGGAACAAAGAGCAAAGTGTTCCGACTAGCATGAACTACAAATAATTTTTATAGGCAACCACTGCCACATGCTTATTGCATACACAAACTAGAATACCATTGAATTCATTATTCAGACTTATGTTTCAGTCAGTTGAAGGTTATGCACATACCCAACATACAACATCCCAACAATAGCCAACAAGACGACAAGAAGAACCAGCAATGCTAGCTGAGCACCTGTGCCAACAACAGCTGAAAGAATAACTAAGTGGCGAGGAGGCCGAAAAACATCACCATGCACAAGTTTCCAGCCCGATTCTTCACTAACATCTCTCTCCTGTAATCATGGAAGAAATGACCAAACATTCAACAATTACAACAACGATAGCTTTTATGGGAAGAAAGGATTCTTATTCCACAAATAATTAAAGATAAAAGCCTTAGAACCACACCAGGCTTTCCAAATCATCATCTTCCCGAGCATATTTTGCATAGTCATTTCTCAGAGTTCGCATCAATATCATTGACACCAATCCAGTAAGGAAGATAACCATCATGAAAGAGTTAAAAATGGAGAACCAATGAATCTAGGGAAAAAGAAGGAAAATTTCTCAGTGACAGATAAGGTATAATCAACATGCATGAATACATAGCAATTCAGCAAACCATAAACAACCCCATTTCAATTTTAAAAACATAGGTCTACCTGATGTTCAAAGAAAGGATGGTCCAGGTAGACATCAAAGCGGTGCCCAAAAGTGACATTGGTAGAATCCCATTTTACAGAATATGTCATGTCCAAATGTTTTCCTACTTCCAAAGGCTTTGGGATATCCTGAGTGAGATTGACGTGAATAATCTACAAGGAAGCAGACCTTAATATGAAACTTCAAGGATCCATAACCTGTCTAAGATAGCATAAGATATTTAAATAACTTCAGACCTGATCATTATTGTATTTAACAATAATGTTTTTGTGGGTGTAAAGGACATGTTTGCCATCACCATTCTTATCAGGATGTAGCTCACCAACATATCCTTAAAATGAAAAAGTGTCTTAGATAAATGATCAACATGTGAAATACAAAATCCTATCAAGTAAAGAAAAAGGAGAAGATGCAGTTCTGGACATACCCCACAAAGGTAGATCATCTGAACTTGTGTTTTTGTGGGTCACCGGACAGACCAGAAGAAATAAGAAACAACAGATGTTAGTAAGTTATTCAGTTTAAAAACGGGAGAGAATTCAAGAATTAGTAAATTAAACATACAAAAAGGAGAAGCCTTCAGAACAGATCCTAACAACATTATGACAATCAAGACAGAACAATGTCGATAATTATTAAGATATTGAAAATTACTAAAGAAATTACTTCACAGAATCCTTAATTTTGATACTTTCAGTTGTAGTGGTGAGTATAATATGGAAATTAACACTCAAAGTATTCTAAAATGCTTGCAGAAAACTAGTTTGGTAGTCAGGATAAAATACAAGAATATGATAGGATAAGACAAAATAAGCTTTTATACTATTTGAGGTTTGATGTGGTCCAGAAAAATCTATTAGAGAATATAGATGCTACCCAATACTATAAGGTGAATTAGGAAATGATATAAAACATTTATGTAAATGATAATACAACCCTTTTGTTAGTATATAATTTATATAATATATGTGCAATTATTATTATATTTAGATGCATATTTAAAACACAATAATATGTCATAATGTATAATATAGTATTTCTAATGATTTTTTATATAGAATGAGAACAAGATATTTTGGACATTTCCATATATTCTAACGCCCCATTCAAAAACTATACAAGTTCTCTGATCCAACTTGCCAAAAATCTTTTGTTGCTATTGATGTCACCTTGAGTAAACTTTTTTCTTTTGCAACTTCGTCTTCCGGGGAAGCACAACTTAAGATTCTACACAGTTTTTTGAACGAGCGGATTATCTATCAACCTATCTAGATTAAAGAACTAATTGTATTTTAGTTATTGAAAATAATAGTGAAAACAACAGTGCCTCAAATTCAAAAAACTAATAACAGCTTATCTTTGCACTCTGCCAAATGCTGAAAATCATTATTCTATTAGAGATCTCATATCAATTAGAGATATTACAAAAACATCGTATATAAATGCTTGCAAACCTCACCTTACAAGTCAATTTTGTAAGGTTGACTTATGTCTAAAACTGACTTTCTAAAATTGTATGAAAACAATCCTAACAAGGTTTGTTGGGCTTATTATGTCACCCTAATATGTAATCTCACACTAGAGATGTTCACTCCTAGACATGAGGAGGTATGCTATAGATCTCATATTAACTAAAAATATGGCCAAATTATAGTATATAATTGGGTGTGAACCACGCCTTACAAACCATTTTTTGTAGGTCTAAGTTTCTAAGATGGTATCAGAGCATATTTTTTAGTGAAGTTTGTTGGGCCTGATGTACCACTTGCTATCATGACACTATTGGATCATCCATAAATATTTATTCTCACGCTCGAGAAGTCCAGACTTGATCATGGGATGGGGATTGAGATCTCACATCGACTAGAGATATTACCAAATTATGTATAGAAGTGGGTGCAAATCTCACCTTATAAGTTGGTTTTGTAGGGTTAAGTGTGAAACTAACTTTCTAAGACGGTATCGAAATCTATCCTAGAAGGCCTGTTGGGCCTATAATGTCACCCGTTATTGAGCCATTATCTAATCATTCACAAATATATAGTCCCACGCTTGGGATGTTCAGTCTTCAACATAAGTGAGTGTGCTAGAGATCTCACTAGATACGCCCAATTATACCTATAGACTTATGAAGTGTGAACATTCTACCTGGTTTGGACAGGGGTATTATGCAAAATTGTGCAAGTTGAAGAAGTCTACTCATATGAAGTAACTAACTTGGTTTGAGATATTTATGTTATATGAAAAACATCACACCGTTTGTGGGTGGGGAGTTAAAATGAAGTAAGGGTCGTTTATATTGATCATTCTTAGTTTTTAGGTGTTCTCTAGCTACTTCCGCTATACATTTTCACATGTTTATTTTATCCTTCATGTCACTGTAATGGCCAAACAAAAAATTATGCAAGCTTCCAACATTTCTTGAATGTGCAATCATTCTATAAGTGAAAGAAACAAAGCAAAACATACCCATGAAGAATTCAAACCAGTAATTATTCTCTATTGCATCCTTGAACTGTTTCACCTTTGCTTCATCAAGCTCTATCCGGCAAAAAACAGTTTTATCCACATTTCCTGAAAACAAGAGAATCCATTAAAGTCAGTTTGCCAACTGACAGCTCTTCTATGCAATACATAGTACGACAGAAGCCTTCATACTTTGGAACTTTATGAAAATTTGGCTATCAATGAGTTCATTGCCACCCAGGACCTCACCAAGACCACCCCATTTGTGTGCAGCACTAGCATTACTCAATGGATGACAAAATGGGAGGCTGTAATAGTTGTAAGTTTCTTGTGGATTGTTATAAGGACCCAATTTGTTCACCCAAAGGGTAACTGGTTCATCACGTTGATACTGCAATAAAATAAAATACATTCTTTTAAAAACAGAAGCTGTTCACTAGTTGATACTACAAATGAAAATTACATATTTAATCTGTTTCGCTAACTCAGTGGGAAAAAAAAAGCCTGGGATAACATATATAGTATACAAACTCAATAAAAGTTACAACTGATTATAGATAATGACAAGTAGAGAACCATGTCTACAGAGGAAGCAAAGATACTACATGAACTGAATTATAAAACTGACTATTATGCAAAGAAAAAGAAAAAAAATATATACTAAGTTATTGACATGATTTATTATTTGAGTTTAGTTCAATCTATGATAATCGGCAATATAATCTATGGTAGTCTTCTGGTACAAATACTAAGACACCACAACTTGGCAAAAGCTCAAAATTTTAAACATTCTAGCAAAAATGTAATGAGTGACCACACTAATTCAATCTCAAAATACTAGTTCACCATTAGAAACTTCTTATGTTACGGTAGAATTTGATTGACAATCTCCAGACGCCCAGAGAATCCTACAAGGTAGTTAATTATTTAAAAGCCAATTTTATTCCATGGAATCTTTTTCCAATTCTGAGAAGATTCCCGACAGACAGCAGATATGACTAACAACTTAAACTAGCTGTTCTAGAAACTTTCAACCTAAAAACAAGGTACACAAATAGAGTTACAGTGCTCCACATAAATCTTCACAATACTAAAAACTGCAGACAGAAAGCAAATAATGCAATAAAAAACCAATCTAGCTTCCATGTTGACGCCACGAGTGTAAGCTAAAACCTCTAAGCATCAATAAATTTTATTTTCTGTTGTGTCCAATTTCAGTCCACCCTCATTTCACAAATCCACCGGTGGATCGTTCTATGTCTTCAAAGACAATTGATGCACACAACAACTACTTCCAAAGCCTAACCAGTAATCACCATGTAAGCTCTTTCCCACCTCAAAACACACAATACAGTTTGGTGTTTCAATCTCAAATCCCAAGCTCAATCCCAACCCTAAAACTAGCTCAGCATTAAAAAACTCAACCTTTAAAAAAAATTATCCAAGATCATGAACTAACAACAGAGCTGAAAGGGAAATAAGAAGTAAAATTGAATCTTGTTGTGCAAAGAAAAGGCCAAATATCGAACAGCAAACACCCACATTGCAGAGACACCAAGGTGAGCACAAGCAAAAACCCAGTTGAGATCTAACACTCGGAAAACCCAACCATTGCAATCTTATAAAATCCGAAGCTAAAAGAATAAAATTGAGTAGTACTAAGAGCTAAAAAGCGATACGGTGGGCAGATCCAAATCCCAATGCAGAATAGAGAGAGTAGATCGAATCGGAAAGAAGGAAAAAGGAGGGTTTGAAAAATTGATTACCTTGTGATCTGACTCCGAAGCGAAGGCCGAAGACAAGAAGAGAGATATGAGGAGCGGGAAGAGGAGGCATCGGAATTGGAAGAACATGGCGGGGACAGAAGAGAAGAGAGAAGAAAATGGAAAAAGAGAACAGAGCAGAGCAGAAAGCCAAACACGGACTATAATTGTAATTTACGTTGTCCAGAAACCAGAAAATAAGGTTACAATTATGTTACAAAACCACGTTGAATTGAATGAAATGAACGACGAAATGTGAAATATGTTTGATTATGGTTTTTGTTTAAAACCGGTGGGCTGTGCTTCCTGCACCCACGTAATTTCATCTTGCACCCCAATCTTTTACATAAAATCACGTTACTTTACCCTTTTGTCTTTTAGATTTGTAAGAAAAATAATACTTTCACATTATTCATAAATTATATACTGATTTTATTTAATAAAATATTATATAATAATAAAATAATAATTGCAAAAGTGTCGGTGAAGTCGAATGTATTGTATTGTAAGTATTGAAGTTGTTTGGAAGCGGGAAAAATGTTCTTTTCAACACTCTTTTTAAAATTGTTCTAAATTGTCCTTTTCAATTTCGTCTCGGTAAAACAATTCGAAATATAATTTTTAGATAATTAGTTGTATAGATTAAATACTTTTGAAAATTAAAATTATATTTTGAAAAATAATATTCATAATTATAATACTATAAATTTAAGGCTCTAGTTTTTCAAGACTGATTTTAGTACGGTTTTAAATTGCGCTATTCAAACTCGTCTAGATAAAACAATCTAAAATATAATTTTAGATTATGTGTTATGGGTAAATTATTTTAGAAGATGAAAGATATATTTTGAAAAGTATTATTAGAAATTTGGGATTGTATTATCTAGAAAAAGCATTGGATAGTGTAATCTATAAATTAAGTTAAAAAAAATCCACATAGGTCAATACCTAAGTTACTTCTAAATTACTTAATTTGAAAAGTGAGTTATGCCTTTCAAAATAGTCAATTGAAAAGTTAATTTAAAAATTCTATATGAGTTTATATGTAAGGCACTTCTCAATCACTTAAACTAAAGTGATTTATAACTTTTAAAAAAAGTCAATCTAGAAGTTAAGTTGATATTTTTCAAATAAGTTAATATGTAAGGTATTTTCAAATTACTTAATTGGAAATGTGAGTTATAACTTTTAGAATATTCAATTTAAAAGCTAATTTATCAATTTAAAATTGATTATTTAAGAATGATGTAATATCTACTATGGATTATGTAATTTAGAAAGTTGTTTTTATACTTCTGGTCTACTTGTTATGGAATTTCTTTTTTTAAGTATAATGAATTTATTTCACCTAGTCGTAAGGAATGATTATTTTTTAATAAAAATATCTACAAAAGTTAAAAGAATATTACGGTAGTAATTTCATCATGGACAAGGTAAATGACGTATTTTGCTATTATTAAACAAAATGTAAGCAAATGTTGTAATGTATACATTTATTTCATAAACTAAAATTAAATAAAATGACATTGCTAAAAGAAATTTTAGCTCTTGCATGATGGCAGTTGCATTGGTTGAAGAAAGAGAATTAGGCTTATATTATATTTTAATAATTTATATTGTATTATATCCAAATAAAATATAATATGTTTTACCTATTTATTTTAATTATTTAAAATATTAAATTATATTTAATATTTTAATTATATAATATTTGAATAATTTATATTAAAATAGGTAAAATATATTATATATTGCTTGTAACGAATAAGTTGTGTTTAATTCTTATTGTTTGCAAAAACTCGTCGATTCAGTCACAATCTAATAATACGAGTGTGATTAATCTATGATATAATCTGGGAAAAAAAAATCTTGCGACAAAATCCAAATTGAATAAATAATAAGTTGATAAAAACTTATCCAAATTAAATTGTGAAAGATTAGTTCAATTTAATTTGAATTTAATATTATATTCAAATTTATCTCTTTATAAATCGTGTATTCAGTTTATGTGATCTTTTAATATAGAATTAAACAAAACAAGTAAATGTCTAAATTTTAGCAACACTGAAATCACATTTTTATCTTATGTATTTAAACCAAAAAAGTAAAATTGGAATTGATATATCTTAAAAAAAATATTTAAAAAATAGAAAATTTAAATACAAATGATTTTAAATTTCAAAGTAATTTCTTTAACTTTTGAAGTTAATAGAGAAATTAATTGGGAGAGAAACATAGAGAGCACAATAGAGTAAATTTTATTGATTTTCAAATGAAATAATTTTGTTATCTTAAATAATTTGATTGAGAAAAATAGAAAATATTGGATTGATCCATCATATTATCATATTCCACTTAATGATTTCGTTTATAAAAAGTAAAACTCAAATCATTTTATTTCATCGTTACAATTCAATTTTATATATTTATTTTATCAATCTTGGAAAATGAATTTTTCTAATTTGTTAGTGAGATATTGTATTAAACTTTATTTGATAGGTTGTTATTTTCTTTTTTAAATCTTTGTTTTAATGGTAGATATCTTGAATAAAGATCCTGTAAATAATAAATTTTATGTTTAAGATTTTCTTTCATTAAAGATCCCCTAATATGTGTTTCATCAAATTTCAACTACCTTTATTCAATTGTAATTATATGCAAAATCTTTCTATAACTACCTAATGCCTCAAAAGTCGTCTCGTCCCATAAATAAAAATATCTTATATTAGCTGTCTTTGTTAATTAGAAATGCATAACATATATATGTTTTATAATTAAAAAATTTTAACTTCTAAATAAATAGTTATTTTCTAATATTTAGCTTAAAATATTTCAAAATTTGTTAATACTGTTGTCTAATTATAGATTCTTATGTATGATAAGATTTTTATTTTTGTTAGTTACCTAAGATTAAATCTAAAATAATATAATTAGTAAATAATAGTATGTATTTTTTGCATTGACAATGTTTATTTATATTGTTTTACTTCATAATTTTTTTTAATATTTAAATAGATTATACATAACTTTTATCTATAGTATATAGCAATACAAATTTTTCTCATTTCGTTTATATAAATTATACTTATATTTTACCTTTATTTATAATTTATAATAATTGTATAATGTAAACAAAAAAAAAAACTTAAATCGTGAAAATAAAAGTGTATTTGTATAAGGTGTGATTTGAATTTTAAAATTTAAAACATAAATAATCTTTTTATAAATATATAAAATTAAAATTATTATAAATATTAAATTTTAAATCCTTAAAATAAAATTACGTGATAAAAACTGTACACAAAATATCCGCTTTTATAAATGAACGAATTTTTCCTGTAGAATTCACGTTGTTTTAATCACATTCAAAAACTTGGTATAACTCGACTAGTAGCCGTTAAATGCCTCAAAAGTCATTTCCTTTTTAAAAAAAAAAAAATTAACTATTACAGATTGACAGTGTTAAAAGTTTTTAAACTATAGTTGAATTATAATATATATTTAAAGATGATATTTAATGAACTAACATTACCTTTTTATCAAAAGAAAATTAAATTCAAAATAATACCAATTGCATTATAATTATTGATTGGAATTTGACCACTTGAGATTATGTATGATATGATACGAATAACTAGAGTATCTGTGTGGATTTGATTTTTCTAAAATAAGAGTATGCGTATTAGAAGATATAGATTGTAATATAATCATTCAGTAAATAATTAATTAGAATAAACCATAAATTTTATCTCTAGATTTTCTCCTAAATGCTCCTCGAAGTTAAAAAAAATAAAAAGTTAATAATCTTAGAAGTAGTAGATCAAGTGCCAAATATTAAAAAACCCTCACATCAAATAAAGTACTACAAAAACAAATATTTGATTATCAATATATTATTTAAATAACTACTAATAATTAATAAATAATTAAACTTTTTATATATCTTTATTTTATTTTTTATAGTTTCGTATTGATAACAAATATATCTTTTTATATTTAAACGGTGTCACTTTATATCTTAAACATTGCTATATATTTCTTAATTCATATCCTAAATTTGACTTAGATTGAAAAGTGTGAGATTTTCTTCTCTTTTCTCTGATCATTAAGGTGTGGTAGTGTGTGACTACGTTTGAAGAAGAAACAGAGACGAAGAAATTAAGGAATGGAGAAGTACGAGGTGGTGGAAGAGAACTTAGGGGATGGGAAATTCGCCATGGTGAAACTTATGCGTCACAAAGAGACCAGAGACCTCGTTGCTGTCAAATTCATCCCACGGGACCACAAGGTGCACTCTTACTTCTTCACTTCTATTTTATTTCACCAATGATCTTATTTTTTATAATTTAGGGTTTTGCTAGATTTGATTCATCAAGAACATCATAAGTGAGTTGTTTTGATGAATTTAAGATAGTGTGATGCTGTTTTACAACTTCAGATATTTAATTCTATAGAATCAACTTTGAAACTGAGGATTGCTAACTTTTTTTTTTCTTCAATAATTTGTTTTTTTTTTTGGTATAAAATTTTCAAGAATCCAATTTACTTTAGTACTGTGTAAATTAGAATTTGCAGGTTGGATATTCTTCCATTATTCTTGAATTTTCCACGTTGCTTTTTCTTTCTTTAAAAAAAATGAAAATGTGTTCTTAGTTTAAGGATATTTTCAAATTTTAAAAAGTAGTTTTTTTTATTTTTAATGTGGGTAGATTTTTAGTTTTGAAAAATATTAAGTATCTTTTTAGCCTGTAAAATGAGATAACTTTAATTTTGATTATTGCAATTTTCTTGTTCCTTCTCTCTATAAAATTAAAAATCACCTTTTTTTTATCCTAATATTATATCACATTAATTAGTTATTTATGTGTTGAATAAAATGTCTAAATGATCATTATAATATAATATCGATTTTGTTCATTTTCTGCTTTCATTTTCATTGAAAATAAGAAATAACGGAAAAAGATGTTTGGTTGTATTTTAAGAAATATTTTTTCAAAATACACCTTAAAACTGAAAATATAAAAAAATTGTTTTAAAAATAAAAACAGTTTAAGAATTAAAAAAAAAATAACAATGATGCCTAATATAGGTTTTTTATAGGACTCTAAATACCAAATACTCTTCTTTTAATTAAATATATACTGATTACCGTTAAAAAATATTTTCATTTTATTGATTCTATAATTTGAAATAAAAATAATGAAACCAAATGCATTTTCAATATTTACATTTTATAATAACATCAAAAGATAAAAAGTCAAACACATTTTTTAAATCTTAAAATTTGCAAAGGAAAACTCAGCTAAACTGCCGTAAATTTATGATTTTTGTTTGTTTGTTCTGAAAATAAACATAAAAATATTTTAAAATTGATTAAAAAATTATTTCTACTCATTTTTGTTCCAAAAAAATTATTTTAAAAATAGCATTTGAAAACTAAAAAAAAAACTTGCTATTTTAGAAATTATACTTGAAAACTAACAGCCTTTTTTTTCCAATGTATCTTCTAATATCTCTATTTCTAAGTTAACTTTTAATATTCTTCCAAAAAAACGTTAAATTTTAATGCCTTTAAAATTTGTTTACTATCAATTTAAAATTTAATTTATATTCAAGGATACTTACTTATTAAAAATTAATTATATATACTTAATTTCATCATAATTTCAAATATATATATCTTTTGCAGATTAACGAGCTGGTGGAAAGGGAAATCATGAACCATAGATGTCTTCGTCATCCCAATATTGTTCAGTTCATAGAGGTATGTTCCCTTTTACTCTGTAAAAACTTGTAAGTACTTGCTTTGACTTCTATTACTATAAAATAACTACATGTAATTATAGACACATATTTATTTAAGTATAACAATACTATAAAAACCCATTTTTTAATTACTGTATTAACCCCAGAATCATCAAAGATATAGTTATATAATGTATAAGTTACGAATAATTCCATATTGATATATGATGATCGACGTAAATAAAACAAATATCAAACAATTGTTTTTCATTTTTCTCCATCAATGTCTTACTTTAAATAATAAATTAAAATATTTGAAAAAAGTAATTTTAGAAAATATTATAATACGATTACGAATGTTGTCCCAATTTAAAATTAAAGCTATGCTACTTTAATTATACAACACAGTTAAATTTAATTAATTTTGTGTAAATGTTAAGAATAAACAATATTAAACCATTTTATTTTTCATCAAAATTTTGTGTTATGGGTTACTAAAAGTAGAGGAAATACATTAGAGTATCTTTCATAAACATAACATTTACTTCAATAGGTGATAATTAGCTCCTTAACCACTCTTTGTTGATACTATACTACATTATTATTATTATGCTCAAATGGGTTGTTTAATGGAAAAAAATTATACTTATTGATTTTATGTGATGAGATGAATAATAATTTTATTGATTCTTATAATAGGTATTTTTAAAAGGATATTTATCACGATTTTAGTTTTGTTAACCGTGTAAAAACTTGTATTAATAATGCATAAAAATAAAAAGTGGTGTTTAACATGGAATTTGAGGTTTGCAGGTGGCTTTGACTCCAACACATCTTGCAATAGTTATGGAGTATGCAGCAGGTGGAGAGATGTTTTACAAAGTTCTTAGCGGAGGAAGAATGAGAGAAGATCAAGTATGTTCTCTCTCTCTTCCTCACTCACATCTTCATTCATATGATAGACAATAAAAAAAAAAAAAAAAAAAAAAAGCGAAGTTTTGATTTCTGTCACCAATTTTGATTGAAATTAAGGCCAACAAATTAGAGTTCATAAGATGATCATGTACTTTAATTCTAACCTGATACATACAACAATAACAGTATGCATTAATCTAGAGATTCTGGTATTAATTGAAGGAAATATCTTTTGATCTAAAATCTATTTAAAAGTTTTATTCCTGATAAGTTAGTTTGCATAGGCACAAAGCAAGAACAAGATTTTCTGCCAACTATGTTACAGCATATTAATATAACGTAACTGAGTTGATATAATCATATCAATGAATATTATAACACATGTTTTTTTGTAATGAATTAAAGAAAGGATCAAACTAAATTATATACTTGACCATAGAGAATCTCCACTTTTGTTCAATGCTTTCACTTAAGTCACATAAGAAGAAAGTAGAGACCTCTCCAAACATTACATGAGTAGCCTAACTTAGTCTTTAAAAGTATATGCAATTCTAAACAACTACTCAAGTACTATTATTAGTACAGTGAACATGTTTAATGATTCAAGGAGTTTATTTAAATATTGATTAAATATTATCCAATTTGTTTCTGATTCTTCTTGTGACTGATAAATATTTCAGGCTCGATATTTCTTCCAGCAGTTGATTACAGGAGTTAGTTATTGCCATGACATGGTAAATGAATTGCATATTACTCTGAGAATGGATTGTTTGTTTTCAGTCTGTGTTAGTAGCAACTCATAAACTGATTTTTTTGCCTTTTGTAGCAAATATGTCACCGAGACCTGAAGTTGGAGAATACCTTATTGGATGGAAGTCCTGCAAATCGTCTTAAAATTTGTGATTTTGGCTATTCTAAGGTTCGATCATGAAGTCCATGTGTACAATATTGAATGCTTTAAACAAACAACCGATTAAATGCACTATTTGATACTAATTTCTGCTTCTGATAATCTTTAATTTTCCAGTCATCTCTATTTCATTCGAGGACTCATTCAAAGGTAGGAACTCCAGCCTATATTGCACCGGAGATCCTTTCTGGGAAAGATTATGATGGAAAGGTAACAAGAGCTTCTAGCCTTAGATCATGAAAAAGAATAAAAGATTCATGTTGTCATAGACTGGTTCAATTGTTCAGGAGTCACTTAACACACAGAGTGAAACTTCTTTGTAAGAGTGAAATAGAAAGTAGCATATTTATTTCAGTTACTATATGAAGTATAAAGCCCTTAAAATGTCTGAGAGTTAAGGATGATTTGATGAGTTTTCTTGTATTATATGCTAGTTTTGTTCAGTTTTTGGCTAATGTGTTTGTTTTCTACTTGTTCAGTTGGCAGATATATGGTCCTGTGGAGTAATACTTTATGCAATGCTTGTAGGAACTTTGCCATTTGAGGACAAAGATGATCGTCAAAATTTCCGGAAAATCGTTCAGGTAATTTGGTTTATTTTTTCAGTTTAATTTCCATGTATAATTGTAATAGCTTTTTACACAGTCAATCTATCAGAAATCACTGTAATTATAGCTTTAAATAGTTATTGCAGAAGTCATATATAATAGTTTGTGATGTGAGAAAATCAGTGTAAAATTTTTAATATCTTTACATTGATGTACTATATCTTTGCTTTTATTTTACAGTAATCTTTTTTGATAGATTCACCATGTCTTATGTGTAGAGTCTTTATGATTTTCTATGTACACCTTTTATGCAGCGAGTTTGTGCTGTTCAATACGAGATCCCCGACAATGTTCTATCCCAAGACAGTAAAAATCTGATATCTAGTATTTTTGTGGCAAATCCAGCAAAGGTATGTATATGAACATAGTCATTTAATTATTTTTTGGAATGAACATTGTAAACAAAAGAACACTATGGCATGATATACTATAATACTAGGCGTATGTTATAACTCTGGTTTATAATTATGTTCCAGAGAATCACCATGAAGGAAATCAAGTCACATCCATGGTTTTTAAGGAACTTGCCGGAGGAGTTAACAGAAGGAGTTAACGAAGAAAATACAAAATTTTGTTTTCAAAGTATAAAAGAGGTCATGAACATTGTCAAGGAAGCCAAAACCACACCTGTTGCTTCGAGTACAAATCTATAGGAGGGTTTGGCATGGGAATAGAGGAAGATATAATACTGAGGTTGATGAAAATAATCATGCATGAGAAGTGATTCAAGGAAGAACAAACCATTCATTTTTGTGGATACTGATAAATTAGATTGTTTTGGTTCACTTTTTGCCAAAGTTAAGGCCAATTCTTTAGTTGTATCTATGTACAAAATTTAGTTATATGACAGTTGAATTGTACATTTTTATTGACATGGTACAAGGTTTTTGTTTATAAGTATGAGGTGTTTGCTTTCTCCCCTCTAAATAGTATGCTATGTTCAGTCTTCATAGCACAGATTGGAAGTGAACTATGATGTTTGTGCTCATTGCATCAGCTGTCTCTATCTTTCTGCAGGGATTTAGGGTCAGGTTGCTAAATCTACAATAATTTGACATTTTCTCTGTTTTTGATTTCGTTGGGAGAAGTATTTTATATTAGACATAGCATTTCCCTAAAATCAAAATCAACTAGACCATGCAATTGATTTGGAACATTGCTGTTACCCTGAATTATTCTCAGAAATTCATGCATATTCTAACCATATATCATCAATGAAATTTAAACACAGTTTTTTTATGGAAGAATAAGAAAAAGGAAACAGAAAAAAACAGAAGGAGGTGGTGGTACACTTTGTTAGGACATCTGAAACGTCAACTTCCTTTGGCACATACAATGAATTTTCACTCACCAATCCTCCTAATTTTACAGCACAAATGAAGCACACTTTTTGCAATTTTTCAATCAACGTGGCTTTGATAGTGACCCTTGTTGATAAAGACAAGCGTATTGTTCACAGATGAATCTTAGAATCCACATTAAGGGGATTATGCTTGCATCTCTTTCTCATAGCACATCATAATAAGAGAATATGTAATATCCATTCTTCCATGCTTCAGATTTGTTTTTATTTTATCTTATCTTTAACCCAATTTTCTTTTCCTCCTTTCTATATTTTGTTAAAAATTATAATCAATCATTTTACTAATTAGACCTTCACTTGTTACTATTGGGTCTCTATATTCCAATTTATGAACCTAATAGTTAGGAAAAATTATTACGTTCACTTGTTCTTTTTGTTGCTTCATGCAAGTAATAATTAGGAGAAAATTCTTTACAGTATCTCTCCTGCTAAATGCTGAGGTTATATATAGGAAAAAAAATCTTTTCACAACCATCTTTTCTTAAACAGCCACTTAAATTCAAATGATAATAATAAATATAAATAAAGTTTCAAACATACAGAGAAAGAGAGAGAGTGGTTTGTATAAAGTATGGTAACATTTTGACTTTGATGGAAATAGCAAGACGTTGTATACTAATACTACTGATACTATTCGAGACACTCAAATGAAACCTAATTAAGTAATTAATTAATATCCTAATCCTTAAGGGTAAAACTAAACCATATTTGTTTTTTTTTATTTAAGACAAGTTAATTTACTTTTATGTTTGGATTTTCCAGCGTTATTTGTTAAAGTTTGATTAGGAGAAAATGATGTCTTCTTTTAGAAAGATGAGATAATTATAACACAATTTAATTAAAAGGTTTTATTTATATATGTGCTATCTGTCAATTTTCTTACAAAGTCAACTAATCATACATTGATAATGAAAAATGATCTGAAAATATACAAAATTTTCAGTCTGACATTTAACTATTAATTTTCATGTAGAATAAAATTATCGACTTTATAACAATTATTTTAAAAATATTTAAAATAATTTTTTATTAGTTGGTAGTATAAATCACATTTATGTAATGTATTAAAATCAACTATGAATTAATACAGGAAAACAAAACAAATTTTAATAACTTTATAATTTATCATGTAGAAGGAAGTAATATTAAAAGTTCATATATTTGGATTCTTTTCCCTCAAAGTAAACCTACGTACAATTTGGAAAATCCTACACTTTGAAAAGATAAATCTAGAGAACAAATTCCCTTTTTCCAGAACATGATAAAGGCATATGAAAATTATATTTCTTTTTGGTCACATTATTAAATTAGTAGTAGACTGTCCTCACACTAAAGCAAGGAAATTATTTGATAGATAGAAAATTACATATCCAAAAGGAGGGTGAAAAGAGTTTTTCAAAGAAGTGAAAAAGAAACCTTGCTATTATTTCATTAAAATATAAATTTATTCTTTAAGGTTCTCCCTTTGTCCAGCTAGGAGGCAGCACAATCCTATTTTCTATGTTATAAATCATTATCATATCTACTTTCTTCTTTTCCCAGACAATCAATTTAACTTTAACTGAGGAAGATCTGTTCTTGTTGTTGAGTTATCAACCACCCTTGGGAAAAGAGAGCTTTTTTGAAAGATAGATTTCATATACTATATTTTTATGTTTTTAGGCTTTATAGGGGTCTCATTCTTGGACAAACTTTTTCTCTCTTAGTCTTAACCATGTCAGATATACCGTTAACTTTTAACACTGGATTGGTTTCTCTCTGCATAATTTGTTTCTTTTCTTTTGAAGCCAAAACAAAATTGAACCATGCATTTCATCAACTTTCAAATGTAATCTCAGAAACAATTTTCTTTAACCTTGGGAACAGCATGTATTGATTTTACAGAAGAGTTAATGATTTGAGCACATTAATGTGATCTGAGTTGTACCATGTTGATACAAGAGTTAAAGAAAATATTATCTCAAAGCTTACCATATTTCTCTCTAAACGCTAAACAGTTAATACACTTTGTTTTAGTATAGAAAAATATATACAACTAAGAAAAATAAAAAAAGAATTTTTGGATAATTAAAAAGTGGAAGCAAATGTGAAAACTAACCCACATGGAATTCAAGTTCCAACACACCATGATATAATGGTTCAAAAGTTTCTTACATTTAATTGATTTTTATTGATAAAATCTTGATGCAATTGTAAATAAAAAGTGTCACACTGATTAGAACAGTAACATTAACTCATTTAATATTATAAAGTCTTAGATTGAATATGATATTAAATTTACTAAAGAGTTATTAGTTTTAATAATAAAGATCTCTTGTATTTTATGTCTAGTGTGACACATTTGTTTTGTATCTACTATAAGGTTGCAGATGAAACTGTGCATTACATTGAAAATATTACATGATATACAAAGTTTATTCAGTATTGGAATATTTAGTGGGAATTCTCTCACACAAAGATAGTACAAGCAGATGGATTCCTAGTTATCATAGACAAAAGAATTTTACTTGACTCCATTGATAAAGAAAAAGCATCAATTTTTATTCAAAAACTATATATCCCTTCTGATTTTTTTTCTTAAATTTCTTCCATGTATTCATGAAAAGAATACTACACCTCTGTATAGAAAGACGTTTCTCTTACTTGAAGGCATTGGCATCTTAAAATTCTGGTTTCTCATGTATGACAAGAGTAATGTTGCTTCACTTCAAAGCAAGTATCACATTCCCATCTTTTGCATTTTTTTAACTCTTCTTTTGTTTCCATTGGAAAAGCTTCTTCACCAAAGCCATCAATTCAGTAAATAGAGAAAAAGGAATATCAGAAAAAAAAAATTATGACATTGCTTCATTTTTTCATCATAATTTTTCCTTTTTATTTTCCCTTCATTTTGCTCTCTAACTATTTTTCCACCTTTTGCTATGCTTCATTAAACAAAACTATTTACATCTACTTATGACTACACATATCCAAAAGCTTCTTCCTTCCTTCCACAATTTCATCAAAGAAATCATCAAGTTGCCCTGTTATAGTCTCAACCCCACATCTCAACAACCCAAAGCAACGTTTCAAGTTGTCAACTTTTGATAGGATCTCACACTGTTCATCATAGCCCACCATTCTCTCCAATTCAATTTTCAATTCCTCCATGGCAATCTTTGCTTGCTGAAATTCAAGAAGCAGAATCCCCGGCTGCCCATTATTGTGGTCAATCTCCTGTGCAACTTTCTGCTGCAATCTTGCCATAGAAACCACAAAGCCTGATCCAAAAACCATGTGCCCCTCATACCCTTGTGGCTCAAAGCACGAGGAAGACCAACAATATGCAACTCCACATAGCAAAATCATAAGAAGCAACGAGCTAACACTCCTCATTGCACAAAGCACTCCTCGGAAGCCATTGAACTCGTTTAGCTTTGATTCCATACACATGTTCTGATTCAAGCATTGAGACAATGCCTGAATTCTTGTTTCCATCATGCTCTTATTTTCCTCTACCAATCCTAAACTCTCCCTTTGACAAATATTTATGGCCCTAACAACCTGCAATATATATATATGTGTTAGAAGAACTTAGTTCCCATTAGAAAGCAAAGAATCACATCAACCCAGCCTAATAAAAACGTGAAAGTTTACATCTTTAACGTGCAACCGAACACCCCATTAGACTGATTAGTTTAATGAACTTGATTTTTTTCCACTGAACTTGGAGAAACTCATAGTAAAAAAAAAGCTTGATTTAGTTGTGTGAAACACTAAGCTTTTGACTAAAAGTTTGGAACAGAATTTGAGGTGTGTGTGTGTATACCAACCTGATGTGAAAGCTCTGGGGTGAAGTGATGGTAGCCATCCAGCAAGGAGGTTATATTGGAGCCATTTGAGGAATAGTTCTCTATGCCATAAATTGCTGATTTGAGTACATGACAGATATCCCAAAGCCTTGAGCTTTCATCCATGTATTCGTCCAGCCATTTGCCTCCAACTGGCAAGCAGAGTCTTTGGATGAAAATGGTCAACTTGGAGTGGAAGGATTGGAGGGATGAGAGGACCTCTGAGAGGAATTGGATTGACATGAAGTCATGGGAGAGGAAGGATTGGTGAAGGTGATTGAGTCCTTGAGTGAGGAAGTTGTAGAAGCCATTGACAGAAGAGTTTGTGCAGGAAGAAGTACTCATGATGAAAGGTTGGAAATAGAAAAAGGAAGTGTGGTTGAAGGGAAGTTGATGGAGATTGATAGGTTTATATAATTGGAAGATTAAGTTGAAAAGAGATGAAGCAATCAAGGAAGTGGGTAGCTTAGAGGGTTCTAACTTTTTATGGTGAAAGTTACTGTTGGGTGCAATTATGGCTGTTTCCTATAGAGTGGAGAGGATGATTGGGAATCTGCTGTTGTTACTTTTTATTATGAAAGGGTCTCTATTGAACAAATGTTAAGAGAGAGAATGAGGAAAATCATAAGAAACTAGTCTTCAGAATATATACCACTGTGGATCACATATAGAGCCTTAAAAAAATGCATTGTGAAAACTATACAAAATGTTTTTTTTTTTATCTCCTTTTGCTATTCCATTGAGGTTTCAGTATTGTGCTACTTGGATATAAAAGTTTGACTACTTTAACTAAGATTCTGCTTCTCATTCTTCTATTTTGATTTGGTTGCAAAGTGCTTCTCTTTGTTTGGCTCCTTTTTATTTTATTTTTTCTCTTTCACCACCACAATGCACCTTTATATTTTGGTAGTCTTAAGAAGAGTGGCACGTAGTTCATTTTGGTTTTTCTGAAAAGAGAAATGAATGATAGAGATCTGTGAGATGACAGTAATGGAGATAGGAGATTCTTCTTTCTCCAACATATGAGTTTTATGAGTATTAAATTAAAGGAGCATGTTCAAGGTACACTCCAAAAATGGGGAGCATGACAAGGGTTAGAGTGAAGAGAAACTGATATATGTAAATATATATATATATATATATATATATATATATATATATATATATATATATATATATATATATATATATATATATATGATGTAATAAAATTGTAGAGGAATATATTAAGTGCTGAAAAAAATATTCCTAATGTGGATTCCTTGTAACATTAAGGTTTTTTTTTTGTTTAAATTTTATATTAACAAATAAAAGTATAAACTTGAAGGCAATATTGATGAGCAATGATGTATCTTTATATATATATATATATGAATTTATTAATCATTGATTTCTTAATAATTGAATTATAAGTTTTATTCATTATCTTCAAATATTTTATGTATCCAATCAAAATCTCTTCAACAATTCGTCCTATCTCATTAAATTTCAAGAATCACTGTACTAAAATTAATATTTTAATAAGATTTTTACTTTTACCTAATTATTTACAATATCTTAAAGCATTAAAAAGCTTGAAAGTGAGGAAAAATAATTGAATTACCTTAAAAAAATGAATTGATTCAATATGTAAATTAGACAATTAAGCAACTCTCACGTACTTAAAAAAATTTGGACTATCCTCATACAAAGGTAATATAACTATGCATAAGCTAATTCTACTATTTTAACATAACTTCCAAAAGACTTGTTTTACTTGCTCATAATGTTCATTCACTAAACTTTTTTTCACATAATCTATATTATTATAGTCTCAATCAATTTGCACACAGTATATACCTGAGTTTTATTAACTCCTTTTAATAAAATAAAAGAATGATTATATGTATGTAACTTAATAGAACCATAAAAAAATATTAACAGTTAAGCTTATTTCCATGAATATAATTTTTATTCAATAAAACAAAATTGTTAATCAGCATAATAACATGAATTAATATATACCACAGTGATTTTTTTATTCAGTGAAAAGAAGAACAAACATCATCACTAGTGAATACCGACAATGCCTAACTCACCATCCCTTAAAAGAAGGGATAAGACCTTAATTGGAAGACTATGCTACAGTGTAATACAGCTATACACCCACAATGTCTACCTTTGTATTTTATTTTCTGGCAAATAAAAATGTTGTATTAATAGAACCAAGCTAAATAACTTTCTTTTGTTAATATATATTTTTGTGAGACCATATTTTGATGTTCACACTCTCACTAACAAGGTTGACTTCAATTTTCTCTGATTTTTTGTTGTGCAGATTTATTTTCACCAAATCATTGCACACATTAAGAGTAGCCACTTGAATGGTTCAGTTTTAATGAAAGGACAATGCACCAAAGCAAAATCAAACTAATCTGTCTGAAAGGACAACACTTATATATATTGCTTTTCCCCACAGTTTAGCTGATGATTCTAAGGATGCTGGAAACCATATCAAATATTCATAGATATTGGTCCTGTTTTAAGAATTTTTTCCCTCACTTGTAATCTTTTTTGGCTGAGAGTATTGATCAAGTAAGTACATTAGTGATGTTATTTCTGATATTGACTCATCATGTTCCCTAGGTGTGTGGCTAATTCTACTTATAATTGACACAAAAAATTAAGACCATGTTCATTTTATTTAGATGATCTATAACAATTCATGTGTGATTTGTTTTTGTTGGTGGCCACACACTTGACTTGTCTGGATCATATATATGATTTCTTTTCTTTGACATTTTGTGAGCTCTGTTGCTAGGTATTTCTTATTCTTGTAATTGTCACTTTCCATCATAGTTCATGAGCAAATCATATGCCAAATCGAAAATTTTAATACAAATATTTTCGATAGTGAGAGAACACTTGGGACAATTATTAGATCATACATATTCTTATTAAATAATTTTATCTGTGAATAAATTAAAAAATTCAGTAAAAATAACACACTGTTCTCTAGTTTCTTGAAAATTTATATAAATATTTTTAGTAATGTTTTGACTAACAATAAATTTTGTCAGTGTTCACAATTACACTTTTAAATATTCTTGATTCCCTTATAACAAAAGATTTATTTAATACATAAACGGAACACTTATCATCAGAGAATAGTTAGAGAATAGTACTTTCTAGTAATAACACAAATAAGTAATAACACAAATACTATAATTCGATGTAACAAATACTTCTGTCATATAACAGATGATGAATGTGCAAAAAATAGTGTGAAAAAATAGAAATGTGAGTGAATAGCAGAAAAAGAATTTGTTTGTATAGGAAAAAACAAATTGTTTAACGTCAATATCAGTTGATGGTTTGAGCATGAAAGAAAAAGGAATTTGAAAGGATTATGGCATGAAGACAGATATGCAGAAAGAAAAGACTTAGTGCGCGAATAAAAGGAGATTATGGCAGACAATTATCAGAAGACTATGCTTCATTTATAGTTAGTACAATATGTTATATTATACCTTTTTTTATTAATATACTGTTAATGTTGAAGTTCACTACCTTTTTGTGATAAACAAAATTCGGCCTTCAAATCAAATTCTAACAAATGCATTTGGTGAAATGATAAAAAATGAATGGATAAGAGAAGTTGACGAATTCTAAAAGATAATTGTTTGCATATGAATGCTGCATAGCTATAATAACCAAATGATAATGTTAAACCATGAAAATTAAAAGAATTGATTCATAACTTATCAAGAGTCACAGTTATTAGAGATATACCAAAATTGAAAAATATACATTGCCATATGAATTTACAACATCAGTTTTTCTATTTACAAGAATGAAAACTATAGCCTTTACTTATCTAAATTCTTCCTGACTCAAACGCAAAGTATTGCTGGTTTAGAAATTTTATAAAAAGACCCTCAAGTCAAAATGCAACACCCTTTGTATGCATTAATAGTGTAAATAACTTTTACAGTGTTAATTTGTCATCAATTGGTTTCTATGTCCATGGTAATAATCAAATTATAGCTAGGAAATATTCACTAAAGTTTTCCTCTAATCAGATAGGATCATAGATTTCTTGAATATATTTCAACTTGCACAACATCTGTCTCCTGCTCATAATTCCATGAATCTTTAGCAGATAACATTGCTTTGATTTGGAGATTGTATTAATTCTGATTCTTGATCATCACCTAAGATTCGTGTTGTGAATCTTCTTGCCTCAAAATCAAGGTCTGGCCACTCCAGAAATTATTCGCCTGGCACCCTAGTGGTCCAAGAAAAATAGTGAGAAAATGGACACAGAAGACAGAGAGGACTGCAAAAAACATAAGCTGTGATAGGAAACAAATGGCCATTGACAGAAAGCAGAAACTTAACATTCACCTGCAGTTTGGCTCTTTTGGGATTGTTGCACAGATCAATGGTTTTTGTCTTATATTTTGTAGCATTACCACACCATGATTCACACCATAGCCATTCAGAGAAAATAGGCACGGTATGCTGAGCGTAATTCGGAAGATCCTAAACCATAAAGGGTAAATTTTAGCAGAAAAGCATATCAAAAAATTATACATTTAAAACAGAAAAGGCTGATGGGAAATGCATTGGAATTACATAAAGAGGTGTTTATCTTCATTAAAGTGAAGGGGAAACATTCTAAGAAACCTCTGACTTGATTTTACAGTCCAAAAGTATCCAATTTTAGTCCTTGGTACAGTTTATGTAACAGGCTTTTTTAATGATTCTCAAATAACTTTTCAAATTTCAAACAGTAAAAAAGGAAGGACCTGATTCCAACTTTCTTAAATCTGATAAGACCTCGTATGATGATTAAGATATTCGAGAGAAAAAAAGCACCTGATTCCACCTTTCTTAAATCTGACAAGACCTCGTATGAAAATTAAGATATTCCAGATATTTAAAGCATTAGTGTTATATTATTAGTCATTAAATACAGGACTAGTTCCAAAACAAACTCTTCCAATCCAATCAAATCTATTATTCTAATAGTTAAGTAGAAAACAAAAACTAATCATGCACCCATCATGTGAGAAGATACCTGGGATAGCTCATGTTATGGTTTTCTTGTCCTAAGATGCTATTGAGTATATTTGTTTTGGACTTTTCTTAGTTGAAGCCTCTTGGGTAGCTTCTATGATAGTTTCTATGAATATGTTCGGACTATTCTATCTCGAAGTAGTTCTAGAGGAGAAAATTAAGAAGAATAAAAACAATGAGCCTCTGAACAAAGTTAGGAAAATTAGAGAAGTTATATGAGAATTTCTACTCTTCTATATGAATGAAACTTTTTCTTTCACTATTCTTGAGCTGTGAGTTTAGGAGGTTATCTAACATTTACTATACAAAATTATAACTGCATATCCATAGAGTTGTACCTTGGTCTTACACTTTTGGTTAATCCCCTTGATCTCTTTCAGGCAAATATCTGTCAGAAATATTCCACAGATCATGACATCTTTGTATCTTGCAGTGCACATCCTTCAGCTTCCTCATTGGTGCTTCACAATGTCCTGTCCAACCCATCAAGGATGGATTCTGAAACATTTAACTTTTCATGAGCTTACAAACCCACATCCTGAGCTCGTCCCAGAGCAATCACCATCATACATCACATAGTGCCCATGCATCAGTGGCCTATCTGGAATTGGTGGGATCTCTATATCCCCTTCTAACATCTTCAAGGCATTCAATATTGTTGGCCTTGAAGCAACCATTACATGAGAAGAAAGAATTCCAACCAGCAAAAACCTCTCCATTATGTTTCTAGCACAATTTCCATCTCCTAACATAGAAGCATCCAAAGCTTCTCCTATGTTTCCAGATTTCATTAATGACCAAACCCAATCTGTGATCAAGAAAACCGGTGTCCCTGATGAAGACAACTCAAGGGCTTTTCTTCCACACATTATCTCAAGAACAACCACACCAAAGCTGTAGACGTCAGTCTTCTCAGTTAGCTGACCATAGAGTGCATATTCAGGTGCTACATATCCACGAGTTCCAGCTACTACAGTATTTAGATGAGACGTACTTTCACTGCTGCGTTTGACCAGCCCAAAATCTCCAACCCTCGCCCTCATGTCTGCATCAAGTAGTATATTTCTGGCCTTGATATCCCTGTGATATACTGCAGGTTTAACTCCAAAGTGCAAATAAACCAATGCATTTGCCACATCCAAGATTATGCTTTTTCTTTGAGTCCAAGTCAGGGGTTTCTTTGTATATTGATTGTCTAACTTGGTTGCAAAAAGATGGTCATGAAGGCTTCCATTTGGCATATATTCATGAACCAGATACCTTCCTCTGTACTCAAGATTGTGATTCTCATCAACCACACAACACCCTCTTAGTGGCACCAGATTACGGTGTTTCAAGTTGCTAACAATCTCAACCTCACTTTTGAACAGAGCATCTCCTTGAGAATTGGATTCTTCAAGCCTTTTCACCGCAACCATTGTGCCATCAGGTAGAATGCCCTTGTAAACCGTCCCAAACCCACCTCTACCAATGAAGTTCCGAGGTGAAAAATTGTCGGTGGCCCTCACAAGAGTCTCAATTTCAAAACAAGTTAACACTGTATTTGGTCTCAGCCTTAGGCTGAACCTTTGTTCCTGTAGATCAGAATAGGCAAGCAAATTTTGAACACTTCTTCTCTTGGTGTACCAAAAATACAACCCAAATCCTAACAACACGATTACCAGGACTGCAAGCGAAGCTACAAACAAACCAACCATAAGAGCACGATGGCCATTCCCTGAATCAAGTTCTGAATTAACCAACAAAATCAAAACGCAAGACAAAGAACCTCTGCTCTCAGGGCCATACTCATTGGCAACTCCAGCCATGTAAAGTGCTGTGAAGTAAAAGCAATCTTGGGAATGTGATTCATTACCATCAATGGCACTAAGCTTCTGCTGAACCTTGTACCCCTCAGCCACGCACTTGCTGCATTGGTTTCTATCAGTAAGGTCCGGTTTACACGCAGTGTCGAGCTGTGGCGTAGAACCAAGCCTGGTTAGCCAATCTTCCATGTTTTGAATCCGAGCACAGATGTCGGGAGTGATGACAAATTGGTGTGGATCAAAGCAGGAGGAGACAAGGTTGTTGGGAAGTGAGAGGGCTGTGAGATTGGATTGGAAGTGTTGGAGGCAAGAGATAGATGTAGGGAGGTTGGGGAGTTGGAAAAGAGAGTTTTTTTTTAGGTTGTGTGCAAGTGCTACACCAAAGAGGGATAGGAGAGTTTGGCAACAAGGACTTGTGCTTGTTTGGTATTGGGATGGCAAAGGTTGGAAGTTATGGCAGGAAGAGATGTTCCAAGGAACTGTTTGAACATAATTCATTGCCACTGGGCATGTGGAATTGTTAGTAGGGGAAAGGGTGGGAGAAGGAGAAGGAGAAGGAGAAGGAGAGGGAGAGGGTGTTGCTGAGCTTGGATTTGATGCTACCAAAAAGATCAAAACAACAAAGATGGATTCCATGTTGATGAGTTTGATGATATTGGATTTTTTGTTTCTGCCAATGTTGTTGGGATCAAAAGATGCATACTTTTTTGGTTGATGCTCATCAACAGCGTCCAACATTTTGTGGCATAACTTAGTTTCTAAGAACAATGACAGAAACAAGGCGAAGTTGGTACCTGAAACCAAAGGGTATGAATGGAATGTTAGAAGGCTTTATGCTTCAGGCGGTGGAGGGTACAAGGGTGACAACAATAAAGGAAGTGATACCAACTCAGATCTTATTCATACATGCATAAAAAAAATATTATAAGCGCTGAAATGATATTATTATTTTTTTTATCAATCCAACTAGTGAATTATATTTATGTTATTTTGATTTTTTTTAAGATTAAATAATAAAGAATTAGTCAAATGATTTATATTTTTATAATATAAAATTATATATTAAGTTAATGTATATATGAAAAGATGTTTTTCGCTACAAGTTTCAACCAAAATCACAGAAAGTAAAAGATTCTTAATATATCTTCAATATAAGATTATAACTAGAATTATAAGTTTAAAATTGAATCTTATAAAATATGTTATCGTAATATAATCATAGAACATGAAATTTAAAACTTTAAATTTTAAATAGGGTTTTCAATCATAAAAATTAAAAATTTCTTAAATTTTAAAAGCTTAAGATTACAAAAATATTTACAAAGTGCCCCGCATGAAATATATTATAAGGAAGACATGACCCAGAACCCATAGATTGGATATAAATATAACAACTCCCTTTGTTTTCTTTCTTCTGTACTTTCCAAGAGAAGTCGTATTTCACTTCTGACATGCTTTATGTATATATTAATAATAAATTAGCAGTTCACAGCGTGGAACATTATAAGAATATAATTGAAGTTCTTCAAACCGAGTGGTTGAAAACTTCTTTATTTAAGGAGTAGTTGAAAACTTAGAACTCCTTTTTCCACATATTGAATTTAAGGGTCAAGCTTTTATGTTTAATACATGAGTCTTTCCAAACAAGATCTCATTGCGAAATTTAAAAATAAAGAACCTTTAATAGTAATTGTTGTCGTATTTCTTGATAGAAAAAATCATTTTGTTAACACTGTTGTTTATAGTTCGTTAATGACGACTGACACAGGTGACTTCTAAGATTGGCTATCTAGGCATACAAACTTTTTTTTATCCCTAGATTAATCGTGATAATTTTTTTTAAAATTAATTGGAGGATTGTTTCAAAGCTCTACTAAGAATGAGGTAGCAAGGTTTTGTATTTAAATATTGTATTCAAATTTTATAAGATAACACCATTCTACTTTGTGTAGGGTGTAAGACAAGTTTGTGAAAAGGCACATGGTTGCATTTTGACCGTGAAAGGATGATTAAAGAACTTCTCTCTTTGGACATTCGTTCGTCAAAGGACTGCTGCTGCAGTCTTAAATGGCGAAAGGAAACACCTTGGTTTAGCAGACAAGATCGCAAATTTTGAAACTTGTTTGACCCCTACCATTGAATGAACTGTGTCTGGAAAAAGAAGCAACCTCCAAGAAAAAGTAATGAAGCAAAAGATGTCATCTTATCAAAGATTGGTGCTATTGACCAGTTGTGCTAATAAGACGCACAAATTAATCGCAAATATGATAAAGATGACAAAAACCCTTCTATAACAGTTTATCAAATTTTGTAGTATTGTGCATGAATTTCTTCAACACCAATCATCGCCACAGCACAAGCACAATAATGATATCAATGCCCCTTACAATCAGGAAGTTCAACTAGATGGTGGGCTCTGCTGAGAAAGAAAAGGTACTTCCACCACTGTTCCCTTGATGTTGTCTCCTACAATTACAGTGTCTCCCTCCGCAGCAGCTCGTCTCTTTATATAACCTAATCCAAAGTGTTCGGATTGCTTCCTTCCAGATGTGTAGCTAGTCAACTTTCCAACCTGCATAACTTGAAAAAAAACATCAATTCTCTTCCAACCTATTAAAGGAGAAAATCAGTTATCCATTTTAACAGAACACAACCCAAAGTCACAAGCACCAAGCTCTGACTCCGGGAACCACTATTAGTTATCATTTCTTTGACAAGGTTTTCTCCAGAGAAACGTTGTAACTGGAGTTTTCACCAAGTACTGTCATCTTTAGTTTGCGGAAATATCCAGCTTCCTCTTTAACCAAATACGTAAGGATTCAAGAAAAACACAGTGAACATTTTCAAAAGAAATTAAATAGCACCTTTTTCCCATCAACTGTTATAATGCTACCAGGTTCAGCAGCAGCAGAAAGATGAATTCCCCATAACCTCTGCTTGATTCCATCATATGTAATGAGCCTAGATATAGTCTCCTGTCCCTTGTAACAACCTGAAAAATTTCACAATCAGGCTAACTATTCAGCAAGTTTTAACATTTTATGCAGATGGGTAGACCAATTACACGCCTTTATTTAGGGAAATTGAGCTCCATAGACAGGCCTCCAGGACATTGAATTCATTTGTAAGCTCCATTCCAGGGGCGGGCCTCCCTAAGAAGTCAAACAATGATCAAAACTGGATAAAAGAATCACAGGGAGTGAAACTTTATACACAAACAGGGAAAAATGAAAAAATAAACATAAATTACTCATGTTTCAAATTATTTATTTCAATAATTTTTCCCAGTTTCATTATCAAATAGAAATATGCCATTCAACCCAAAGACAAATATTATACGCTTGCAAATCTTCTATTATTTATAACCACAAGCCATTAACCTTTTTTGGTTTTACATCAATATCCTCCATAAGAAGCAATTTAGTTGAGGCGTGATCAAACATAAAATGTGAACACATCTCCCAATAGGGGACTCAAACTGTACTTCGCTGCGTTGTGGGGGACTATCTTCTGCAAGATCAACACTCTAGTAATACTGGCTATTCTTAAATAAAAGGAAATAGTGCACTGCAGAATAGACACTGCAATTGAGTTCTGTCATGCACCAAAAGTTTGCATGGCTAGAAGCAATTTTTACATAGAAAGGAAGAATTATGTTGACTGATAGCATTGTTACGAGGATTTAAGAAGTGTTATAATTCCTAATACCAACACACTGTACAAGTACAAAGCACCTATATTTCAACTTGTTTCATGTATATATATTTAAAAGAAATAATCTTAGGTATTCCATTGATAGTCTTTGTACGTGAATTTTAAGGTTAACTCAACATCAAAAACAAATTTACAAGATTTTCATCCTTCCCCTGTCAAAGGTATTGTTGTGCTCACGGATACAAATGGTGCTACAGGGAATGACGACCCTTACCTAGTGGCATCTGCATTATCTGATGGCAATATACGGGTCTGGGAAGTTCAAATGGCGGCTAGAGAAAGCATTAGCTGAGTATAACACAGGGTCAATATCGACATGCCTTGCTAGAATTAATCTGAGATTCCGATGGCAAAGGCCCCAGGATGGGAGTAAATCAAAGATAGTCAAACAACAAAGACTCCAGGCTGGAAAGAAAGTAAAGGTATAGAGTGGAGTTGATCATTTGCGATTCCGGTAGGCAAAGGTTCAGGCCCGCTTGATCCCACATAACGGTCCCTCGTCATCTTTGTACACAACCTTAGGTTCTGTGGTAGCTTTCATGATTTGAGTGTGCATGTGGGCTAGTGCTTGTGCCATAAAGTCGATTGATTCACATGCATTTTCTAATCGTTACGGTCCAGTTTTCTATTCTGTTCATAATGCTATGTTTACTTTAATGCACATTTGTTTTATATTGATTGAATGAAAATGATATCCAGCATCATGTTTTCACATCTCATTAGTAAAATGTAATAATGAATTATAACGTTTTAGGAAAGTTTCATATTAATACTAAAATTTGTTAACTAAATTTTATATATTTTAAGGAAGACACACAGCTTATCCTACTCCCATATATTAAAATGTTATTTAAATATATGTATGGTCAAACACCATCTATTCAAAGTTTTTATCCTTCTTAAAACTTTACACCGATTTCTTTAATTTGATTGTGTAGTTCACAATAACTTTATAAATTAAAGAGTCGTTCAAATATATGTATCACCGTATACGTCATTTTTATCTAATACCTACTAATTAAATATGTATTTTAGATATATGTATAGTTATACTCATCATCTTATATTCTATATTTTATCATTTAAATATCATTTTAATTAATAAACTAAAAAAATAAATTATTCAAAATATACTTAAGATCAATCACATCATCTTATATCCAATATTTAGTTTTTTAATATATTTCAAATACAATAAATCTTATACAAATTAAGTCTTCTAAATAAAATTATATCAAATATAGTCAATATGAATTATAAAAATAGTAAAGTCTCATTAAACTAAAAATATTAAAATTTGAAAATTAAAAAAATATCAGCTCATATACACAAGATCTTTTATACAAAAAGAACTAAGTAACTATTATTTTTCATTGTGAATGTAATTCCGTAGGAGCAAAGTCAATTCTTGTCGGACTCAAATAAACATTTTCACAACAAAATCTTTTCATTAGAACTATGTAACCTTGATTTTTCAGGGTAAATGAAAATACGTAGGAGTAAGGTTAATCTATCTCAGGTTCAAATAAATAATTTCATAAATATTCTCTTAGTTCTAAAAATAGTTTTTAGATGTATCTTTTGTTGATTTTATAGGAAAAATAAATATTTTAAAAATTAGATTCATTTAGCACGTTTAATTATAGGTACCGTCTTAAAGACGAGCGTTACAAGATCCTAACACTTTTCCTACACGTAATTGACTCCCTGACCCAAATTTGGTTTGGAAAACCTTTCTTTTTATTTATATTAGCTCAATGGAGAGATGACTTGGAACCTGCTTACATGACTTAGTCTCCAACACTTCCAAAAATAACTCCTAAAACACAGCATTAATCAAATATAGAATATACCCAAGTACACGTTCATTAGATGTCACTAACACTAATAGAACCCAGGTCAGATGGAATGTATTAGGGACTCGAATATCATTGTAACAAACGGAAAGAAATGGCACTCAGGGTGTCTGAGTCTTTGGAAGGGGAAGAGAGACAGGGAAGAAAAAGAGTGGATATAAAGGTTAGTGGGAGAAAACAGAGCCTCCTAAATGTGCAGGATATATTGTTATTAAGTCATCTCTTCACTTTCCATTGTAAATCCATCTCATAGATACTGATATCAAACAGTCATTGGTTTATACGGATAAATAATATAGCACACTAACTTATTCTCTCCTAGTCTGATACAGTTTCTATAACTAACAGATTGTCATACAAAAACAGTATATAACTATATATCCTTAATAAAAAAAAAAAAAAAAAAAAAAAAAAAAATCCTTAAAAAAAAAAAAAAAAAAAAAAAAGCAAACAAGCACGAGATATAGAAATATGTACAGATCTAAGCAATTCAGTACCTTGAATAATCCGTAGTTTATTCCATGCATTAGAACCCATTGGGATAGCGCCTTGGGCAAGAATAGCTTTCCAAATAGAAGGAGCAGCAGCCGGAGACATCAGTAATGAAAAACCACCTTCAGAAATGATGTTTCCAACCCCTATAGTTACAGGCTGCTTATCAACCTACAATTACAAATATATTTGAGAACTTGTCCACGACAATAATAAAACATCACGCAAGTCTTTATGCTTTTCAACAAAAGGGAAAAACAATTGTGACAAAAAAGGAATTACTAGGTTTTAGTTTTTCCATTAAAAGTCAACTACTTGGAAGTAACATAAATTTAACACGAGAAATGCCTGCTACACACTCTTTTTAGAAAATTCCCTATTCCCAGTTGAAATTTAATAAAAATCATGAAAATCGTGTAGGCCCACTATTTAATGAACTTCACTCTGGATTTTGTAGTTTATCGTAATTTTAATCAATAAGAGTGTTTTTAGTACTCCTCTTTACACATTCTAAATTTTTAAGTTATGCAAAACATGAACAACCACGAACCATGGGAACTTGTTACTCTTACAAAGTGATTTAGGGTTAACTCAATCTAATAAAACCAACCTATAAAGTGAAGATTGTCCTCACTTATATATTATACTATTGTCACTATATCTTGTTGATAAGGGGACTTGGGTTTTTCCCAATACACCCGCTCACGTCCAACACTACTGGGCTTGGTAAGTGTATAACTGGTGAGTGACTCTTTTAATTGATCTATAATAGGATTTAATGTCATCTTATAAAGTGATCTAGGTCTAAACTTAACACTACAAAACTAGCTAGATGAAGATTGTCCATATTATAAATTGAATTTTTGGCACTGTCTCTATTCGATGTGGGACTTCGGTTTTTCCCATTATTACCAAAAATAAAAGTTGTAATTACAAAAGTCATTATATATACCTACAGGCAATATAAACAACAAAAATATGCATTTCTTATACTAAGAAAGTTATCTGTGAGAAACAAATACATGAAGGTAAAAGCCAGCAAATAAGACATGATTGATCATTGAAGTTGTTTTGGAAAATAAATAAATAAAAGCAGACAAAATTATGCAGTCATCATTAAACAAACACGACCAGTATCCCGTACAGAGAAACTGGTGATGAGAAAGACAACTAGAAATTAGTGCACATGCTTCACAAAATTAACCTATTTTATCATGCTTACATTAAAATGTTGATGTGTGCCATATGGTTTTCCAACAAGATCACCAAGGTTCAAGTTCTCCATAACCTGCTCATTTCATTATACTGAAAATTACCAACACTGTCAATCCTGACACTAAATAGGTATAATAATGTACCTTACTTGGCCACTTTTGGGTCCCACCACAGCAATAAAGCTGGTTTGCTTAGTAATGTCTTGAATCTCTACCTTATCGGCAAAAAATATGTACCTTAATCATTACACGTACACGATTTAGTTCATGTATTTCATAATACTCGTTATGAAAAACAACCATGTATTTGTTCTCTCTTTATCCTTTTAATTTTACTTGTGTTGGTAAGTCCTGACATTACAACTAACAAGAAATTACCTACTTGTTCAGCATTTCCACAATGGTCGTACAGGTCTCCCGAGAAACCACTAACATTATAGCATTTTTCTATCAAAATGCAACAAGAGAAAGACAGTGGTCAGTTACATGATAATTAAGATAATTGCAGAAAAGATAACCACAAAAGTTTTCTGAGCATCGGAAGGATGAAGAAAAGAAAATTACCATGCACCATGCATGAGCAATATCTATTGTTCGAGCTGTTGGTGTTACAAAAACAGTGTCGCATCCCTATGGATTGCAGTTAGAGATCCAATTATTTAATCATCTATGTATAAAATTCAGTATAAAAATAAACTGAAAAGAACTTGCAAGTAATACATAAATGTAGAAACAAAGCTACTTTTTCCGGACACGTACTTGTCCTTCATGTAGACATTCAAAGTTTGCAGTGCTCTGGTTGTGAAGGAACGGAATGCGATCTTCTCCACTGACTTTGTTTCAGATGAGCGAAATATTTGCATGTAAAAATAAGAAACAATAAAATATGCCAATGACTCATCTCTAAATCACCTAAGTGATAAGGTGAAGAAGAATCATGATTGGTTTAATATCTCTAATGCGCCCCTTCACACAAGAGCCCCTTGTAGATGTGTACAGACAAAACCACTCTACCTTGTGCTAAACTCAACATCTTATGGAGGCTGTGGTATGGTACCGTACCCAACTCTCCCAATAACCAAAGTTATAAGGTTAAGCCTCATATTGATTTTATATCTCACTTTATTAATAACTAACTAAACAATTATCATACCAATCACAATAAGAAAAAATGGAAACATCAAGACTCCAGCCACAGGTAATTCAAAGCATGTGATAAAAATGTGGCAATATAAAACTCGTGTTCTATTTGAATAAGAATCATTTTTTTGCAACACATGACAAAATTCATGAAATGTTAAATATTGGAATTTAACCGTCTACTAAAGAGTGCAAATGGCAACAGTTTATTTTTTATACCATCATATAATCGGTGAATTTTGTTAGATATGTTAGATATGAACAGATATGATTTTATTACATTAAATATGAAAATAACACATGATTTTATAGGAAAATAACTTATCAAATATTTTTGTTCCTTATTATTCTTCATTATAAATAAGAATACTTGTGAGCACAAGGGTTTTTGAAAAAACATGCTCCTACTTCATATTTCATCAGATATTCTATTGGGATGAGTTTGAACCACTCTTTTAATTAGTTATGGGCAATGTAGTTTGGAAGATTGGCAATGGTCCAACTGTCAACTTCTATAATAATAAATGACTATCTATTACAATTGTGGAGTTGTGTAAAGTTCCTTGGTATAAAATCCTTCATCATAATAGAGTAAGCAGATATAGGAACAATAAAAAATATAAAGAAGAGTATTAGAAGATAGAGAAGAATGCTGAAACTCAGAGGAAGGAATATCACTGTGATGATTCTCTCAATTCCGAGAATACTATTCAGGTAAAAGTGTAAATGTGTAAAGCAATAACAGAAACGTATTTGGCTTTCGAGAGGCCAATTCTCTTCTCCAATTTCCACACACCCCCACCAATGTTACTTACCTCTATTTATATTTCTCTCTCCTCTAACTAACCCCTAAAATCTCGGTGCTCTCACCACTCATTTCCCTATTTTTCTTTCCTCTCCTCCTCTGTGTAAATTGAAAAGGAGTGATTTTTCCATTCTGCCCTTGCTCTTGCTTGCTGCTGAGGTGTGCAACAAGTTGCTTAATATTTCAACATATCTGCACCATTGATTAAGGCTAAGGTGGCCCACCTTATGATCAATGGTGTATGGCATATCCCTGATGAGATCAGACATGAGTCCCGAGGTTGAAATCCAAATCAGAAGTATTCCTTCTATCGAATTGAAGATACCCTTCAATACTTGCACTCCATGGTTGGCAATCTCTCAGCTAAACAAGATTTTTAGTTTGTTCAACAGCAAAAACTGAAGATTGGCTGGATCGTGGCACCCAGTCATTCCTCCTTCCAAATCTTTTATATATGGCTTCTAGCTCATAATAGACTGACAACAAATGACCGTCTTAATAAAATAGGTGTGTTGCAAACATCTATTTGCCCTCATTGTCACAGTCAATCTGAAACTATGCAGCAACTTTTCTTCAGTTGTCTTCTTGCTGCAAAGATTCGGATTTGGTTGAGTAGTATAACACATACCATCATTGCAACCAACACCACGCAATCTTCATGATGAACAAGTATTCCACAAACATGGCTGACCTTTGTTATGCTACCAAAAACACAGAGGCATGGGAATCAGTAATTTTGCTGCTACCGCTAACCATCGCCATCACTATCTATGGCATGACATCATAACCACAAGTTTTGGCTGTGACTAGTGATATCGATGAACATGAATATTGTCATCACAGTCACCGATGCTAGCCTAGCAAGAAGTCTTCATAATGGCCATGACCCCCACCACCACAAATATTTTTTTGACAAATAAAGAGGGAAAACAACTAAATATTATAAGTTTGAAAACCTAAGACTTAAAAATTGGCACTTCCAATTCTCATAATTTGAGCATACCCTAATAACAAAATCAACAAGCAGAAAACAATGCACTGCATTGCTTATAACAAAGAGAAAGAGCAAATATATCTAAATTAACAGTATATGTAAATATAAAACTTTGCGTAGGTTCTTCCTGATAGCTTTTCTAGCTCACCAGTCACTGATACAAGAACCACAATCACTTTGGAATGTCTAAAGTGTCAGGTATTTGCATTTCCAGAGAAACCTGAATAATAGAGAAGCTGCAGAACTGAAATGACTCCTGTTGGTGCTAGAGTCATTAAATATTTTCCCTGACTTGAATGCAAAAGTGCAAATTGTTGAAAACACCGGAGAACTCTTGTGCAAATCCTACTTTTACTTTATGACCCACAGATATAAGCCCTATGGTCTATGGACATTCAAGGTCACTCCAAGCTTTAGGATTTTGTATGGACTGAAGTTCTCGAGAAGATATTGGGAATTGGTAAGCTGCAAATTAGGAGAACCTTAAATCTCACCCTCTTGGCACATGGGTCATGTGTGGGTCTTCTCTGAAACTGTAGATGACCTATTTATTCTAACCTAAAATACATTTTACAATATCAAACAATTCACTTAAATTAAAAAAAAAAAAAAATCTACCTTTTTTGTTAGTAACTATTTTATACTTGTTTGTTAGCAGCAGTTTTATATAATCCAAATATGGCTGAGAAAATGTATTGCCTTTGTGTGGAGAGGCAACGGTGCAGGAAAAGCAAGTACCTCTTATCCGGCCAAAGTGTGAAAGATCCACAACCTATGCCATTGGATGTCATAAAGAATTAAATTAAGCATGTAAATAAATTCTACATTATCTAAAACGTACTAATATACCTCTATAATTTGGTAAGCATGAAACTATAAGACTTCAAATTTGTATTAACTTTCTAGAAAACTTTTCTGCAGCCATATAAGCTAGTTTACTTTTTGTACAGTTGGAAAGTACAACGTCAGTGATTGAACAAAAATTAGATAAGTGAGCATAAGTGTTTACTTCAGTACTCCCTCTGAAAGAGAGAGTAAAGTATTTACTTGTTTTTCTAAAATTACAGACTAAATAATATAAGTTCTAGAGTACGTAATAGAAGTTATTAATTGATAAAAGTTAAAAACACATAAAAATTTACATACTTCAGTATAAAAATTTACTGACTTCAATTTTTCAATCTGTAACTTCTATTACTCAGTTTGTAATATTTGACATTCAAGTCTTCAATTTCAAAAGGATAATACTGAGTCTGCATTTTTACTACTAAATTTATAACAGATGATATTAAGTCTGTACTGCAATTTCAAAAAATATAGCACATTACTCCTTTTTTAGAGTGAGTGCCAAAGTGAACCACCAAAGTAAAAAAGAATTCAGTGCCAACAAAATAAGCGGTAAGCCCATATTTTCCTTGCCTAGATCAGGCATCTCAACCCAAAGAAATAAAGAGTAAGCATTGATTTTTGTGGTTTATATTGTTTGTCAAGCAGAGAGAATGAGAAAGCACACTAAACTACAGCATAAAAAAAGTACATACCACAACCCCGTTGACCACAGCATCCAGGGCTTCATCGTCGTTATGAAATGTCTCAATGATCCCTTCCTCAGAAATCTCTGTGCCTGCTGTTTTGACAGCATCCTGCAATGAGTACAGATAATAATTTGACAGTCAAAAAAATGCACTTAGCCCCCTGATTTCCCTTCTCTTATTGAGCAATATCTAAGGGTATTAAAAAAACAACAGAAGATATAATATATTGCTAGTCCTTATGCATTAAACTCATTTTAATTTGGTTATGATATGACATAATCTGATGTCCATTGGATGTATAACACAATCAATTCTATGAACCAAGTAGAAAATATAGGGATCAGAAATACTATTAAAACATTCGCTTGGACAACTCAATCCCTCAGTATTGTATACTTCACACTAACTCCATACCAGTCTCATAATATAAAACAGAAGCAAACAACAATAGCAACATTGAAAATTATAAATATAGAGACTAAATTGAAAGCTTTTTCAATTAGGAACCAAAATAAAAAATGTTATGTTTTATTTTTCTAAAAAATTATAATATCAAGTTCTCTTCAGCAATAACTTATCAGTCAGTCAGTTTGTCAAGGGAATCTAACTCAAATAATTGAGCAGAGGGTGGGTGAGCTGTTGTAATTTGTAAACTCCCTGACATTTGTTTAATTCCTACGGATGAAAAAAAAATATCAGTCCACTATTCTGATTTTTTTTACAGTTTATATATTGTATACTAGATACATATAAATTCTCCAAGCTGATAAAATTAGACAAAATTCATGAACTATAATCTACAAAAAATAAAATTAAAAAAAGAATAAAAAATTAAGGGTGTCTTGAGCAAAACACAACAAGTTAATACCAACAAAAGTCGTAGTAATGGGTAACTACTATCCATTGATCCAGAAGTTTAAGCCTCTTAGAATTTGAAGTAACTAAAATGTTAAAACATTAAAAAAAAATTAAAAAAAAAAAAATCCTCCGTAGGAATCATCATCTTCAAAATTCAAATTTCGACTAAAATTATAACTGTAGATTTATTCCTCGCCCTCCTCTAGAACTTCATCAAATTCTAGTTCTTCAGCTGGAGATACAGCAGGTCTCCTCAGTCTTGTTCACTGCCTAGTGTATGTTGAAGACCCAAATCCCAAAAATAGCACCAAAAACTCCCAAACATGAGGGTTTGTTCGTAATATTACGGAATGCACGGGTGCGCCGCCACACCCCGCGATTCCGCGACGCCGCAACTGATAAGTGTGGAAATGAAGAAACGATAAAGAAAGCTTAGAAGTGTTCGAAAATTACCAGAAAGTCATGATCAATGGGAGGAGGAGAGAGGTCGAAAGGCAAGGAGTGAGCACAAATTGACCAAGACATTGGCTTCTTCTTCTTCTTGTTCTTGTTCATGAAATGCAGAGAGCAAAACGCAGCGTTTGGGGGGAACACAGAAACACGCCATGCTAATGCTTGGTTTTTAGGAAGGTTAAACGAAGGTGGTGCCAACGTTGTTGTCATTTGGGATTGGATAATTGAGAAGACAATACACTCTTACAAGTTTCAAACGGATTCTAATATGAACATGGAAATTTCATGTTTTGCTATGTTTGGGATAGAGCATGGAATCACATAAAACAAAACAGAAGAACAAGAGATAAAAGAAATAAATAGAAAAAAATATATATGTAATTAGAAAAAGTAAATGATGGTGATTGTATTTATTATTAGTAATAATTTTGCTTGTTATTTTTAATTTTATATTTTAATTATTTTAATAAAAACAACCCATTGACATGTGATCATTTATATAAAAGAAACCACTTAAAAATATCTATTATTTTAATAATAAACATGATCATTTATATATATTTTACCCATTTTTTCACTTATATATACAAAAGATAATTCTGCCTGGACATTTTGTTTTGACGTTTTTACCTTGATTTTATTCTTCTACTCTAACGGGTCCTCTACAAAATCACGTGTTATTCTTTTTCTGTGCTTGGCATATCGGAAGGTAGTCCTCACTAAAATAACATGTTCTGTTGATTCTTTGGTTAGATGATAATAATAAGTTGATATTTGAAGGAGTGCTTCTTTATATTTTTAATGGTATTTGATTAATTAAATTTTTTTTATTTATTATTGTGAATTATGTTATTTAGTCTATCTTTATTTTATAATTTATCTTTTTTACTCTTTCTCGTCACATTTATGATTGGATGGAAATTTTGATCTATATTGTAGCTCTTATATCTTAGCATTACTTTATTTCTTTTAATTTTGTTAGTGTGAAGGTTTATAGATTTGGTAAACAATATTTCCTTTATCTTTTTATTTTCAATGTAATTTACTTTGTTTATTAGATTTGTGATGTTTCGTTTTCTAATATAATTATGAGAAATGATATAATACTTAACTAAATTTTAATATTTTATATATTGGAAAAGATAAATCATATAAAACACTTTGTCTTTCATTAAGCTTCTTATTAAAAAGATCTTATTAAGATATTTTAGTCAAACTTGGTTATATGTATAGTGAGGTTAATAAAATAAAGATGAAAATCAATTCTATAAATTGGTTTATTGTGACTAATACGATGTATCAAGAAAAAAAATATAATATATATAGATAGTTTGAAAATTAATGATAAATTATGCTCATATATTTGGAATCCTCTTACATAGTTATCTTATAAAGATATTTTTATATTATGAACCATAAAAAATAACATTTTAGTTAATTAGTCTCATTATATTAGTCTCATTATATCATGAAATACATGATAAATTGCAAAATCAATATAATGTCTTTTTTATACCATATTCTTATTAGGTGGGTCAATAAAAATCATGAACAGCCTTTGAATATTTACATAAATTGTGAAAAGGTATATAAAAAAATTGATAACTTAAAACAAAGATTTAATAAGGACTCTTTGAATAAAACAACATGTTATATTTTTTTATTTTATTTCAATTATTGTAATTTAAATGTTATTTATATAATTTATATTTTATTTTAATTTTTGTTGAATGGAGTGTTTAACTGATATCAATTGTTAACCCAAGTCTTTACTATTAGATTAAAATTATAGTCATTAAGTCAAAACACAAACTCTTTTTAATTGAAAACGTAATAATCTAAAATTCACAATTTAATTATATCTCTACAAAATAAATGATATTACCTACAACCGTTTTAATTATATTTTTTAAAAATATAATTTTTACCTTAGATGATATCACATAATTCAAAATTATTTTACAACAATTACCTATGTATAAAATAATTAATATCAAATTTAATGTTCTTTTAACGCAAAAACAATATAATCATTTTACAAATTTATTATTTAAAAAACTTTAACTTATCATATCAATAAAGTCAATTACAAGCTTTTTGCTTATTTACTTTTTACTTTTACTCTCTTTTCATTGATGAAATCAATCTAGTGGTTTCCTCTTTTTTTTTTTTTTTTTTTTCTTTTT
>Ga0209700_101245_pt1 | contig 52206 bp, 39 predicted proteins | sample SiratroredBW_FD_187528 | JGI IMG/M metagenome (GOLD analysis project Ga0209700, IMG submission 187528) | Root nodule microbial communities of legume samples collected from California, USA - Siratro red BW (SPAdes) (version 2) | ecosystem: Host-associated > Plants > Roots > Nodule | place: USA...
TTTTCAAAACTTAAACTAATAAAATCTTATTTAAGATCAACAATGTCTCAACAAAGATTAAACGGATAAGCTTTACGGATAAGCATTATTGTCTATTGAAAAAGATTTTATAAATGAAATTAATTATAATAATTTAATAGATAATTTTGCATCACAAACAACTCGAAAAATAAATTTTAGATAAAAATATCATAATTTTAATTATTTTATTAATTTAAAAAAGACCTTATTTTTTTATTCGCTTTAGGCCTCCTGAAGCCTTGAGCCGCCACTGTTTATAGTTAATTAAATTTGAAGTATCTTATAAATTTTAATTAAATTTTTATTAAAAGAATATTTTATTAAATAAACTTTATATTTATTCACGTATTATGAGGTTTGTTTTTCTTTTATCGAAATGATGTAATTATTTTTATCTTTTTATTTTTAATTCATTCATAAACTCACTTTTACTTTTTAATTTTTTCAAACTTATTGGTTAATTTGTTCCTTCTTTTTTGAGCGAGTTGACTCTTATTTCATTATCAAATTGGAAAAGATTGGCGAGAGAAGACACAAGTTAATTAATAAGTAAAAAATAGAAGAATAATAATCATAGGATTTTGTTCACTTTGTAGCAAAATCAAACAATAAAACAACAAAATACTTAGATAAAAGTAGAAAATATTTAGTAGAGAATTGAACACAAATTTTAATATAAACTCAACCGAAAATATATAAATTTACACTATACATAAAACTTAATTAAATCTTTATTTTATTTTACCGGTAGAAACATCTTATGCCCATGGGTGTGTGCATAATGGGTGGTCATTTTCATTAAAAACAAAACAATTATTACTATAATAGTGATTAAAATAAAAACAATATTATATTTGTTATAAAAAAATATCTATAAAAAGTAATTACAAAAAAGTTTTTATTTTCAATTTTATTGATGGGGCGAAACTAAATTAAAAAAAAAATACTTGAAAATTTTAAAGAATAAAATAGTGAGGATCTGTGTTCACTAAAAAGGTATCTATAAAAGTAATCCTCTTTATTTATGGTATGTATTAATTCAAATATTTATTAAATTTTGTATGTTAAATATCTCATTAAATAATAATTTATTATGTTAAAATTTAATATTGAATACAAATCATTATTTAGGAGATATACTAAACTTGTATATTAAACATACAAATTTATAATTATAAATTAATTAATTTTATAAAAATATGTTATTGAAAAATATATACTTTCAAATTTTAATAATATTATTACATATATAATTTATAATTATATTTTGTTTTAATAAATTGTGATCAATTATGATAAATTCAATTATATATTTAAAATGTTTGTCCAGTGGATGGCTTGGTAAATTTAATACGTTTAGGCATATTTACTTGAAAATATAATTTAAAATCCTTGAAGCATTATATTGTTTAGAGATATTATTGCATCTCACATATCTCAAAAGAGGTGTAATTCACCCATTTATTTATTGGTTATTGAGAATTTACTAATTTTATTTAAAAAAGAATTTTAAATAAAAATATAAGATACAAACAGTATGAAAAATACAGGTTTTAAAATTAAAATCAAAATAAATTAATATTTATATAATTACATGTGGATTAAATCGGTACATTCACTTGTTTTATTATGAATATTAGATTAAAAAATATATAATATATAAAAATGTAAAATATTTTATTCACCTTTACTTTAATCAATACTTAAAATTAAAAAAAAAGTTGTATTATGAAATGTAACGAAATTTTATTTCTTAATTTAATATTGTATTTATTACTGGAGCATTTAATATATAATTAAGGAGTTACCATTATTATATAATATATTTGAAAAATATTTAATAAAAGATTGAAAAGTAATTAAGTGTATTTTAAACGTTAAATGACTCTTTTAATTCTTTTTCAATTTTAAGTATTGCGAGAGGATAATGAATTTAATAGTTTTAATGTTCTTTTAATTATATTCATGTATACTACGAGTTCATTTTTTTTTTTTATGTTTATCTTATAATTTTTTAAATAGAGATACGTACTTTAAAGAAAATAATATGAATATTTTATTTTCATATTTTTTATACTTTAATAGGAAAAATATTGTCAAATAAATATTCCTTCTCTATGTTCTTTTTTTTTTCTTAACAACAAAGAATGATATAAATAAGAAAAATATTTTAAGAGTGTTTCAATTTTATTACATGAAAAATTTAACTAATATATTCTAATTTTATTTGATTATTGTTTTATTAAAAAGTTATCAAAATTAAATATAAAAATCATGAGATTTTATTTGGTATTGTTACAATAGAATCATATGGGGACGATTAAATTCTATAAAAATGAGTCCGTCTTCATGGATTATCAAGAAAAAAGTGATAGAATAATGATATAATGATATATGAGTCCAGAATTCAATTTGTGTAGAAATTTTATTAATAATTCAGATCTGTTTTAAGAAAACAATTATTTTTCTTTAAACGAAAAAAATTAATATAATTTTTAAATATTTATTTGGATTTGATAAGAATATATATATATATATATATATATATATATATATATATATATATATATATTTTATATTTATATATTTTTTTTATAAAAACTTTTGCTTTATTTTCATACACTATGTATATTTTTTTATTTTTTTTAAACATAGGTACTATCAAATCAATCCTATACTTTTCTAACATTTTCTAACGTTTCTCTTACGAAATGCAAATGAAATCCTAACAATTATCTCTCTTCAAATTATTATAAAAAAAGATAAGTATGGATAAAAATATCATTTTTCTATAAATAAGGAAGTGGATGCAAAATTATTTAATTGAGTTGAGAGAAAATATATAACGATAGGTTCAAGACTATAATATATTTAAAATATAAAAGTGAAAAAAATGAAAAATGTGAAAACAATTAATAATTTTTATTACAATTTTTTTTTTACATAAAGAGAACAATAAAACTAGTAATAAAAAATTATTAGACATTCTACATTATAAAAGATAGATTCATTTATATATGCATTAATCATTCTCTCTCCATTATCAAAGTTATATGACTATAAGTTAGGAGTGTTTTTCTCCTATCATTTTATTTAATTTTTCATCAAAATAACTTTACTAATTTTACAATCTTCCACTTGAAAAGTTAATTTTGGTAAATTTTAAAAATTTTAAAATTCTATATTACTCATGTATCGAATAGATCATAAAAAGATCCGCTTCATTCAAAATTAGTAGCTTGTCATAACATATGTTAATTTATCTTTAGTGTGAATAAGATTCACACTTTTTAATTGTTAAAAAATATATAATTGGTTATATACCTACTCAGCACCAGCAGCATCAGATCGCTTTGCTTTCTTGCTAATGTCTTTCAAAGGAAAATCTCCAGTGATCAAAAAGTTCAATACATCTTGCTGGGATCGAAATGACTGGTGTGAAGGCAAGTGATGATAGAACTGCACAAAAAGTTGTATATGTTAGTTTTCAAAACTAGGATATAAATCTCAACTTAATTTCTTCAATATATATATATATATATATATATATATATATATATATATATATATATATATAATTTGCATTCAGCATAGATCATTACAAACAAACACTTGCATTAATTTCTACTTAAAAATACCATGCATGTATATTGTTGATAAAAATTGAATAAATGGAAGTACTTAAGTGTGATTGATTCAAAAATATACATGTATATTTTTAGTTTCAATCTTGTTTGACATTTAAATCATTAACCTAATCAACCACTAAAATATTTGAAGATATAGTTATACCCAATCTTTGATTAAAATGCCATTATTATTGTCTCCGTTGCGTTCCCTTTTTTCAACCAACCAGTTTTGGAATCTTTCTGCAACTGAAAATTGGGGAACATGATTCCCCCAGCTTCCTCCTTCCCTGAATCGGTTCAGTAGTACCTTTTGCAAATTTCCGACAAATATTCTTCAGTAAGAGATTTATTATATCAGAAAACATAGATTCCACTGCAATCCAAAACATTTTTGCAAATTTAAAAAAATAAGAATTTTACCTTTCTCTGAGGCACTGGGACCATAGGGCCCACAGGTCCAATGAATGGATGCTCAGCATGTTGGAGATCTTGAAGTGCTCTAGTATTGGCATCCTGTGCTCAGGTATAAAATTTCAATTGTAATTAGTATGAAATTCAAGGATTACACAAATTGAGTTGAAATAAAAATTCATATTTATTTTGGAAAAATACAACTATTGTAAATAGGGTGGTATTAGAAGATATTTGAGGAGGACACTTACCCTTAATTGTTCTTGAAAGGCCTTTTTAAGCCTGTTAAGGAAAATAGGATCCTTAACAACGCTTGTGGGTTGTGCCATAACCACTAGTGCTCCATTAGGGTGTTGCTCAATGGAAGTCATATTTGTTGTTCAAGGAAAATGTATTTTTCTAGCACAGTAAACAGGGAATAATTATGACAATGTAATTAATAGGTTATTAAGCAACTGAGAAGGAAACAATCTCCTAAAAAAAGAGTCATTCTATAAGGAAAAAAAAGTTATATAATATAAGATATCATCCCCTAAACAATTATTTTGAGAGGATTAGTTAAAGTCCATAAAAGTTCGTACAATTTCAAACAGCTTCTAGATATAACATCCATTTCCACCATTTTCACACAAAATTCAGCTTCCAGATATAACATCCATTTCCATCATTTTCACACAAAATTCGTAATCAACCCGTGGAAAATTTACAGCAAATCATAAAAAAAATGAAATGATGCAAGCCCATTTGCACTCAAAAAACGATATAAAAGAATACTAGACTAGACACTTTTGCATCTAATTTTCTATATATATCAATAGACCATTTAATATACAAATTATAGGGCAGTGTAAAGGGAAAGGATTCAGCAAGCCTTCATGCTTCTATTTTCCGGCACTCATGATTATAAGCTAGGGTTAACAACATTTTAGACAAACTGTGTCAAAAAAATATACCATACAAGAGACTTATGCATTTCATGCCTTAACATGCCAATACCTAGGGAAACTAATGGATGTGTCCTGCACAATTACCCAGCTCAGTTGTCTTCAAGATAAATACACAATAAATCACAAGAATGTTAAATCAATAGAGACTAATTACATATGGAATTTGATATCTTAGAATTGGACTGCACCAAAAGCTATAAGTCATAATCAAAATAGGTTAGTTAAATAGCAATTTTAAAGTTAAAGCTTAGCAAGCATGACCATTAATGACTTATTTGCCAGCACTTTATTCTATTCATAGAGAGCTAGATCAATGAAAGCAAACATAAAATAGACACACATGTAGCCAAGACTACACAAGACATATATGCTAATCATGCAACACCAAAATGTTATATAGTTCATTCCACATTTATCATAAAATTGGATACTCTAACTTACAGTTAAGCACTTTTACGTATGCAAATTTAACTCAATTATAACCTAATAAATATTTAGGGTTTGGAGTTTATTTGGTCTTACATATCTTATAGAAAATCCTTAGGAAGTGTTTGGAGTTCCTGTTGTCTTATTTTGTATATAGCCTTTGGACTCTCAATGAGTGTGATTTCTTCCTTGATTATCAAAGCAACAATCAGAACCTATCAAATTGAAGAGGGATATTAGTATAACACCAAAATGACTTTACATTTGAATTTCAATAAACTGATTTCTTCCTTGATTATCAAAGCAACAATCAGAACCTATCAAATTGAAGAGGGATATTAGTATAACACCAAAATGGCTTTACATTTGAATTTCAATAAACTAAACTCCATATGTAGGACAAATGTGGTTAATGTATAAAACTTATTAGGATATGATGATTAAGGTATTATAGGGAGTAGATTTGTTTGATTTCATGAGAAAAAGGGTCAACATTTAGTTACTCCTTTTAAAAACAAGAATTTTGTTGAGACAGATAATAAAAAAAAAAAATAAAGAATCTAGCTTACAAGCACAAACGAGTTGGTAAACTTAATCGATCTCAATGACACAAGTACACACTAGTGGGTGGATAGTGGCTTGAAAGAGAAAGTGGATAGTAGCTTGAAAGAGAAATTGGTAATGGTATGGAAGTGTGAATCGCAAGCTTCGATCTATGGGACAAAAACCTAAGATATAGCTTACTTGTTTATTAATTTTAGGGGGTAACGCTTGAAAATTTTTAGATTATTTTTATTTTACAATTACTTAATAAATTATATCTTAATTACATATGGAACTGATATGGTATTGGAACTTGTAAAGTTAGTATTTAATTAATGTTACATTTATTAATTTTATAAATATTTAAATACAATGTTGTTTCTTTTATAGTTAATTAAATTTTAAGTATCTCCTAAATTTTAATTGAATTTTTAAAATATTATTTTATAACATATTTAAAATAAGTTTTATACTTATTTAAGTATTATGATGTTTATTTTATCTAAATATTAAGATTATTATTTTTGTCTATTAATATTTAACTCATTAATGAACTCAATTTTATTTTTCAATTTTCTCAAAGTCAATAGTTAAAGATCCTTCCTCTTCAAGAGCAAGTTAACTCTCATTTGAAGGACAAGTTGATTGTCAAATGGAAAAAAAAAATTAGAGGGGACATAAGTTGATTAATGAATAAAGAATGGAAATATAGAAATAATAATCCTATTATCTCGTTCAATTTACAGAAAAATAAACAATAAATTACACAAAATAAAAAATAAAAATATTTTAAGTAGTCAATAGAACACAAATTTTAATACAAACTCAATAAAAAAATATACAAATTTACAAAAATACTTAAAATTTAATTAAATCTCGCTTTATCAGTAAAAACATGCGCATAAGTGCATGAATGTGTGCATAATGGGTGTTCATTTTCATTAAAAAAAATTATTGTTATAATAGTGATTAAAATAAAAGCAATATTATTATTGTTATAAAAAATATATATAAAAAATAATTACAAAAAAAATAAATTTTATTTCTGGTAGGAAACTAAATTTAAAAAAAAATACTTACAAAATTTAAAAAATAAAGTAATTAGGATCTATGTTTTTAATACCCTAGAAAATAGCTCCAGAATAAAAATTAACCTCGAATTTAGTTTGAGATAAATAAGATAACACCTATTTTTTTTAGCAGAAAACTTGTTTGAGGAAATAAAAGTTAGTTATTTACTTTTTATTTTTATAACAACCACTAACTCTCTCTAAGAATATATTCTCTATCTAAGAAGATATTCTATTTTATTTTTATAAAAACCACCAATTATCTCTAAGAAGATATACAATTTCATTCTTATGAAAACCATCCACTATCTCTCTAGAATAATTTCTCTTTAAAGTTTTATACCTTTCTCTCTAGATTTGTGATCTCATATGTTATTTGACAATCAAAGGACACTCCTAGATTCCAAGTAGATCAAGAGTGTCTGATCAGATTCTTAAACAGAATTAGGTTGTCCGTGATTTTAGGGTTTTTGAGTATTTCTACTTTATAATGATCAGGAAAACTAATTTGAATGTTTTTAATAAATATTATAATTACTTGTTTTGTGAATTTGGATAAGGGAAGCTAGTTTGAATATTTTTAATAAATATTGTAATTACTTGTTTTGTGAATTTGGGTAAGGGAAGCTAGTTTGAATATTTTTAATAAATATTATAGTTACTTGTTTTGGGAATTTGGGTAAGGGAAGCTAGTTTGATTGTATATCAATGTTTGTATGAATGATGTGGTGTGTGATGTAGTGAGAGTCGAAGGAGGTTCAATCCTGACTCTATTAGTAACCATAGATGAAGATGACTAGGTGGTGGAGATTCATATGACTGTGCTACGGTGTGAAAAAGAACCGATCAGACCAGATCATATGGGTTAAAGGATTCATATGTCGCGCTTCGGTGTAAAAAAGAACCCGTCAGACCGGATCATATGTATTAAATTTACATGACTGCGCTACAATGTGAAAAATAACCGGTTAGACCAGATCATGTGGATTAAAGTATTCATATGACTGCGCTACGGTGTGAAAAAGAACCGGTCAGATCAGATCATGTGGGTTAAAGGATTCATATGATCGCGCTTCGGTGTTAAAAAGAACCGGTCAGACCGGATCATATGGATTAAATTTACATGACTGCGCTACGATGTGAAAAAGAACTGGTTAGACCAGATCATGTGGATTAAAGGATTCATATGACTACGCTACGGTGTGAAAAAGAACCGGTCAGATCAGATCATGTGGGTTAAAGGATTCATATGATCACGCTTCGGTGTGAAAAAGAACCGGTCAGACCGGATCATATGGATTAAATTTACATGACTGCGCTACGATGTGAAAAAGAACCGGTTAGACCAGATCATGTGGATTAAAGGATTCATATGACTGCGCTACGGTGTGAAAAAGAACCAGTCAGATCAGATCATGTGCGTTAAAGGATTTATATGATCGCGCTTCGGTGTGAAAAAGAACCGGTCAGACCGGATCATATGGATTAAATTTACATGACTGCGCTACGATGTGAAAAAGAACCGGTTAGACCAGGCCATGTGGATTAAAGGATTCATATGACTGTGCTACGGTGTGAAAAAGAACCAGTCAGATCAGATCATGTGCGTTAAAGGATTTAAATGATCGTGCTTGGGTGTGAAAAAGAACCGGTCAGACCGGATCATATGGATTAAATTTACATGACTGCGCTACAATGTGAAAAAGAACCGGTTAGACCAGATCATGTGGATTAAAGAATTCATATGACTGCGCTATGGTGTGAAAAAGAACCAGTCATATCAGATCATGTGGGTTAAAGGATTCATATGATCGCGCTTCGGTGTGAAAAAGAACCGGTCAGACCGGATTATATAGATTAAATTTACATGACTGCGCTACGATGTGAAAAAGAACCGGTTAGACCAGATCATGTGGATTAATTTTATATGACCGCGTTACGGTGTGAAAAAGAACTGGTTAGACCAAATCATATGGATTAAGGTTATATGGTTACGTTACGGTATGAAAAAGAACCGGCTAGGCCATATCATATAGGTGTCTCATGAGTGTGATGTGTTAGTGATAATGTGATGTATGGATGAATTACGAAAGCTTGATTTGTTGTTGGTTGAGATAGAAATTTAATTTATGAAAATAATTTGTTGTTGTTGTTGTGTGATGTTTGTTTTGTTTTTAAATCTGCGATGATGATTATATATATTACACGTGAACAGAGGATTTGTCAGGTGGTATGAATATGTAATGAGCTAATGGAAAAGTTTAATTTTAATTTATTTTATTTTATTGTAATTTTATAAAGATGTTTATTTTAAATCTTATATGGAGAAATCTATTTTGAAACGTATATAAATGAATCTATAGATATTTATATTTTGTTCTTATATAATTTGTATGCAATAAAATTATTTCTATTATATGAAAATATGAAATGTTATGGTGTTCACTAGAAAGGTATTTATAAAAGTAATCGTCTTTATTAATGGTATGTATTAATTCAAATATTTATTTGATTTTGTACATTAAATGTCTTCTTAAACAATAATTTATTATGTTAAATTAGGATATATACTAAAATTTTATATTAAACATACAAATTTATAAATTAATTAATTTTATAAAAATTTATTATTGAAAAAATATAATTTCAAATTTTAATAATATTAGTACATATATAATTTATATTTATATATCTTGTTTAATAAATTCTGATAAATTCAATTATATATTGAAAATCTTTGTCCACTGGATGACTTGGTAAATTTAATACGTTTAGGCATATATTTACTGGAAAATACAATTTAAAATTCTTTACTCATTATATTCTTTAGAGATATTATTGCATCTCACATATCTTAAAAGATGAGGTGTAATTCAGTCATTTATTTATTGGTTATTGAGAATTTACTAATTAGATTAAAAAAATAAAAATATAATATTCAAACAGTATGAAAAATATATGTTTTAAAATTAAAATCCATATAAATTAATATTTATATAATTACATGTGGATTAAATCTGTACATTCACTTGCTTTATTATGAAATTTAGTTTTAACAGAAATATAATCTATAAAAATGTTAGATATTTTATTCACCTTTACTTTACGAAATACTTAAAATTAAAAAGCAAAGTGTTATCATGAAATGTAACGAAAATTTATTTCTTAATTTAATATTGTGTCTATTTCTGGTGCATTTAATATATAATTAAGGAGTTACCATTATTATAGAATATATTTTGCAAAATATTTAATAGAATTGAAAAGTAATCAATTATATTTTAAACGTTAAATGACTCTTTTAATTCTTTTTCAATGTTAAGTATTGGGAGATGATAATGAATTTAATGGTTTTAATTTTCTTTTAATTATATTCATTACGAGTTCATTTTTTATGTTTATGAAGTTTAAGTTTATATTTTTTTAAATAAAGATACTTCAAAGAAAGAACAAGAATATTTTATTTTCACATCTTGTATACTTAAAAAAAAATTAATGTCAATGTAAATATTCCTTCTCTTTTAACAAGGATGTTCTAATTTGATTTGATTATTGTTTTATTAAAAAGTTATCAAAATTAAATATAAAAAATCATATGAGATTTGATTCGGTATTGTTGCAATAGGATCATATGGGGACGGTTAAATTCTATAAAAATGAGTCCGTCTTCATGGATTATCAAGAAAAAATTATAGAAAAATCATATAATGATATATGGGTCCAGAATTTAATTAGTGTATAAATTTATTAATAATTCGGATTTGTTTTAAAAAGAAATTAATTTTCATTAAGAATATGCATTTTCCTACCTATTTACATAATTTATTTTTTTATAAAAACTTTTGCTTTATTTTCATATATGTATATATTTTGTTTTTTAAACATAGTTAATATCAAATCAATCCTATACTTTTTTTTACATTTTTCTTACGAAATTCAAATGAAATGTTAACAATTACCTTTCTTTTCTTAGGTTTTATTTTACTATATAATATGAAAAAGGTGCATACACAAAATTACATAATTGAGTCGGTAGAAAATATAATGTTAGGTTTGATACATATAACATGTTTGAAAACAAAAGTGAAGAAAATGAATAATGTGGAAAAAACTTAATAACTTTTATTGAGAATTAAACTCTCAAAAATTAAAGAAGATTAAACTTTCTTTATAGATGACCTTAATAAAAATAATTTGAGAAGGCTCATTTATATGCAAATAATTGATGTAGATTACTCTTCTTTCTCTTTACCATCAAACCATGTGACTATAATGTGTTTCTCTCCTATCATTTTATTAGCTTTTCATTAAAAATAGCTTTACTAATTTTACAATCTCTCACTTAAATCTATTCTTGGTAAATTTTCAAATTCTCAATATTTCATGTTGCTAATCTATTCGATAGGTCATAAGAGGATCTGCACAATTCAAATTGACTTTGTCATGACATTTACTAGGTTATCTTTAATGTGAATATTCTACATATCCACACTCCCTTCTTCTATGACTCACCAAACAAAGTGATATTGAGCACTAATGCATTTTGTCCTACAACGAAATATTGGATTCTTTGCAATATACAAAGCACTCTTACCGTAACATCCTCAAAAAATTTGAATATAATATATATATATATATATATATATATATATATATATATATATATATATATATATATATATATATATTCTGTAAAATTATTTATATTTAAATGATACGGTTTTTAGCAATACTATTTCCATATCTATGAGCTTCTTAGCAATACGGCTTCCACATTTCTTCTCGGAACCATATCCGCATCGCTTCTCAGTAACATATCAGTATCAGATAGCTATATCAATGAGCCCTTTCGACTATTGATTCACTTTTTTCTGTATCACCTTGGATACCATATTCATACCCCCTCTAGATACCGTATCCACATCATCTCTGAATACCATATTCGTATCCCTTCTGGATACCATATCCACATCATCTCTGAATACCATATTTGTATCATCTATAGATACTATATCTGTATCACTCTTGGACGCATCCGCATCACTCTTGGACGCATCCGTATCACTCTTGATGCATCCGCTTCACTCTTGGATGCATCCGCTTCACTCTTGATACGAAATGCGCATCACCGTGTCACTAAGCGTATTGGCTATAAGGTATTAGTATCACTTTCAGTATTATTATGTCTTCTGTATCAAAGCCATACAACTATGCTTTTTCTGTATCTCTTTTTAGTTTGTCAACCCTTTCGATTTGGCATCTATGAGTCTCTCGACTTTGGCTTGCTTGATATGCATGGGCTATCGGTATCCGCATCAATAGAGCCTTCAACATTACTCTTTCTACATCACTTCACAGTCTGCATCAGTTGAGCTTTTGGCAAATACTTCTTCCGCATCACTAGACGATTTTTGCTTCAGTTGGACTGGGCCAACCGCATTAGTAGGATTGGGCCAGAGGTAAGACCAATACCACGAAACTTTTATTTTTTAACAAATTTTAAAAAAAATAAAGATTGAAGCACCGCCTGCATTTAATGCTCAGGATAAAAATCAGATTTATTAATCATTACTTAGTGACATGTCAGCAGTAGACGTCACCTTTTTCCATTACGAAAATCAACTTCTCGTTAGATACCAATTGGATCCCAACTAAGTCATGAACCTTAGCTATATAAATAGCCAACCCTGGGATCAAATTCATAATAGAAAACACTTAGCAAGACCCACAAAATCACATTGTGGCTTTCAAGATAAAGGTAGGGAAAGGAGATATACCCTTTTTGCACGATATTTTCACTGTTTTTCTTGAGGTACCCTAGGCTTCACAATTGTAACTCTCTAAACTATTTTCGATCTTCATTATAAATTTGAACTTGGATTTCGTGTTACCCTGATTAAAGTACATAAAAATATATCTATATATTGTTATTTGTTTAGTTTTATACTCTTTTCGGTACATTACATGTGAATCGACGAATTCTAAAATCCTTTACATTCTATTCATTGATGTCGTTTATTTTGAAACTGAGATCTTTATATTTTTTATAGATCTCGTATTTTTGAATTGGATTTTTTTATAAAGAACTAAAAAATTATTATTTCAATGTTTTCCTAATTTTCAGAATTATTCATTCTATAAAGATTATTTTTCAATTGCTTGGTGTTCTGTGCGATAGTAAAATTCACATTGCAGAATTTTATTGATAATAATATTGATGTTACTGTGTTCCCCTTAATTGAGAAGGCTCCGTGATCATGTGCGCCAATTTGGACAATCTGTTTATGGAGGATTAAATTCCTTAGGGATGTAGATGGATTGAAGTTTTGTTATTATTTGATGGAGTCTATAATATGTTAATCTATCATGACTAGTCATTCTCTGATTGTCATGTTATATTGATGATGTTATCATTAGAATTATACACTGTGTGATTCTCTACAACTTCAACTTTACTAACGTAAATGATATTATGAATTTGTATTACGTAAAGAAGATATGGTTATGAGAGGATGTTAATTTGTATTACGTAAAGAAGATATGGTTATGAGAGGATGTACAAACTCTGTTAAAGTGAAGGAAAATATGGATTTTATATCTTCAAGATTTTTTAGAAAAGATTTATTTCAAAGCATTAATTGATGCGCCACGTTTGTGGTTATTTATTATTAATTATTGAACATTGTTCATTTTTAGGAAAGACTTTTTACAAAGATCTTTAATGGGAATTTAAAAAAGAAAAGTTTGTCAAAACATTTCTTATTTCTCTTTTTGTTTTATTTATTTTATTTAAAGTGCAATAATTTTAAAAAGTATGTATATCTCACTTTTCCCTTTTTGTTTCTGTTATTTGTGCATAAATTTAATTGAATGATAAATCGAGACTAATGGCTTCCCAAAGCGCATCTCTGCCTTTTACTCAAATATTTCTAGCTACTTTCCAAGAAGGATTTGGAGTACAAATACATTGGAAAATTATGTGACTTTCAAAAGAAGTTCACTCTGTTTTTATATTTGAAACTTTTGAAGATATTTCCTTAGCTTTAGATGGCCTAGTAGTGGTCACATTTTATCTCCCTCTTACTGTACATAATAAATATAGTATTATCTTCTGTAAAATTTAAAGAATTGACGTTACAACTTCTTGTGAAATTCTAATTCATTCTCTTTTACTCATTATTATTAAGCAATTTAAGGAGAAATGAAATTCTTGGATTATGTTGTTTTAATTGGGCATGTCTCAAGTAACCCTTCTTATAGTTATAATATGAGAAGAGAAGAACTTAACCTTTGGTCCTCATGAAGACATTTGTTTTCGGTCGCCAAAACTTCATCTAAGGTAACCACATATCAAAGAAGGGGTAACATCAGTGGTTCAAACTCTCAATCAGTCATGTCTTCAGTCACCAAAACTCCATCTAAGGTAACCTCGTACTAAAGAAGAGGTAACCTTTGAGTTTTTTAAGTTCACCACTAGTAATATATATATATATATATATATATATATATATATATATATATATATATATATATATATATATATATATATATATATATATATATATATATATATATACATATATATATATATATATATATATATATATTAATAACAATAATTTTGGGACGTCACACTGATGGTCACAATACACAACAGTCTTTTGTTGTTTGTGCTTGAGTTCCTCCATTAACCTTTGGATCCAAATGACTTCCTTACACGCTTGTGTAGCTGTCATATATTCAGATTCTACAGTAGATAGAACTACAACGATATGTAACTTAGATAGCTAGCTCATAGCTTCTCCTACAAGTGTGAACACATAGCCTATAGTAGATTTTTGTTTGTCAAGAGATCACCCGCAAAATCTGAAGCAACATATCTATTGACAATGAGCTCTGATCCTCCAAAACATAACGCAATACTCGAGGTCCCTTTGATGTATCCTAGGATCCTCTTAACAACATTCCAATGCTTTTTGCCCAGATCTTCCATAAATTGACTTACCACCACAACTGCTTGAACAATATCTGGCCTTGTACACATCATAGCATACATAAGGCTTCCTAGCACTGATGCCTATGATATTCGAGACATTTCCTTCCTCTCCGCTTCCCCACTAGGGAACATACTTGAGGATAATTTAAAATTGATAGGAATGGGAGTTGAAATTGGCTTACATTCTTGCACGTTGAAGCACTGCAAGATCTTTCTCAAATAATTCTTTTGAGATAGCCAAATCTTCCCATCCTTATTGTCTCGGTGAATTTTTATCCCTAAAATCTTGCTTGTTGGTCCCAAGTCCTTCATATCAAACTCCCTGGCCAATTGTGTCTTCAATTCTTGGATTTAATCTTTGTTGGGGCCTACCACCAACATGTCATCCACATACAACGACAAGATAATGAAATCATTATCACCAGACCTCTTGTAATAAGTAAAATGATTTGAACTAAGTTTGGTGTATCCAAGGATAATAATGAATGAATCAAATCTCTTATATCAACACCTTGGCGCCTGCTTTAGACTGTATAAAGATTTGGTCAACCTACAAACGAAATTTTCTTTTCCTTGTTCCTCAAAACCTTCTAGTTGGAGCATATATATCTTCTCTTCAAGTTTTCCATGAAGAAAATGAGTCTTTACATCTAATTACTCAATATGTAAATCAAATACATCTCACATTGCTAAAACTACTTTGCTAGTAGTTAATCTCACCACTGGAGAAAATATCTCTTGACAACCAATCTTGCACAATATCTTCCACCTAATCATTACTATCTCACTTGATCTTGCATCCATTTGTTACCAATGACTTTCAGACCAATTGGAAGTGCAACAAGTTCCCAAGTATGATTTCTATGTAATGCCTCAATTCTTCTTGCATTACTATCATCCACATAGAAGCATTTGGATTATGCATAGCCTCTAGAAAGGTTGTTGGATCTTCTTCTTCTATTAAAAGATAATATGCATCATGACTTGCCATAACATTATCTGAATGCCATGATGGCTACCTTGTCTGGTGTGATGATAGTCACACTTCTATCTCATTTGCCTAATATAATACTTGTTCATTGTGGTCAAACTTTGTGTCAAAAGAATAATTTTCTCCAAATTTCTCATCAATCGAAATTGTAGTAGTTTTCTTAGCAATATTGTCATTTCTTTCTTCACTTTGTAGTTTATTTTATGCAAAGACAACATCTTTGTTGACAACAACTTTGCAGGCAGTGAGATTCCATAAGCGATAACCCTTACCATCGCCAACATAACCCAAGAATATGCATTTTCTGGATCTTGGATCCAGATTTGTCCTTTCTTGAGAATTGTAGATCACGTACACAAGAGATCCAAACAAATGTAGAGAAGAATAATTAGTTGGCTTGCCATTCCACATCTCAATTGGTGTCTTTAAATCAATTGCAATAGATGATGACTAATTTCTTACATAACAAGTTGTCTTTAGTGCTTCTCCCCAAAAAAACTAGTTTTGAGCACAACTCTAGTTCTTTCTATACTAGTAGAAAAAACACATTTCAAGGCAGGATATCATCGTGGTAAAAAATGAACCGCAATTAAAAACAACGCGGTGACATTTTTGAAATTAAGAACAACTATACCAGCGTGGTTGACGCGAGAACCGCGATGGTAAGCCACAAATAATTTAATAATGAAAACTGCAGGGAGATACCAATGTGGTTCTGGAAACAATCGTGTTGGTATCTGCAAAACAATTTTTAAATTATTTTGCAGGAGGATACGAACGTAGTTTCCACTAACAATCGCATTCGTATCCTCCTGAAAAATAATTTAAAAATTGTTTTGCAGGAGGATACAAACACGGTTGTTAGTGGAAACCGCGTTTGTATCTCATGTTTTTTAGGGCTTCCCGTCTTCCCCCCTCGCGTGCCCTCTGTTCCACTCTTCTCCTTTGCCATTGCCTTTTCTTCTTCTTCTTCTTGTTCCCTCGCAGTGCCCTCTCCCCCTCTCTCGCAACAACCTCTCTCTCTTTGACATTTGAACTTCTCTTTCCGTGGTTTTGCTTCCGCGGCCACCACCACGACGTCGAAGTGCTTCTGCGGCCACCCCCACCACCACGTCTCTCTCTCTCTTTGACATTTTCTTCTTCTACTGTCGCGACGCCCACCACCACTGAAGGCTATCTCTTTCTCTGCCTTTATTCAATTTTTTGTATTCCCATTGCAGTGCAAACTGGGAAGGCGTTTCCGTAAGCTATTTCCAAGGTCTTTCTATTTTATTTTATGATATGACAGTGTACTGTAAGAAAGAGTTTTTGCAAGAGAGAGAGTCTATTCATGATATCAACGGACATTGTAACCCTCCGAAGCCACATTTCGTTCTCCCCATTGAAATTTTCGGCACCGACAACATGACAGTGCAGTATTGCAGGTACTCTTTCACCCACTCTATCACTTTCTTCCTTTAAAAAAAATTATTAATAATTTTTTAGTAGCTTTAGAATAATAATTTTGAATATGTATTATTAAGAATTAGAAAGAAAATGTTAGTACTGAACACATAAATAGTTGTATTTTTTATTAGTGTTTGTTAAGTTTGTGCATTTGTGTTTGGAGCAGGACAAAGTGCAGAAGAGAAGGGGAGGGGAAATCCATTTTATAATTAATAGTTTTGGAATCTTCCTTTTGTTATTGGTTAGTAATGTGAGTGAGAAGGTGGGAAGCCAGCCACCTTTGGATACTGATTAGTAATGTAGGTGGGAAGGTGGAAAGTCGGGAAGGTGGAAAGTCAGCCACTGATTAGTATTGTGGGTGGGAAAGTGGAAAGCTAGCTTGAAAAAAGAGGAAAGGAATATCACCGCGGTTGTTAAGAAAGAACCGTGGTGGTATGTCTCATCTTTTATTCCGGTTATTTAACCACACTGATATTTTAATACTTTTTATTGCGGTTAAATTTGTTGTGATTCTAGAACCGCATTTATAAGCTTTATAGAACCGCGATAAAATATATTTTTTCTACTAGTGCTAGGAGAGTTTCGTTCATCCACTTTGCTACACCATCTTGTTGTGGTGTCACTAGTAGAAAAAATACATTTCACGACAGGATATCATCGCGGTTAAAAAAAAACTACAATTAAAAATAATGCGGTGGCATTTTTGAAATTAAGTATAGTCATATTATTGCGGTTGGTGGGAGAACTGCGATGGTAAGGGAGATACCATCCTTGTTATTTCTAGAACCGCGATGGTATCCTCCCTGCAAAAAAAAAAAAAAAACTTTGCAGGTAGGATACCATCGCGGTTCTGGAAACAACCGCGATGGTAACTCCCTTACCATCGGGTTCTCCCACCAATCGTGATTGTATGTAGGATTGTAAGACGAGAAAATTGGGTTTTGAACTCTACACTCTAGAGTTTGGAAATATATTCAGCAACATGCTCTCCCTTTTGCCTTCTCTTGCTGGAAAAACTTAAACTCTCAAACCTAATAATCTATATAATCTCTTTCTCATAACTTCTCCATCCTTCACCAACCCTTCTTCCTTCGAAAAGCCCCCGCCGCCGCTGCAGCAACAAGTCTACCAACCCTTCCTTCGCTCCTCTCCTCCCACCATCGAGGAAACCACTAGCATCTGTAGCATCGAACAGAACTGTCTCATTGTCGCCACGCAGGTCCGCGACTCCCTCGTCGAGTCCAAGGCCGACCCCGACCTCCTCGCCGCCTTCGAGACTGGAGGCTTTGAGCTTCTCTACGAGATCCATCTTCTCAGCTCATCGCAGTAGGTCGTTGCCGCATGTTTCCTTGTTGAAAATCACAATAACGGGAAGGAGGCATAGGAGTTGGCACGCGTAATGAAGAATTCCCCAGAGATTGTCTGTCTTTTATGTACTACTGGCAGAGTAGGAAGCATAGGAACCCGTCGGAGCATAAGAGTTCGGCATTGGAGCAGGCGCTGCGCGTTGCGGAGACTGAGAGGGTGAGAAAGACGGTGTTGGAAGAGTTGGAGGGGAGTGAAGAAGAGGATGAGGTGGAGGATGGACAAAGTATGGCGCGTGTTCCGGTAGTGAGGTTGAGGATTGGGGAGGTGGCAGAGGCTAGTTTGGTGGCGGTATTGCCAGTTAGTGCGGCGGAGGAGATGGAGGTGTTGGAGGCGCTGTTTGAGTGTAGGAGTGAAAGGGAGTTTGGGGTAGTGGTGGTACCGAGAATAGCTGCTTTCATTTAAAAAAAATGGACATACCCGCGCGGTTGTAGAGAAAACCGCAGTGGTATGTTATATTTTCCATCGCGGTTATACAACCGCGGTGGTATCTTCAGTACTTTTTATCGCGGTCGGATTTATCGCGGTTCCAGAACTGCGATTTTAACCACGACTAAATGTGTTTTTTCTACTAATGTGCATGCAATTGTTAATGGCCTCCGAATACTCGCTTGCTTACAAAATGTGAGAAAATCTCCATTTGTATATTCTCCTCCATTGTTAGTCCTCAAACACATTATCCTTTTTCCAAATTTTAGTTCTGCTCTTGCTTTGAAGTCTGTGAATACCATAAACACATCTGACTTCTTCTTAACTGGGTACATCCATAGCCTTCTAGAATAGTCATCAATAAATGACACAAAATATTTTTCTCCTCCTGGGGACATCTCTAGTGACTCCCATACATTATAATAAATAAATTTCAATATGTGCTTGCTCTAAGCAGTCGGTCTACCGAATGTGAATCTATGTTGTTTGATTATAATAGAGTGCTCATAAAATGGTAAGTTTATTGATTTGAGCTCAGGAATGAGATTACATTCCAAAAGAATCTTTAGGCCACATTCTGACATGTGGCCTAGTTTGTGATGCCACGTCATTGTTGTTTCTTCTTGTAAAGTATCTCCTATAAGTATATATAGATTTGTTGCAATCTTTTCTGCTTCTATTATCACAAGTGCACTTTTACAACTTTCGAGATCCCACCTTCAATACGGGTTTTACAACTTTCGAGATCCCACCTTCAATACGGGTTTTGCAACCAGACCATCGAGATGCCCAATAGACAATAAATTCTTCTTCAATCCCTTCACTTGTCTTACCCCTTGAAGTGTGCGAACAGAACCATCAAATACTTTTATTTTGATAGTACCCATTCCAACAATTTCTAAGGCATGATGATTTCCCATTAACACAGATCCTTCCAAGAGAGGTTCATAACTACAACACCAATCACAATGTAGAGTCATGTGCCAAGTTGCTCCTAAATCCACAACCCAAACATCAGTGAATTGTTTGTTGCCTTTAGAACTAATTGTTGCTTTACCATACAGGATTTCTCCATCATCAGAGGTACTCACAACTCATCCTTAAGAAGTTGATCTTTTTGAAACCTTCTCTATTATTCTGACAATCTTTCTTGAAGTGCCCTCTCATGCCACAATTGTAGCATTTGAAGTGCTTCCTTCCTCGTGACTTCAATCTACTTTGACCTTTATGACATCATTTTTTTAAGTTCTCAATTTTGAAAAATATTTTCATTTCGAAGGAAATCAGTTGTTTCTATCTTTACTTATCTTTTACTATAATAACTTGGAAATTTTAATTTTCAAAGTTATTCAATAAAATCTAAGTAAAGAGGGGCAGCTGTCAACACCTAATTTCGTCCGGATAAATAAATTTTACGTCAAAAAATGAATGAAAAATATTTCTAATTAATTTTTAAAGAAAATTCAACAAAAAAGTTATTTAATCAAATTTTGATTTTGTTGTTGTGAAAAAAATGTGTGTGTTTTAGAAAAAAAAATCAATCAAAATTCATCTTTAAATTTATTACTTGCTTGGATTTATTATTTTTCTCTTATTTTCAAGAAAAATGCAAAAATATAATTTGTTTGTCATTATCTTTTATTTTAAAAAATATGATTTAAATTTTTATCTTGTTTATCACTTTGGAAAATATAAAAAAAAATGTTTTGTGTTGATTTCATTTTGTTAAAAAGAGTGAAGAAAAAACAAAGAGAAAAGAAAGTTCTAACAAGTAATTTTTTTCCCTTTCTATTTGACTTGTTTATGCTTTTCGGTACACATTTCCAACGAATTGAGTAAACAAAAAATATAGGGATAACAAGAGACGTTACATGCCTTAAAACTACGGTGGGACCCACTTCAAAACAATTAGAGCACATAAAATTGTGTTTTGCTTCCACTACCCTGCTCCGTGAGGCACAAAGGAGAATTTGAAAAAAAACTATTTTGTCCCCTCTGAAAAGCGATTTGGTCCTGGTCCACGAGGCACAAAATCGGGGAAAAATTGTTTTGTCTGCAGTATCCTTCTCTTTATATAAGAATCAGAGAGTCTCATTTTGGACAAAAAAAACACCTACATCACACGATTATCTGGTGACCCCGATCCCCAGGAGCATCTGATTCAAAAAAAAAGGGCAACCACAGTTGAGTTTTCGGCTGCCTCCACTCTCGACTCACGCACTTAAGAAGAATCACAGCACCTCACTCACGAGACCGTTCTTCATCTTCTTCCTTTAGAAGGCTCATAATCAGGAGAGATAACTCACCAGGAAGAAGAGAACGAGGTGTTAAGGAGGTATGAATTTCATGTTTAAGATAGGTAGCATTGTATGAGTTTCCATGCGTGTTGCTGATTTTTATGATTCCCTTTTGGTTCTCGTAAACATGCATTCCTGTTTCCATTTCATTTTCTTTTCTTGTTTGTTTGTGTTGGTTTTGTTAAAATAACCTCAAAATGCAAAGTGAAGAGACAAGGTTCTGTTGAGTTTTTATTTTCATCATGCTTAACCTCATTTACCAAAAGCATTCACGAAACCATCACCTTCACCCACCTCTTCTCCGATGACCACCGTTTTCTCCCTTCCTTAAGTCATCGTGTACCCCAAGTACCTCCTATGCTGCCTCATCACACCCCGACAAGCTTCCCCTTCTTATTTTTTGCCCACTGCTCTCAATGAGAGCATGTCTTGCTAGCACCACTGCCAACTACTTCAACAAGTATGGCCTCCACCACAAACCACGTATCTCCACCATATAGCCCCTCCACAACATAATAGAACCAACACCTTCCGCAGCTCTCTCTTTGCCCCAACTCACGTCAACTTCCTCCTTCTGCCGCCATAGAAGCCCCATCCTTCTCCCTGCCAAACAACCACCGCCAAACACCTCGGCACCCTCACCTCCATGTTACTCCACCGTGAGCCCTCGACAGCGTCATCGCAAGTCACCCAAACCGCACCTCCATTACCTCCGACGAGTCTCCGTCGAACCAAACCGACCCAAAAGTGATGTCCAGCCCCCACTACCGCAACTGCAGTGGCCGCAACCTCCGTCCACGCATCTACCATAACCCCCCTACCATGCCCAAACAACCACCACCAACCAACAAAAAAGCCTCCACTGTGCCTCACAAGCACCCCCACCAACCGCCAAGAAACCTCCACCGTGCCTCCCAAACACCCCCATCACTCATCCTCGATCAAATCCCGCTCCTCCATAACACCTTCCTCCATAACGTCACGCACCTCCATGACGCCTCTAGCCAAAACTATTCTCCCACCATGGCTATAACCACCTCACCATACACTCAACACCAATATCATACACATTCAACATCAACTTCCCACCACTCACCTCCATGGTACTCTGTAGCAACCTATGAAACTTCTCTATATACCATTGCTCACGTCCCAACAACCCCATAAACCACACCACTTTCCACCATTGCCTCCCGCCAAACACCTAGTGTCTTGCACCACTTGAGGGATCATTACATATATACAATCCTTATTCTTGTGAGAAGAGGAAGGATATGTTTGGTGCAAATAAGACAGGGGCGTAAGCTAATATAATTAAGAGAGGAAACAACCTGTGATGACAACATAACTTTGCCAAAATTTTATCCACATTCACATGTCAATTTTTCATACAAAAGTGGGTCCCACCGACATAAACTTTTGTTAAAATGTTATTCACGTTTATGTCAATTTGTCATGCAAAAGTGAGTCTCGCCAATATAAGCTTTTGGTAAAATGCCATTCACGTATTCACATGCCACTTTTGCATGCAAAGTGGGTCCCATTTCCATTTACTTTCGCCGATGTCTTATTCACATGCATATTGTGGGTCCCACTCCTATCTCTTCCTTGCCAAATCCATTCACATTCACCTTCCAAGTTTGTGCGCGTCCCACTCATATGTGATAGTTGTCAAAATCCCACCACTTTCATGTTTCAATTTTGTATTTTTTTTTTTATCTTTTAGAAATGTTCTTTCTTTAACTTTTAATAAAAATAATAAAATTTGAATTTCTAAATAACCGTTTGCTTTATGCGGGATTCAATTTGAAAATTTTTAATTTCATTTGAAATATCAAAGGACCATACGCGTCAAGCGATATCCAAAATAAAGTTTAATTTTCAAAAACACTAATTTTTTCTAAAATTAAAAATATATCAAAAATCTTCAAAATTAAAAAATATCAAATTCTCAAACAAACAATTTTCAAAACATAGAACTACATAACCCTGATTTTCCGTCCCTGATGGAGATACGTAGGAGCGAGGTTAAACCTTGTCGGCCCCCTTCCAAAATAAAAATTGTTTTGTTTGTTTTTATTTCTATTTTTCGTGAAAAATAAACATTCCAAAAATTACACTCATTTTATTTTATTCAATTAAAGGTACCGTATTAGGACGGGCGCTGTGGGGGGCTAATACTTTCCCCATATGTAACCGACTCCTGGACTCGCAATCCGATTTTCGTAAACTGGCCTTATCCTTATTTTTCTTTGGTTTTCCATAGTTTTTCATGAAAATTACGGTGACGACTCCCCTATTTTAAAAAATCTATTAATCTTTTTTCAGATCGCAGTCCCCGTCATGACTCCGGTTGCGACATTTAATCTTTCGCCTAGATTTTTCTTCAAGAATCGCAATAGCCTTATCATCAAATGAAAGATAATCGATTAAGAAATTATTAATTAAGTTGATGATGAGTTGATCATATGAATCTGGTAGACTTTGAAATAGAAGCTCTATGTGTTCATTTGTTGCTATTTTGTAATTTGACAATGGAAATTGGGAAAATAGTGTATTTAGATTGTTAATGTGATCTATTGTTGATGTGAGTTCATTCATTCGAAGAGTATAAAGTCTCCTCTTCAAGAATATCTAGTTGTAAAGTGACTTGGTCTCATATAATTTGGTGAGAGTATCCCAAATTTCCTTTGTTTTCTTTTCTCAGTTGCACTTGACAAGAATAAATCAGCCAGTGTCAAGTGCCAAGTGCAAGTTTGCAATTGCATTGTCATCCATCTGCTTCCATTTTGCATTTATAATCCCAGTGGGTCTACCTTTAATTGCAGCCATGCAATTGTCTTTCCCTATAATTACTTTTATCTTCAATTTTCGTAAGGGAAAGGTACTCCACTGAATTTTTGAATCTCATACTTTGGTGCCATTTTTTTTTTAGTATGGAATGTAGTAACTTGTAGTAGAAAAAAAAACATTAATTAGCAACATTTGGCTCTAATACCACTATTGGTTGCTAGGCGTATGACATATCTAAAATATAAAAGTGAAGAAAATAGAAACTCATAAGAAAAATGTGGAAACAATTCAATAACTTTTATTAAGCATTACAACTTCTCTCTTTTATAAGAAGATAACAATAAAACTCTCGTAATAAAAAGAGTACTACAAGAAATTCTTGATTTACCTACGGATTATTATATATGAATTTTTATTTGTAGATAGATTTAGCATTACCTACGAATCTATTTCATACGGATTTGATATACGGATTTTACATAGAGATTTTATCTACGAAAAAATCCGTAAGTAATCACATACGAATTTTAATCTATAGGTAATTACGTACGAATTTAAATTACATAATTACCTACCGATTTTTCCGTAGTTATTATTAATAATTAATTATATTAAAATTTTTATTATTAATATTATTAATATTATTCCTACTAATAATAATTATTATTAGTATTAACATTATGTAATTAATAATATTAATTTTATTATATTTAATATTAGTTTTATTATTATTATTATTACTATTATAATTAATAATAATAATAATAATAATAATATTAATAGCATCATTTGTAATGTTAGTATTATTATTAACATTATTAATATTACTAATATGATTATTAACATCATTGATAATATTATTATTATTATTCATATTATTAATATTATAATAATAATAATAATAATAATAATAATAATAGTTATAATAAGAATAATAATAATAAATATATTATAAAAAAGTTGAAGTAGTGGTTGTGATTTATGTATGTGTAGGGATAATGAATTATTGTGTGTGCCAGGAATTTAGGAATTTAGGAATTTGGAAGGGGAGAGAACTAAGGACCAAAAGGTGAGGGATAAGAAACTAGAAGCAAAGATAGGTGAAGATAAAACATATGTGGAAGTAAAGTAATGTGGTAGTCTTAGGTGTCACGAATGCAACACTAGCACAAAAGAGATACAAATATAAGTGATGATGTTGGTATCACTAGCGTAAGAGATGTTTTTGATAATGGTTTCCAATAAATTTTGATGATGGTTTCCAACTTGTTACTGATTGTGTCATTATTGAAAACAGAGATTTTCAATGATGATTGAATTTTTTGTCATATCAAGCATATACAACAACTAATCTACATAAAATAGTCGTGTATGTTGACCAACAACGACACTTGTTATAGAGAACAATCATCGTGGTCTTCATACGACGACAATTGTAGTCAGAACTATTGTCATATCCCAATTTTTTAAAGAAAAAAAGAAATATTTTTGTTATGTTGTTGACCTCAATTAAGCATCTTCTTTGGATGGAATTTATTGCACATCCAGCCAAAATTAAAAATTTCATGTGAAAGGGTAAATCAATAATATATAACTCAAGGGAATATAATATAATTAAATGAAGTATATAAAAAGTATGACAAATTTCAAGTGTTAAGAATTTTAAAACATAAAATCCATGAGTGAAAAGTAAAATTAAAAAACCAAAGGTTGCCCAAATTAATCTAACATAACTTTTATATTGAATCTTAACGGAAAACAAAGGTTCATTTCATACAATATAAAGCTAATTTACACATTCAATGGTAAATAAAACAAATTAAATTTACGCATTCAATAAATCAATGTATGAACAATTATATTACACACAATCTTCAATCTTTATTCCACCTAAGTAAACTCCTATAAGTATACAAAATTAAAAAAAAATATTTCGAGATTTATAATTTCAAGTTTTTTTTTTTTCAAAATTTTGGCAGCATAGGACCTTAACTAAGAATTTCTAAAAAATAAAACAATTTAATGAGAGTAAGATTGTTGGATCGAGCAATTCAATTCGATTGTGACTTGGCCAACCTGTGACATTGGTTCTAATGTCAATTGTTAGATCAAAAGCGTACCACTAAGCCAAAGTTACAACTAATCCTCCAAGTCATGATTAACCTGGTCTCAACTACAGGACAATTAATATCACCCGCACGAATACCTTGGAATACAATACCAATGAATTTAAGAATTTATTAATATAACTAGCACAATATAGTCAAAATATAATTTATATACAAGCATATAATTAAAAACAATCTTTAAGAAATTAAAAATTTAGAATAAGAAATACACCAAATCTTGAAATAAAAAAGGTGGTGTGAGTGGTTAGTGGTGGCAGCGAGAATAAGGAGAAGTATGTGACAACAATGGTCAGATGACAACACCTAATTGATTATTTCTAATGATTCAAATACTAGGTTTTAAATTCTAATTAAACATAATAGAACTTAACTTTAAATCCAATCTAATAGATATTAACTTAAATAATAAATATTAATTCAAAATAATAACATAAATAAATAATAATTCAAAATAAAAACTAATCCAAAGCACAATATCAACAAGAAGCTTGGTGGAGGCAGAGGCAATGGAAATAGTGCAGGAAGCAATGTGTAAGCAACTGCCAAATAAAATAACAAATTCAATTATCATTCATTTATATAAAAGTGGCAATGATTTAAAACAAAAACGAGAGATTTAATAATCATTATTATGAATGAAGTGAACTTTAATAAAAGGATAAAATTAATAAATTTAATAACCATTCACATGAATGAAATGAACCTAAACCAAATCATAAAATTATTGATAACCATTCTTATTTTTTTTTTATTGTATATGTCGATCAATTCTTTATATTTAGTGAATATTAACATTTTCAGCATATCCTTAATACTCGTTATCTCTCTTTCTTTTCAAAAGATAAAAGCAATATATTTTGTATTTTAAATTATTATTATGATTATTATTGATCATTCGTTACGGACATTGCTCATATTTAATAATAATTATCACACAAACTAATATGAATTTAAATAGTGGTATCAGTTACAGCACTTGTATCATTTTAATAAAAAAATATTATAAATATTTTCAATCGATGAATTATACTAAAAATTATTAAAATTTTATGTGCACAAACTTTTATAAAAGTTTTATAAACTTTACCATTAATATTTCACTTTTGCCAACTTTTTCATATAAGTTTCAATATTAGATATTGTATCATTTGTTGGAAGTTAAACTACTAAGCCTTTGCTTGCGTAACTTATTTTAAAATAAATAATATATTATAATATTATTAATTAATTAATTAAATGAAAGTATGTGATGTGGTATAGATTATAAATGATAATATAACAGTTCTATATTTTAACTGTTGGATATCTTAATTCGATTAAAAAAAGTTAATTAATTAAAATATTATGTAAATGTGTAAATTTTATCTTACAAATTAATTATATAAAATTTTAGATTAAGTTTAAATTTTATTTCTTTTAAGATATAGTATCATAATCATTCAAAATTTATCTCAACAAAGTGCTGGACAATGTCTTACTGGTTTTTCTTAGTTTCACGCTAGACATATCCAATCCTCCATACAAAGTGTGCTGGACAATGTCTTACATTTAAAGCTAGTTTTTTAAAATTGAAAAAACTTTAAATTTAAAAGGTCCACTTTCTAATAGTTTATCTGTATTTTATCCTAAAACACAAGTTTAGAATTTTACTGCTTTGATATTTTTTTATCTATGTTTGTGCTTAAAATTCTATTTAACTAATATTTTTAATATTTTATCTGGGTTAAATTATTGGGATTAACAGTAAAAATAAGGAATGATTTCACACAAAAACTGTATAATAGATTAAATGAGAAAAATATATAGGCAAAATTTAAAATGGATTTTATAGAATAAATACAATATACATAATTAATAATAATTTTAATTTTTTAATATTTATAAAAAAATTACATAATCAATATATTATAGACTTTTGTAAATAGTTTATTGAAAATTTTTAGAATAATTTTTTTTTAAAATTATAATTAAATCACTTTAATCTACTGTATCTTAGTTTAAATATCAAATTTCAAAAATTATATTTATTTGCAAAAATTGGATTAACAGTTGATTAATTAACTGTTTTATAGAAATTTGGAATAACAATGGATTACATTTGATTAGTATAACAATGAATTTAATATATATATATATATATATATATATATATATATATATATATATATATATATATATATATATATGTATATAGTTTTGAAATTAAAAAATTAAATGATAAAATTTACGAAATTGAAAGTTTATTACTAAAATTTGTAAAAGTGTAAAAAGTTCAATAACAAGATATATAATTTAAAATATAATTTATATTCCAGTTCAAACATAGAAACTATATGACTCATGTTACTGATTTGATAGCTAATTGGTAAAGGGATAAAATATGTACAATTTTGAGTTTCAAATGATAAGATCTCCAAATTTAAAATCTAGACTAAAATTCACAACCGTGTAAGAATTTAATGGTAAAGTATATAATTAACCCAATTTTTTTTCGACCAGGAAACTGAGGGTGTTTTACAACAATCCATTCACCATTTAGTAGGGTTAACATCTTTCAAAATCAAGTCAAATATATAAAAAAAAATTTAACTTGTGTATTAGATTTTTTTTTTTAAATTTTTATAAAATTTTGTGTAATCAATGGGAATAGATGAAGTTCATATATTGGACAAAGACATTGCTAAATATAGTTTTTTTTTTTTTTCAAAATACTACATCAAATGAAAAACGTCAAATACTTTGACAGACATATTCTCAAACACATTTTTGAAAACTTGCTAATAAAATTTTTACTTCTTAGATTAGTTACAATTAAATAACATTAATATAAAAAAATTAGGGAAAATAAATATTTATTTTTAATATTTTACATTGATTTATCTATAAACTCTAGACTGCATATAGTTCTCAATTAACTTTTGGGTCCACTAGACATACTAATATTGTGAAGATATAAGCGAGCATTGTTTGGACCTTAATCACTCTTGATTGAAACAATTCCGAATATTTTTTGAACATACAATCATTCATGGCTAAAAATCCAAGTATTGTTTGGAATGCAAACACTCCCAGATAAAAGCCCCAAGTATTATTTGGAGTGTAATCACTGCTAGCTAAAACTAAATATTCTTTGAGTCGCAATTACTCTTGATTAAGACTGAGTATTCTTTGAAACACAGCCACACTCGGTTAGAAAATAAAGGTTTACCTAAAAGTGGTAATTTAAAAGATTGCAAGATTACTTACCAGAAAGAGACGTTAAGATTGATACAAGATTATGTATTCTTCTAGATAGCTAAGAACATAAACAATATTGTTTCTCAACACTACAAGGCTAAGGATTACTTAGAATTTCAAGACCTTGTTCTCGTTCTTGTTGTAAGACTTTTGTTAGTTGTCATTCTTCACAAAGATCTTATTTATATAGAGATTAAAAAGAACGAAACATTGTAAATCCTTTAGAATCTTTGTCATTAACCATGCTTGAAGCTTTGAGATGCAATAAATGCTCTTGACTTTAGCATTAAATGTGTGTGAATCCTTTAGCAATGATAGAGCAAATTTATATGATGTTGTTGATACATTTTTAGGTCAAAAATAAACTCTTTCTACACTTAGAACTTATTTAACTCTCAATTTTAACTAACTTTTATTAATAATTATTATGAGAGGCAAGATAAGGATTTGATATTAATTCAATTTATTTTTGGCTTATGTTCATAATGGGAAAAATAAACAACTTTGGCTTATGTTCTTCACTTTTCTGAGAATATAACAGCTCCATCTATTGCATTTAGTTGACTATTAATTTTCAAACTGTAAGAAACTGTTTTGGCTTAAATACAAGAGAGTGGGTGAATTGGATTTCAAAATCTTTTTCAAAACTATTTAATCTTTTAAGAAAATGCAAGTCAGTTTGATAGACTGGATCTTTATTGACTTTACTGAACTGTGAACAGTGCAACAGAATGAATCAGTAAACAGAACTCAATCAAGTCACAACACAATGCAGCAAACCAAACAGATTTATCAGAATTCAAATGCTTTAGACAGAATTGAATCAAATGCAACTGCGGAAGCGATCTAATTAAAAACACTAAAACTGAAAGAAGTTAACAACACAGAATGAACTGGTCAGATTCAATCTAGTTAACAGTTTCAATTATTAAGAACCAAATAAAAAAAATTCTTTTTATAAAAGAAACAATTATTAAAAAATGATCAAGTCCTTAATAAATAGAGTCAAATTATTGATTATAAAAAACAATCTATAGCACACAGTGAAACAATCAATTGAATCAGTGATCAAGCTAGGGAAAGAAGATTCAAGAACACAATTATTTTTATCCTGTTTCACCCAACAAAATGGGCTACGTCCAGTCCCTTACTCCACAATAAGGATTTCACTAAATATGATCAAACTAATCAAGTTTACAACACTTGCACACAGCACGAACACACTGCTCCCCACAGCAAACCACTGTTGAACCTTCAGCAGACCAAGAAACCACACAGAACCCACTGTGTGTTTCAAGAACACCCTTGCTGAAACCTAAAGCAAGTCACAGTTATACACAATCCACTGTATAACCAAGAAATGCCTCACACTGCTCCCCGCAGCAAACCACTACTAAACCTTCAGTAGACCAGGAAACCACACAAAACTCATTGTGTGTTTCAAGAACACCCTTGCTGAAACCTACAACAAGTCACAGTTATACAGAATCCACTGTATAACCAAGAAACGCCTCACACTACTCCTCGCAGCAGGCTATCCACCAGTACAACCTCACTGTACAATGAATTACACTCCACTAATTCAACAACACAGTAGTGGTTTTAACACAGTTGAAAGATTTACACAGAAATCAACTAATAAAAGCAACTATATATAACAGATCAGTAATGTAAGAGGAAACAGGTATAGAGTGCTTAGGCTGAGGTCAGATCAATGATGTAGAAACGTGCAGTCAGTTTCAAAGCTCCAGTAGAATGCAGAAATTCATTTCTTGATGAATTCTTTGAAAACTTCAAATTGATCTTGATCTCAAAAAGTGTGCTACCATTTTCTCTTGCTTGAAAAATCTTAACTCAATCAGAGTAGTATGTTCAAATATTCTCTCTTCTTTATTTTTTGAAAATGCACCAGCTATATAAACAGCTGTAGTGACAACTGTCAAACTTTAGTCGATTGTTTTGACACTCAGTCGACTAAATTTTTAAAAGACAGTTAAAACGGTTTATCAAAATTTGAAATCTGATTTTAATGATTTTTTAAAACCTTGCTCAAGCCAATTTTCACAGTGGAGCTTATCAATGATCAACACATTTATCATCACAGTTTTTAACCTCAATCTAGACACACCAACACCACCTAAAGCCTAAACCCAAAAACTTCAATCTTCATGCAAACTCCATGCATCTTCACTTGAAAACACTTGATCTTGACTTGGTCAACTTGGCTGGTTTCTTCAAATTAACTCAACCGCTTTAGTTGTAATTGGTTTGGCTTCATCAAATCAATATAGCATCTCCTGGTGCTAACACAAACCAACAAGAAGAGAAACATCTGAATTTATTGTAAGTTGTTTCTACCTACTTCAAAATCATCTAAGAAAAAATACTAATTCATAACTATGTAAGAAATCATCATGAATTGGAATCAAAGGTGTAGATGTTGATATCTAAGAGGCTATTGTGGTACCTAAAAAACACCCCATTTTTGCATGCAAGGAGAAGTTTGTCAGTCTATGAAGGGTATATATGTAAACAGAATAAGAAATATTTTTTTCATAGTTTTCCTAATGATTAATCAATATGTCACAATCTTAAGTTACAGTTCATGGTGAAGATGGAGGAATGTGACAAAAACTAATCGAAGTTGGTTAAAACTGAAAAGAATAGGCTTGAATTTAAAAGTTTAAAGACTTGATTAAAGTTTTGTAAGTAATTTGACTTAGGCATTCATACATTGCTCCACATTGAAAGATGCTCCATTGATGAGAATTCCATCAAGGAAAGACAATTTACTACATCTGTCAAGAATACCCTGCAAATAGTATAAAATAATAAAATAGAAGGGTTACCATTTATCCAATCCATCATTCATATTTTAAACAACAATACCATGCTTCATCTGTCATAAATGTAATAGGAGAGTGTAAAGGTATCCAATAATAATAACAATAAAATAGTAGATACGGGAGTAATTGAATAATATTCTAGAGTGTATTTGAGTCTGTAATTGGAAATAACAACAGAATAAAGATGAACAAATTTGAACAATATTGAACAATAAAGTCTCCTGGCTTTCGAGAGGCCAGACTCTCCCTATTCACTCCACTATCAAAATTTCTCCCCCTTCCTCTCTGTCCAACCTTGTATTTATAACCCAGCTTCACCTCTAAATAACTCCCTGAATTAATAGCTTTTTGTTTTATTTTTTTCATATTCCTTCTCTGATACGTAAATTTGAATTTGAAGGTTGTGATATTTCCATTCTGTCCTTGCACTTTGTTACTAACTGGGTATGTAACAATACCTCCCTCCCTTTGGAGAGTCACCTTGTCCTCAAGGTGAAAGTGGGGAAACACAGTCTTGATCTTCTCAACTAACTACCAAGAATTCTCAAAATCTGGTAAATGTTGTAATTCAACTAAGACTTCAAGTTCTCCCTTGTCATTTTTCCTGTTGTCCAATATTTGTTCTGGTTCTACCAATAGTTCTGCTTCAGCAAACAGGTTTGCTGGCAGGGGTTGAGATGATGTAAATGGGCCAACACTCCTTTTAAGCTAGGAGACATGGAAGACAGGGTGAATCTTAGCAGTTTCTGGAAACTGTAACTTCTATGCAACAACTCCAATCCTTTCTAAAACTTCGAATGGGCCATAGAATCGAGCAAATAGCTTTTGATTAGCCTTGGTTGCTAAGGACTGCATTCGATCGGGGGTGAGTTTTAAGTACACAAATTCTCCTATCTCAAATACAACATCTCTTCTTTTCTTATCTGCAGACTACCTCATTATGTTTTGAGCTTTGTTTAATTGAAGTTACAACTCATCTAGGACCTAGTTGCGTTCTGCCATCATCAACCGAACATCCTCCACCATAGATTTCAATCCACCCCTTAACAGAGGAGGTGGTTCTCTACCGTATACGACCTTAAATGAAGTCATGCAAATTGAACCGTGGGAATTCGTATTATACCAAAACTCGGCCCAAGATAGCCAAGTCAGCCACTGCTTTGGTTTGGAGCCTGTCAAACATCTCAAATAGGTTTCTAAGCACTTGTTAATAGCTTTCGTCTGACTGTCAGATTGAGGGTGGTAGGCAGAGGACATCTTCAATGTAGTACCAACTTGCTTAAATAGTTTCGAGACTGTAGAAGATGGGAAACCATGGAGACAGACCACTTCCTTGATGAAGAGAGCAACAATGTCTTTTGCTGTGAATGGATGAGCTAGTGGGAAGAAGCGAGCATACTTCGTAAGACAGTCAACCACCACCAAGATGGTATCAAATCCTTTCATCTTTGGAAGTTCTCCTATAAAGTCCATCGATATATCTGACCAAACATTGGTGGAAATAGGTAGAGGGTGAAGAAGTTCAGCTGGTTTAAGAGTAGATGACTTATTTTGTTGGCACACTTCGCAAGATTTATGAAGTTCGGAATCAAGAACTTCATGCCCTCCCAGTACAGCAGAGACGAGATCCTCTTATAAGTTCGAAAAAAACCAGAGTGTTCCCCTAATTTAGAACTATGGAATTCAGCAAGAATTTTGGGTATCCATTTAGAGGACCTTGTAAGAACTAACCTTTCTTCGTACATGAGTCTTCCATTAGTTAGAGTAAAGCCAACAACTTCCTCTTTTGCCATTAAAAGTTTTTGCATAATGTGTTTCAATTTGGCATCTTCCAGAATTTCAATTTCAATCCCATCCCACCCAGCTACCACAAAGAAAGAAGTAGAGAACTGAAATTTTCTAGAAAGTGCATCAGCTACTTTGTTCTCTAAACCAGCCTTATATTTGATGTCAAAGTTATAACCCATCAGCTTTGATAACCACTTCTGTTGTCCTTCATCAATAACTTGTTGCTCCAAGAGGAACTTTATTGACTTCTGATCAGTAAACACTGTGAATCTTTGACCAAGAAGGTAATGCCACCATTTCTGGATGGCAAAAACAATGGCCATCAACTCCCTCTCATACACAGACTTCCTTTGTGCAGTGAGGGTCAACTTTTGGCTCATAAATGTGATAGGGCGTCCCTCTTGCATTAGAACAACCCCCTACACCCTTGCTAGAGGCATCGGTCTCAAGCTGGAAGGGTTTAGAAAAATAAGGAGAAGCAAACACTCAAACCAAAACCATGGTTGTCTTCAATTGGTGGAAAGTTGAGTCAGCTTTCAGCATCCCACTGAAAAGAATCCTTCTTCAAGAGCTGTGTAAGAGGTCATGTGATGCTGTTGTAACCCTTCACAAAGCGTCAGTAATATCCTATGAGCCCTAGAAACTCCCGTAGTGCTTTTAAATCTTTAGGTGTAGGCCAATCAACATGTCACAAATCTTTTTAGGATCGACAGCGACCCCTACGCAGAAATAATATGCCCCAAGTATTCAATACTAAAACTTTCAAAACAACATTTGTTCTTGTTCACCAACAGGTTGTTCCTTGTAAGGAGCTCAAAAACTTGCAATAAATGATCCCTATAATTGTCCTTGTCATGACTATATATTAAAATGTCATCAAAGAAAATTAAAGCAAATCTTCGTAAACATGGTCTTAATACAACATTCATCGGTGACTGGAAAGTGGAGGGGGTATTTGTAAGCCCGAATGGCATCACGAGAAATTCATAATGGCCCTCATGTGTTTGGAACGTTGTCTTGTGGATGTCTGTTTCTTACATTCGACTCTGGTGGTAACCAGATTTCAAATCTAGCTTGGAGAACACCACAATGCCACCTAATTAATCCAAAAGCTTTTTAATAACAAGAATTGGAAACCTGTCTGGGATTGTTATCTTGTTGAGTGCTCGGTAGTAAACACAGAACCGATAGCCACCATCTTTCTTTCTCACCAAGATCATCGGACTAAAAATGGGCTCGTGCTAGGGCGAATAATACCGGTTTGTAGCATCTCTGCAATGATCTTTTCAAACTCAGCTTTCTGATAATTTGAGTATCTATATGGTCTAATATTGGGGATTTTTGAGTTCTCCTTCAACGGAATGGTATGATCCTATGGTCTAGACGGAGGCAACCCAGAAGGTTCTTGAAAAATATCATCAAATTGTTGCAATAATTCTAGAGTCTCATTTGTAATAGGAAAAGTAATGTTATCACCATCAGAGTAGAATAGAGGAGTCACCAAGAACCCCTCTTCATTTTTTTCAATGCGTTTAAAGCTATCTTCCTGATGCATGACTTCTATTGAGGCTAAGGTCCTCCTGTAGTGTTACTTGGGACCCATTAGACATCCAGCTCAATGTCAACCACTGATAGTCCCTTTCAAATTTGCCTAGGCTTGCCACCCACCCAACATCACGCACCACCTCCGACCACCCGAGCTCTATGACAAGGAAGTTTGCAACTATCGAAACACCTTGCATAATCAGTTCGACATTTTCGCAACCCCAACTCCTGGTTCAATAGCGCCATTCCCAACCTCAACTTAAAATGGTCGCATTTGGCTTAGTGGTAAACCTAGGGAGGAGACGATGTGAGTGGAAAGGAAATTGGCCTTTGCCCCTAGATCCACCAACACAATCACCTTCGAGTCCTGGATCGTGCCTTTAGCCTTAAATGTGTGATGAGATGTGAACCCCCAAAAACTGAAAGATGAAAGATTGAGAGACAGAGTTTGTAGATTAAGAGTAGAGGGTTCCTCTGTGATTTCTTCAGGTGTTGTTTCAAGCTCCTCCTCTTCGTCAGCATCTACCAGTACTAAGTGTTGGTGGCGGTGTCGACACGTGTAAGATGGGTTCCACTTCTCCCCACACTTGTAGCATAGACCCTTGCGTTGGCGTCCAAGCCAATCTTCATTTGAGATCCAAAGAGAATTATGCTTTGGGCCAAATGAGTTAGAAACTGAAAATCGGGTGGTATGAGTGACTTGGTTCTCCTTGGGTTCTAGTGGTGGGGAACATTTAAAGTAGGAATTAAAACTATTGGGTCGGCCCAATTCGTACCTCTATTGAAACCCTCACTAGACTTAGGGCCTGCTTCACGTTGTCTTCCCCATTGGCTTCCACCTTCCTCTCGTTAAGCTAAGTTTCTCGCTTCAACAACCATTGCATGATCCATCAATGCTTGAAGGGATTCGAACTCCGCCATCGCTAGTTCTGACTTAATCATCGGTTTCAACCTTTCATGAAACATACATAGTAAGGTCTCTCCACCCAAATTTCTGTGTGATCTGGCCACGAGCTCAAAATCATGCCGATACTCCATGACAGAGCCTATTTGCTTCACTTGCAACAATGGCGCCAAGGGATTTGACGCCACTTCTGGTTCGAAACGCTTCAGCACGTCCTGCTTGAAACGGAGCCAAGTGTGAAATGTCGACTGAGCCTCCTACCACTTCAACCATGTAAGAGCCTTCCCCATTAATCCTAGTACCACATAATTGAGTTCATCCCCCACCGGAATGTCCGAAACCCGAAAAAAACGGTATATTCTCACTAACCACCCATTCGTATTTGCTCCATCAAATGTTGGGACCTCTAATTTGCGTCCCTCATCACCCCTGTAGTGTGCGTTTTCGTGATTCTATCCTCCTTCACCAGGATCCGCTATTTGAGAGGAAGTGTCCTCCTCCTTTTGATGTGGCTCCGTAGTCTGATCCTGTCGTGGTGAATGCATCGCCATATCATCGAGCCTTTTCAGTATCGTCTCTAACATTTCACTGTGGTCCATCGTTCATTTCTATAACCCTTTGACACGTTCCTCCATCACTCTTGAGTTGTATGTGGTAACCATTCACAGGTTTGAAACCCAGATCGAGACTCTGATACCAATTGTAAAGGTATCTAATAATAATAACAATAAAATAGTAGATAAGGGAGTAACTGAATAATATTCCAGAGTGTGTATTTGAGTCTGTAATTGAAAATAACAGTAGAACAAAGATGAACAAATGTGAACAATAACAATAAAGTCTCCTGGCTTTTGAGAGGCCAGACTCTCCCTATTCACTCCACTATCCAAATCTTTTTCCCTTCCTCTCTTTCCAACCCTGTATTTATAACCCGGCTTCACCTCTAAATAACTCCCTGAATTAATAGCTTTTATTTTATTATTTTCATATTCCTCCTCTGATATGTAAATTTGAAGGGTGTGATATTTTCATTCTGTCCTTGCACTTGGTTACTAACTAGGTATGTAACAGAAAGACAAGAGAATGTAACAAGTAAGTGGAGAGGGCTGTTAATGACACATCTATACCTTGTTCCACGTTGAAAGATGCTCATTGATGAGAATTCCATTAGGAAAAGGCAACCTACTACCTCTATCAAGAATACCATGTAAATCTTTTAAAATAATAAAAACAGAAGGATCACCATTTATCCAATTCATCATTCATATCTTAAACAACAATATCATGCTTCATCTGCCACAATTGTAATAGGAGAGAACATAAGAGCAGGTAACAAGTAACAGGAGAGGGTTGTTAATGATTTGATTTGGGCCTCCATACCTTGTTCCACATTGAAAGATGCTCCATTGACGAGGATTCCATCAGAGAAAGGAAAATTACTACCTCGTTAAGAATACCTTGCAAATCCTATAAATAATAATAAAAAAAAAGGTTGTCATTATCTAATCCGTCACTCATATTTTAAACAACAATATCATGCTTCATCTGCCAAAAAATCTTACCAGGGTACAACAAATGGGACTCCTGCTACCCTCTTCAGTTTGGGGAAAACTAACCTCGGGTTTTTAAAATAGGGGATTTTGACACCTATGGTTGCAACCTGAAAGAACACTTGAAAAATTGAATGCGGTTAGGAAAAAATTGAATCACATTCTTACGAACAAAGCATTATCTTTCTTAGTGAGTTTCACTCGCCACTGTCAAGCTAGCTTTTTTTTCTTCGATTGAAGTTCAATCTTAGCATAGAACCAAAAAAGATGACAATTTAAGCTTAGGATGTGTCACAAGGAAGCTGACGTTTAGTGACGATGGAAGTTGAGCACGGGCACTAGACTTTGACCACGTTGACAATGACAAAGGAAATTAAGCAAGGCACTGCGTTCAGGGTGACGAAGGAAGCTAAGCAAGGCAAGTTCAAGGTGATGAAGGGTGATTCTGAATTTGGAGGGCATGAAGGTTTGGAGGGGACGACAATGGAGAGAAAATGGACCTAGGATTTTGATTAGGATATTCAATTTTTTAATAACTCAATTTTTTTAAAATTCGTATAAAACATCTATATAAAACACATTCATTTACTTATATATGAATTTCATTGGCATTAAATACGGACCAATACTTTAAAAAGTTTCCCATTTTAATGCACTAATGTTACGTACGAATTATACCTATGGATTCTCCAGACCAAACCGCTTTATTATTACATACGAAAAATCCATACGTAACACGATTTTACATACAAATAAAAATTTGTATGTAATCCATGCTTTATCTATGAACCCAAATCTGTGCATAACTATTTGTATGTAACAACAATTTTTCTTGTAGTGAAAGGGTACTAAATTAGATTTTAGACGATTAGCAATTTGTTTTTTTGGAAAATAGAGGCTTGTTGGAAAGTGTGATTGTTGCAAATGAAGTCCTAGATGAAGTTAGGAAGAACAGTAAATCATGCATTGTTTTTAAAGCTAACTTTTAGAAAGCTTATGACTCGGTTAATTGGGAGTACCTAGTATATATGTTGGGGAGGCTAGGGTTTAATGCAAAATAGATTGAAAGGATAAGGAGTTGTCTTGAGTTGTCTATAGTGTTTGTTTTGGTAAATTGTAGTCCAACTTCTGAGTTCAAACCTCAGAAAAGACTTAGATAAGGAGATCCACTTGTACCGTTTCTTTTTCTTATTGTGGCAAAAGGTTTGTGAGGTAAAGTGAGGGAAGCAAAGAACAAAGGATTATTAGAGGGATTTAAAATAGGGAGAAAAGTTGTAGCAGTTAGCATGCTATAATCTGTAAATGATACAATGTTCATTTGCAAAAGTAACACCAAAAATATTGTCACTATTAAAATCATTCTGAGGTGTTTTGAGTTAGCATTGGGCCTTAAGGTTAATTTAGCCAAGAGCTCTATAGAAGGTGTAGGGGTTGATCAAGTGAGCTTAGAGAGGTTTGCGGTAATGTTGAATTGTGAAATTATGTCATTCACATTTGTTGATTTAGGAGTCCCTATAGGTGGAAATCATAAAAGAGTATCTTTTTGGAAAGGGCTATTAGATAAGTTAGAAAAGAAGCTATCTAGGTGGAAAGGGAGGCTTATGTCTATAGCAAGGAATGTTACTTTGATAAAATCTGCACTTTCGTCAATGTTTATCTTCATTCTATCAATTTTAAAGGTTTTTAAATATGTCAATAACGAGATGATAAAAAATCAGCAGCAGTTCTTGTGGGGACACGAAGCTACGAGAAAAAAAAAAACAGTATGGATCAAATGGGAAATAATTTTCAATAGTTGGTTATGTGGGGGTCTAGGCATAAAAGATATTCTTAGCTTTAATTAAGCCCTCCTTGATAAGTGGAAATGGAGGCTCGTTAGTCAGGAAAAGGGGTTGTGGAAGGAAATTATAGAATCAAAATACGGGTCTTGGAGAAGTTTAGATCAAGCTAGCTCCAATAAGAAAGAATCTAGATGGTGGAGGGATCTTAGAAGTATTTGTGGTGATAATTACGAATGAAATTGGTTTAATGAGACTATTACATGAAAAGTTGGAAGAGGTATTAATATATTGTTTTGGGATGATTGCTGGGTAGGGAATAGGCCACTTAGAGATGAATTTTCTAAAATTTATGCTAACTGTATGCAAAAAGGATCTAAGATTAGAAGAAGTAGGGGAGTGGCTAGGTCAGGTGGGGAATTGGAAATTAGAGTGGCGAAGGACATGGTTTGAGTGGGAAAAATCTTTGGTAGAGGTTTTTTATAATATTATCTAGCAAAGTGGACCTAAAGGTAATCTTGATGACCAGTGGGTGTGGAAAGGAAAGAAAGGCTTAGAATACCTGTCCAAGATGCATATATTAGGGTAATGGGAGATGCCTTAGGAGAAGGAGGAAGTATTTTATAATCTATAGTGAGTCAAGGCACTACCTCCTTCTCAAATATGTTCTTAGAGAGTAATTTTGAATAAGTTACCAACTAGAGACAAATTAATTAAATTAGGAATTCAAGTCGACAATGTCATGTGTGTTATGGGTAATTCTAGGGAGAAAAATGCGAGTCACTTATTTTTTACATGTTCGATCATAGGCAAAATCTGAAAGATGTGTGAAAAATAGTTAGGAGTACAACTTGTACACCACACTGTGCCCAAACAACACTTCTTAGGGTTCAGAATAGTTGGCCTGGGAAAGAGAGGGAGATGTGTGTGGAGAATGTTATGGATGACAGTGATTTGGTATACACGGAAACACATCAATGAAATTATTTTTAAAAATAGAACGTGTGACATGATCGAGGAATTTGCATTGGTACTATCAAAATCTTGGGCTATTATGAGAGGTAAATATAAGCATGTTCTTTTTTCATATTTTGATTAGTGTTTAGAACCGTTGACATGCATGAAATTGATATCCTAAGATGTGGAGAATAGATGGCAGTCATAGAGCGTAACATTTAGGTTCAATAGAAGCACTTTTTGTTGGTTTTACAGGATAGAAGCAAATAAAATAATGAAAATGTACGAAAATGTATGAAGAGAAATGTATTGTTATTTCTTCTTATTTCTCTGAAGTCATGAACAACTTACATTTATAATACTTGTAGAAAGAAAAATAACTAACTAAAATTACTCCCCTTAAAGTTTAGGAACAGCTATTTTAACTAAAAACAAAAGTTGAAATACTTTATCCTAACGTTTATGAACAATTATTCAAATGTTCAGGAACAATTATTATAATTAAAGACCTATTCAGAAACTAAAATAGAAAAAAAAAATCAACATGCAATCTCAAAAATAAATATCTAACACTCTTTGATTTTGGAACTGCATCTTCTGTCTTAAGAATTCAAACTTGCTGACTGGTAGTGGCTTGGTAAACAAATCTGCAATCTGGTTTTTAGTTTTGCAATAAACAAGATCAACAACTTCATCTTTCTATACCTTCTTTAAGAAGAACAACTTGATGTTAAAATGTTTGGCTTTCCCATTAAAAACAGGATTATGGGAAATAGCTATTGCAACTTGATTGTCAACAAAAACGTTCGTACTTCCCTTTTGCTCCATGTTAAGATCAATAAAAAAAAAAATTCAACCACAAGACTTGGTTAACAACAACTATAACAGTAATAAATTCAAATTTTGTTATAGACTGTGCAACAATTTCTTGTTTCTTAGAGCACCATAAAAATATTCTTGTGCCAAACAGTATCCTGAAGTACTCTTCATATCATCCAAGGAACCACCCCAATCACTGCCAAAATACCCAACAAGCTTTGCTTTATGTTTGTTAATTGAACCATCAGCATTTAATTTGGTTCTAAACACCCATTTCACCCCAATTACCTTTCTATCTATAGGTATGTCAACAAACTCCGAAGTGTTGTTCTTCTCAATCATATACAACTCCTTCTCCATTGCTTTTTTCCACTTTAGGTCATTGTTGGAGATCTCACATCGACTAGAGATGAAGCCTTTCAATATTTTATAAGTGGGTGCAAACCTCACCTTACAAACCGGTTTTGTAAGGTTGAGTTAGGCCTAAAGTCCACTTCTAATATGGTATTAGAGTCTATCCTAATAAGTTTGTTGGGTCTATCGGGCCACCCGTTATTGGGTCATTATCGAACCACCTTTACATATAAGTTTCACGCTTGAATTGTTGAGTCTTGGCGTGAGGGGTGTGTGTTGGAAATCCTACATCGACTAGAGATAAGGCCTTTCAATAGTTTATAAATGGGTGCAAACCTCACCTTACAAATATATGTCAGAGAGCAATCGAGTGTCTCTAATTGGGGGATCATCTTCCATTTCATCTAGCCATGAATTTTCTTTATCATAAGAGTCTCTGAGTCTTCCCAATTCCATTCTTCATTTTCCACAAAATGCACACCGACTAGAGATGATGCCTTTCAATACTTTATAAATGGGTGCAAACCTCACCTTACAAATATATGACACAATGTAATCAAGTGCCTCTAATTGGTGATCATCTTCCATTTCATCTAGCCATGACTTTTCTTTATCATAAGAGTCTCTGAGTCTTCCCAATTCCATTCTTCATTTTCCACAAAATGCACATCTCTACTAATAGTTATAGTTTCAGTTTCTGGTTGGAACACTTTTTATGCCTTTGAAACTGTACTATATCCAATGAAAATTCCATCAATAGCCTTTTGTCCTAGCTTATCTCGCTTAGCCTACAGAACATGGGTAAAACAAAGACCCCCAAAAGTTTTAAGAAAATTCATTAGAGGTTTGTATCCATACCATGCTTCGAAAGGAGTTTTGTTTGTTATTGCTTTTGTGGGAGTCTATTTTGTATAAATATTGTTGTGTTTGTTGCCTCTGCCCAGAACCTTTTTTGGAAAATTCTTTTCATGCAACATACATCTGGTCATCTTCATAATAAATCTATTTTTTCTTTCACTTACTCCATTTTTGTTTTGGAGTATAAAGAGTTGTAAGTTGATGTTCTATCCCTGCTTCATCCCAAAATAAGTTGAATTGATGCAAAGTATACTCCTTTCGATTATCAGATTATTTCATATTAAGCAATCTTTGATAGTGATAATGCCCAAGCCTCTTTTGTCATAACTCAGCCATATTTTCTTTTGCTAAAAATATTGTCTACTCCTCCTGAAGTGGATCAAAAGAAAACTCTTATCCTCATTTTAATCTTGAACATTTCAAGGCCTATTGGATCTTTAATTACGCAACTCTTATCTTCAAAGATAACTTTGAACCCTTTCTCTAGCAACTGTCCAACACTAAGTAAGTTTTGATTAATTTCAGGTACATATAAAACATCAGAGAGGATTTTTGTACCTATGTAGCTTGTTATAGCTATTGACCCTTTGCCTTTTACTAGAATTTGTTCACCATTCCCAATTTTAACCCATTAGACTTTGTGTCGCCCAAACACGTCAGTTCTCTGTCATAGGTCATGTGGTTGGTGCAACCATTATCTATCAACCAAGATTCACTGGAATTATTTATGGAGAAACAAGTAGCAACAAAGAGTTGGTCTTCATCCTCTTGTGCATTTTTTGCATCGACTACATCTTGCTAGATATTTGTTATGCAAATTACAGCTTCATGTCCAATCTGATAGCACTTAGTGCACTTCGTATTTGGTTGCTTCCAACATCTGAACGGTGGGTGACCCAAGGTGGGTAATTTTTCTTTCTACCCTCGCCTTTGTTTTGGTTATTTGTTGTATCCTCACTGTTTTTGGCTAGAAATGCACCTTCAACAGCACGATCTTCTCTCATCAACCTTCGCTGCTCTTGTGCCTGCAAAGCATGTAACACTTATGCCAAAGTGATCTTTGATAGATCCTTTGTGTTCTCCAATGAGGTTATGGATGTTTCATACCTCTCATGAACTATTACCAGAACTTTTTCAACAATTCTAGAATTAGCAAACTTACTGCCCAACAGTAGTATCTTGTTGGCAATACCCAACAATTTGTCTGAGTATTCTTTTGTTGTCTCAAACTCTTTCATTCTTTGCAACTCAAATTCTTTCATTAAACTTAGCACCTTCATGATCAGTATTCATTCATCTCTAGCATATTCCTCCTTCAGATAATGCCAAATTTTTGTTGCTGATTTGAAAGCCATGACTCGTGTGAAAATGGTTTGAGAAACACTAGCAAATAGACACATCTTCACTTTTGCCTTTCTTGTTTGTTGTTCTTTGTGAGTTTTGATCTGGGCCATGGTAGGATTATCTGGCAGTGAAAGTACTTCATAATCTCTTCCACAACTTCCCAAAGATCAAATGCCTCCAAGTAAGCTTCCATTCTCACTGCCTAGAGGTCATAATTTTCCCATCAAAGACTGGTAGAGTAGCTTGGGAAAAACTCGTTTCAGAATCCATGGCAACTTAAAACACACAGAGGTCCCTTAAGAAGAGAGCTCTAACACCAAATGTTGGTTTTACAGAATAGAAGCAGATAAAATAATGAAAATGTATGAAAATATATAAATAGAAATGTATTGTTATTTCTTCTTATTTCTGTGCAACCATGAATAACTTACATTTATAATACTTCCATAAAGAAAAATAATTGACTGAAATTACTCCTCTTAAAGTTTAGTGACAGTTATTTTGACTAGAAAAAAAAACTAAAATACTTTATCCTAATGTTTAGGAACAGTTATTCAAACATTTAGAAACAATTATTCTAGTTAAAGACTTATTCAAAAACTAAAACAAAAAAATAAAAAACAAATCAACATGCAGTCTCAAAAACAAATATCTAGCATTTGTCAAACAATACTTTGTTTGTTTTGGATAGACCATTATTAAGGTTTATGTTTTGATGTAAATAGGTTGAGATAACCTTATTAATCCTTTCTATGCTTAATTCTTTATTGTTGATTAAAAAAATTCTAACAAAGCAATAATTAAAATGGATGATTAATTTTAAATTGATAAATAGCTTGATGTAATGATAGGAATGTTCATTCATTTTAAATTGAAATGTAAAATAAATAAATAAATAACTAGCCATTTTTTCTTCAAAGTTATTCGAAATTAACATGTTTGTCATGCTAAATAATTACGATAACTACATGTATTTATTTTAATTTAACTTAGTTAAGATATATAATTATATATATTATCTATAATTTATAGTATATATATAACTGTATATGTAGACCAAATTTTTATATTTGACGTATATATTTATATTTAATTTTTATTTGTATTTTAAAAATATAATGACAATATATAAGGGATTTCTTCATTTAATAGATTTTATATTCATACTTTACTCTTAATATTTTTAAATTAAAAAAAAAACTATTAAATGCTAATTGGAGAAGAATAAAAAGTATAATTAAAAGCATGAAAATAGTAAATGAATGGTATGAGGATCAAGAATAGTTAACGATAAAGTTAAGAAATTTTATTAGGACACGATGCCAGAAAATCTAGACAAAGCTATATAACTTCGTACCCTTTTTCCTCTGCATAAGTAGAGAAGATATGAGATGGTAATTAGTAGCATGACAAAAGAGGAAATCAAGAAGACTATTTTGGGGTGTAATAGTTACAAAAGCTCACAACTTATAGACTTAATTTCACTTTTTAAAGGTAAGTTTGGATTAGAAAGTGAATTTGATTTGATTTGAAATAAAAATGTGTGGAGAACTTTGATTGTTTGAATTAAAAAGAAATAGAAAGTGAATTTGATTTGATTTGAAATAAAAATGTGTGGAGAAGTTTGATTATTTGAATTAAAAAGAAAAATGATAAGATTTGAGAAGAAAATTTATAAAAGTTTGTAAATATGTTATAGATATAATAAATATTTAATATGTGAAACTATAAAATTATAAATTTATCTTTATAATTAAAAATAATTAAAAATAAAACATAATCTATTTATTTATTTAATATAATTGATAATTTTTTTTAAAAAAATTATAAAAATATTAAATTATGTAATTATCTTTAAACTGAAATTTAATTTATAATAAAATATATTTAATTTATTACATCAAATTGATTATTTTTTTAATATCTAAAATTATAATATTATAATTTTTTAAAATAATTTTTATATTAAATTTAAATAATATTATCATATTATAACAATAACAAATTATTATTATATAATTTATTTTTATTTTAAATAATTGAAATTATTTTTATTAAATTATAATTATATTGTTATTAATTATTTTATTAACAATATTGCTTAAAAATTTTATTATCAATTTTATATAATATTTAATATTTTAATTTTTTAAAATATAATTTAATTATTATGTATATATATATATATAATTGATTACGTTACGTAATCGATTATATTACGTAACGTAATCATTATATATATAATATTAACAGACTATGTATACAATTAATTAAATATTATATTTTATGTTATATATTGTAATTAATTAATTAATTATATATATATAATAATGACAAATTTATTCATTATTTAATATATTTTTATTATTTTGTTATAATATTATATAATTATATTCTGTTATACTTTTTATATAATTAATTATAATATATTTAATATATAATTAAATTTATGTTTTTTATTAATTAATTATGAAGTTATAATTGCAATTTTGAAGCTTATTAGTAAGGGTTGCATTTGATTATATTAAAATGTCAGCTACTCCAAGGAAAATAATTAGAAGAATTTAAAGGGAATTTCTATAGGATTAGGGTCAGGATGGTAAAAGGATAACTTAGATAAAATGGAATGTCAGAAAGAGGGAAATTTAGGAATTAAGGACTTAAAAGTTGTTTAAAATATTCTTTCTAGGTAAATTGAAGTGGAGGCTAGCAATGAATTATTCAAGAAAGTTGTGGAAAGAAATTTTGAATTTTAATATGGGTCGTGGAAAAGCTTGAATGCAGACATAATTAATTCTAAAAATTTAACATGATAGAGAGACATTAAAAATATTTGTAAACAAGCTAATTGGGAAAAACTGGTTTGCATAAAATTACTTGGATTAAAGGGCACAAGATCAAATTTTATTTTATTTTAAAAGGATAGATTGATGGACGAAGAACCTTTGTGTCGAGTGAGTGAACAGATAAAAAGTAAAATTTAAAAGAAATGGGCTTTTGGAGTTCATGAGTGGATTTGGAATATAAAGGAGTTCGAATAGGAGAAACACATCTTAGATTCATTGTTGAAAAAATAGATGAACATTTTTGCATATTGATAATTAAAGTGGATAAATGGGACTAGAAGGAAGATGACTCCCGTAGTGTAAAGCATAGAAGAAATTGTTGGGTTTTTATGGTTATGTGTGGTCATGACATGTCTAATATAATGCATTATTATAATTAAGATAAAAGATTAGTGATTGTGAGAATATTGATGTGTGTGGAGAAGTATTTCAGCAACTGTTTTGAAGAAAAGAGAGAGACAAACACAATTCTCAATTACTTCCTATAATAACTTGTATTAGTTGTTTTGAAGACCCAACGGTAAAATCTTGTCTAATCGAACTTCAATTTTTATGGACAGTAAGATTGTGTACTAGAAGTTTGTAGAAGCTTTAGGAATTTTGTGAAAGAGTTGTTGTCCGCAGGAAGTTCCTGTTATCTGTTAGGAATCCAAATGTGAGTCTAAGTCCCACATTGAATAAAAATGAGAAAGTTAAACAATATATAAAAAAAAAGATTTATAAATCTACTACCTTAAAGTTTTAAGTTAAAGATAATGTCATTTCTTTATATATCTTCTAGGAGTTTTGAAATATTATGTTGGTAAACATATGTTTGACAAAGAACTTGTGTATATAGAATATTAATATTGCTTAGCAGTAAGTATGACTACAATTATGATATTTGTTCCACTTTATGTTTATTTTTTTCATTCACATATATTATATACAAGTTCAAAGTTTTAGTTTTGTTTATGAAGTTTAAAGATCATCGGATAAAAACTTCACCATCAACATTTGGAAATTTTGTTAAATATTCAACAAAATAGTAATAGAGAACCCAAAATCCAACAAAATCTTTTTTATCATAAAAAAAATATAATAAATAAAAATAATAAAATTACTCCAATCTATATACAAAATAAAATAAAAGTTTATATCTTTAGATATAAGCATCAAAGTATCACAAGAAAACAGAACCTAAAGTTCGGTGCACATAACAGCAGTAAAACAAAAGGCTGCTCTAAGCATAAAAAAAAAACAGAAGCAAGGGCAGAAACTGTTAAATACAAGGACCATAAGGGAAAGACATGGGCGTAAACATATAGGAACCCCTTCAACCCTCAAAAAGAAAATAAAAATAATAGGGCATGAGATGTTCTGAAAATACAGTAAATTAGTGCTAAAGCTTTGGCGAGTCTGAATCAAGAGAAAATGGGTCTATGATAATCTTTTCCAGCCAAAATTCCAGACTGCTGCAGAAAGCAAGTCACGCCAGAATAGCATGCAAAAAAAAGTTCCACATATATCGTACCCCTTCTTTAATGATCCTGCATCACAAATCACGCAGCCACATACTGAACAGAACAGTTAATCAAAATCATCAAACCGCTACAAATGGAAATTTGATCTCCAACCATCCCAAGCCCCTCTAACATATTAGTGCAACAAACTATTACATATTAAGGGTTTATACACCAATCTGAATAGCTAAACCTTATTTTGATAATTTTGATTCTGATAACAGTCTAAGATTTGACTTCTACTAATGCAAACATCTTTAGAGTATCACATTTCCTACTTTTAAAAAGATACCATTTTCATATCGACCAAACAACAATACTATATCATTCACACAAGGTCCTTTTTTCCTTTCCCCTATTACACAGTAACCTAGGAAGTGTTCATCAGTGGTGCACAGTTTGCTCCCCAAACTAAATGTCACACTAATTTCAAATCTGAGTAACCACTTTGCATGAAAAAAATAAACTCGCATTCTCTGCAGACTCATTACACATAACACACAGCAAATTATAAAGTGGAACTCCTACTCTACTCAACCTATCTTGTTGGCAACCTATAATGGAACACCTTCCATTACAAATTTTTGATGCAGGGATACTCTTTATTTTTCATAGTTTACGGAAAACCTAGTTGCCTTCCCCTTGTCTATGGCATTAATCTTGTTATATGCATCTTTGACCATATAATGACCACCATGCTTCCCTCTCCACACCCATTCATCCTGCAATTCTCTTTTAGGCAAACATTGATGTACTATACCACAAACCATAGGTATTTTCAAATCAAACCACTCCCTTCTCCACTCTAATTTCCACTCCCACCCTTGATCCTTCCACTCCCCACACTGTTCCAAATAACTCTGCTTTTAGACACAATTAGAGTACAATCTAGGATAGGCTTTTTCATAAGTGGTTTCTCCCCAACCCAGCAGTTCTCCCAAAACAAGATCTTATTGTCTTTCCCTACCTTCCAAGTCAGTTTTCATTGAACCAAATTCTACCATCACACTTTTACAAATATTTCTTAAATCCTTCCACTATCTAGACTCTCTACTATTACTAATATCGCACTCTAGTGATCTCTATGACCCATATTTTGAATTAATGATCTCATTCCACAACCCCTTTTCTTCTATACCCAATCTCTACTTTCATTTTTCAAGTAATGCTACATTAAAACTTTCTAGATCCTTAATTCCTAAACCTTATTTTTCATACTTTTACAAACTGTTTTCTAGCTAACCCAACAATTGAGATATTTATGTTTGTTAATAGTTCAATTAAGCCAGATAAATTAGTAAACCTCAAGTTTAACTAAATCATTGAATAGTAAACATTCTACAATCAAATTCTGACATACAAAATTCAATATGAAAAATAAATTAGACTTTTTCCCTTATTATCTTCTTTAATAAATAATAGACTTGTAAGAAAGTTTTACAACATTAACTATATACAAAACGTTTATTAATTACCTTGAAATTATATGTTTATTAGATTGTAGATAATGGAGAAAAATAATTTGAAATAAATGAAAAAAATATGAAAATTTACTCATTTTAATTATAATATATATATATATATATATATATATATAAAGATTGTTTAGTTTATTTAATAAATATACATCCAATGCATTGAAACATATATTGGGGATGTTTATACAACAGTAAATATCTTTTTCATGGTCTTCTTCATCACCCTGTCCTTCTCCATCATTCACGTGAAGCCGAACCTGAATCCTGCATAGTGTAAACTACATCAACTACTTTACATATATATGTGTGTTTTTGTGTGAGTAGGTGCATGAACATTTGAATATTATAAAAAATGCGTACTTGGTTATCTGCAGCAGTATCTACTGTCTGTTTTGCTTTTTTGTTGCTACCAGATTTAGGAGGAAAATCTTCATGAACCAAAAAATTAATTACTGCTGGCATAGATCGGAATTTCTGTTGTGAAGGTAAATGATGATAGTACTACACAAACAATTATATGTTAGTTTTAATATAAAATAGCATATATATGATGCAAATTGATCTCTTCAAAAATTAATAATTTGAGTTTATAGAGAGAGATATAGATATTGCTAGAAACAGTTGTATTATTTTCTTCTTTTGATTTCAATCTTGTTTACAACTAAAATCATTGATTGATTTATTGAAACATAAAACTTTTTATCATGTACCCTTACCCAAATTGCTTTGGAGTCATTCTTGTTTTCATCTTTGCAGCCTTCCCTTTTTTCCAGCAACCAATTTTGTAATCTTTCTGCCGCTGAAAATTTGGCCACATAATTCCCCCAGCTTCCTTCCTTGAATCGGTTTAATAGTGCCTGTTGCAAGTTAGTTAGCCAGTGAATAATGTTTATAACATAAATCATATACTCTACTTTTCAAGTTGGTGGAGCAAAGTAAAAGTATGAAGAAGGCAAAAACAATTTGAACAATAAATAAGTTAGCAACTTACTATCTCCAAGTTAATGTTTTCTTGCAAACAAAATGCTGGAGGTTGAAAGGAAAAGGGCACTTTCAATAGAAGCTTACTACTTGTTTTTCTTCCCCTTTTACTTTGAGCCTGCATGTGAGTAACACTGTATCATATAAACCCTACTCATATGATTTTATGGCAAAAATATGAAAAACCCTAATCTTACAGCTGGTGCAGTAAAATCTTAAACCCAAAGACACATGAAATTTTGAAAAATTAAGAACTGAACTTTTTACATTTGTTTCAGGCACAGGTACCTTGGGGACCATAGGTACATGCAATGGATGCTCACTGAGTTCAACTTCTTCTAAAGCTCTTCTTTTTGCTTCCTGTTTTCAGGTATGAAAAAATCAATTTAAGGGAATTGCTTGGTTGAAATTTAAGAACTATAGATAGAGTGTATGATTGAAGGGGACATTAAATTCACTTACCATTATTTGTTCTTCGAAGGCTTTTTCAAATCTATTGAGGAATATCGGATCCTTAATCGCTGTTAAGGGTTCTGCTACCACAACTCCATCAAATTCTTCTTGATTAGGTGAAGTCATTGTTTTTTCAGTGAAAAACTATATGCTTTAACACAAAGGACCAAGGAAGAAATTCTGACATTAACATAAGAAAAATATGACTGAGTGAGATATGCTAAAGAGGAAAACATTCTCATATACCAGTGCTTTGCAAAAGGACATAATTCATATTTGTAAGACATTAGAATTAATATATATATATATATATATATATATATATATATATATATATATATATAATAATTTGAAAAAAAAATGTTATAACAATTAAAATATGAAATATAAAATTTAATAGATAGAAAACCATTATAGACAACTAATGATTTTTTTGAGAAATTATACATTAATAAAATTAATAATATTCCACG